>Ga0163144_10019743_pt1 | contig 13530 bp, 13 predicted proteins | sample OliLak19BULKMAT1_FD_123175 | JGI IMG/M metagenome (GOLD analysis project Ga0163144, IMG submission 123175) | Freshwater microbial mat bacterial communities from Lake Vanda, McMurdo Dry Valleys, Antarctica - Oligotrophic Lake LV.19.BULKMAT1 | ecosystem: Environmental > Aquatic > Freshwater >... | reverse complement strand
GTTCTTCAACATCGGCGCCGCCGGGATCAACGGTCAGTCGTTTAATCCGTGGACCTCCGACGAAGAGACGATCCCCGTGCTGCTCGATTTCAGCGTGGACCCGATCACCGGAGCGTTCACGCCGATCGTTCAAAACGTGCAGTTCTCCGGCTTCCGCCTGAAGGACGCCCGCGCGTCCTACGGCATCGGCCTGCAGAGTTTCCTGCTCGGCTTCCCGATGCACTTTGACTGGTCGTGGAAGACGCACCTGAACAAGGACTACGAGGACCTGATCTACTTCTTCCAGGGCGGGAGCGAGACGTTCCGGAAGAGGAAGTTCTCGTTCTGGATCGGGTACGACTTTTAGTGCCGACGCCGTCTGACTCCTACACCGAGATGGTGCAGGTCGTGCTGCCGAACGATGCCAACCCTCTGGGGTTCATCCTCGGCGGCACGGTGATGCACCTGATCGACATCGCCGGCGCCATCGCCTGCCACCGACACACCCGCAGCCTGCTGGTTACGGCGGCGGTCGACGACCTGCAGTTCCTGCACCCCATCAAGGTGGGCGACATGATCATCCTCCAGTCGCGCGTGACGGCGGCGTGGAAGACCTCACTGGAAGTCGAAGTCGAGGTCTATTCGGAGGAAACCCTCACCGGCGTGCGACGCATGACCAGTCGCGCGTACCTGACCTTTGTCGCGATCGATCGCGACAACAACAAGGTCACGATCCCTGCGCTTGACCTTACGACTGACGCGGAGCGTGCGAAATCCGCAGGCGCGGAGGAACGGCGCCGCGCCAGACTGGCGCGCAAGGCGACAGTCAACGCATAACGTTTGTGTTACAGGCAGACACGGAGGGATTTACAGGGAGGCACAGAGGCACGGGGTTTGGATAAGTTTTTAGAAACAGCCTTCTTCTCCGCGTCTCAGCGACTCCCAGTGAAGTTTCTTTTAGACGTTGCGCAAACGCACGCGTCGGACGGCGTGGTCGGTGCCTTTTTCAAGAATCAGGCGCGCGCGATCGCGAGTCGGTGAAATGTTGTCTCGCAGGTTCACGCCGTTGATCGAGCGCCAGATGTCCCGGGCGGTCTCGACGGTCTGCTGGTCGTCGAGATTGGAGAACCGATGGAAGTAGGACCGGGGATCGCAGAAGACCGTCTCGCGCAGGGCCTGGAACCTCGCGACATACCAGCCCTCGATGTCGGATTCATCCGCATCGATATAGATCGAAAAATCGAAATAGTCGGACACAAACATGCGCGCCGGGCGGCCCGAGAGGCCGTCGCCGGTCTGCAGCACGTTGAGCCCCTCGACGATCACGATGTCGGGCCGGTCGACCACCTGAAAGTCGCCCGGCACAATGTCGTAGGCCTGGTGGGAGTAGACCGGCGCATGGACCGCGCCACGCGCGGCCTTGACGTCGGCCATGAATTGGACGAGTTTGCGGACGTCGTAACTTTCCGGGAATCCCTTGCGCATGAGTGCGCCGCGTTCTTCAAGCACCCGGTTCGGATGCAGGAACCCGTCAGTGGTGACCAGATCAACGCGGGGATGATCGGGCCAGCGGGCCAGCAGGGCGCGGAGAATGCGGGAAAAGGTGCTCTTGCCGACGGCCACACTGCCCGCCACGCCGATCACATAGGGAATCGGCGCGGGCAGACTGCCAAGAAACGTGTCGGTCGCCTTGTGCAGCGTCTGCGTCGCAGACACATGCAGATTGAGGAGCCGCGACAGCGGCAGGTAGATGGTCTCGACTTCCTCAAGCGAGACCCGCTCGTTGAGCCCCTGCAGCTCGGCCAGATCGGCTTCACTGAGCGTCAGCGGAGTGGCGGCCCGAAGCGCCGCCCACGACTGCCGATCGAAGTCGAGATACGGGGACCCCACCTACTTCTGATAATAGGCGGTGTTTTCCTCGATGAAGCTCTGCCACTTGTCCGGGACCTCGTCGAGGGCGAAGATCGCCTCGACCGGGCACGCCGGCACACACGCGCCGCAATCGATGCATTCATCCGGGTGGATGAACAACATCTTGGATTCTTCAAATCCCCCCTCGTCCTTGCGGGGGTGGATGCAGTCAACCGGGCACACGTCCACACAGGCGGTGTCCTTGGTGCCGATGCAGGGCTCGGTAATGATGTACGCCATAGTGAGGACATTTTATAACGTAAATGGCCCACTCGACTTGATTGACAACGTCTTGCAGACGTTTAGGAGGATGTTTTGAGCACTGTCCGTCGTATAACAATCGCCCAGTTTGCCGCGACCATCGCGCTGCTTGTTGGCCTTCCAGTGGGCGCCGCCGCCCAGACCGCTGCCCCACCCACTGCCGCGGGCACCCTCACCACCCAGGACCCCGATCTCGACGATCTCGGCATCAACGAACTGGTCCCCGACTTCGCGCTGACGGCACTGCCAACGACGCTCCGGATGCCGGCCGGCAAGTTCGCCTTCAGGATGACCCACCGTTTTTCGCGTCCCATCGCCGGAACGTGCCCGGACGAGGGGCCCAAGCCCGGCGGCTGCGGCGGGATCGGCGCCTTCGTCGAAAACTTCTTCGGGTTCGACAGCTCCTCACGCGTGGGCCTCGAACTCCGGTACGGACTGATGCCCGGCACGCAGCTCTCGCTCCATCGCACGAATGACCGTGCGATTCAGATCCAGGCCCAGAGCCAACTCCTGCGTCAGACCGACGCCCGGCCGGTCACCCTCGACCTCGTCGGGGCCATTGAGGGCCGCAACAACTTCCGGGAGGATCACACCATCTCGGCCGGGGTGGTCCTCTCGCACCAGGTCACCGAGCGAGGCGCGGTCTACGTGCAGCCGGTGCTGCTGTTCAACTCCAATCCGTCGTCTGACACCGACACCGACGACAATCACACGGTGATGCTCGGGTTCGGCGGTCGGCTGCGCCTCGGTCAGTCCAAGATGTATCTGGTTGCGGAAGCCGCCCCACGGCTGGCCGGGTATAAACCCGGGGTGGATCACATTTCCTTTGGTTTCGAACATCGCGCCGGCGGGCACATGTTCCAGCTCAACGTGTCCAACGCGCTCGGGTCCACGCTGCGTCAGGTCGCGCTTGGCGGTCCCGGCAACGGCGATTGGTTCCTCGGTTTCAACTTGTCCAGGAGGTTCTTCTGATGTCGATCCGTAACCAGCTTCTGCCCCTCGTCGGGCTCCTCATGATGACCGCGTGCGGTGGCGGCGGGGGTGGCAGCACTCCCACCGCGCCGACCACCCCGACCGTGACCAACACGATCACGATCACGTCGCAGGGGGCCTCGCCGCGCAACATTCAGATCACCGCGGGTTCACGTGTCACCTTCATTAACAACGACACCCGTGCGCACAACATGACCAGCGATCCGCATCCGGAGCACACCGCGTGCCCGGAATTGAACCAGGTCGGCCTGCTGGCCGCGGGACAATCCCGCGAGTCGGGCAACCTCAACACGGTCCGCACCTGCGGGTTCCACGACCACGACAATCCGGGGACGTCGAGCCTGCTGGGGACCATTACGATCAGGTAGGAAGAAGGCCATAGGGCAAAGGCCGTAGGCCACAGGTACGGACGCGATCCGTACCTGTGGCCTACGGCCTTTAACCTTCAGCCTTCCTCAATCTCCGTCACCGCCGGCCCAGGTCGGCAGGTGAACGACTCGACGTTGCCGGTCGGGTGACACGTGTCGACGTAGGCCTGTCGCCAACGGGTGGCAAAGACTTCCGCGTGGTCGGATGGCGCCAGCGCCCAGACGCTGCCGCCGAAGCCGGCACCAAAGGCTGACGCCGCAAACGCGCCGTGGTCATACGCCAGCCGGGCCAGCGCGCAGGTTTCGGGAATCTGATTGCCGAGCAGGTCCTCCGCGTCCGCCTGCGACGCCCGCGTCAGCGCGCCGATCGCGTCGCGATCCGCGCGGGCAAACGCCTCCACCGCCAGCGGCACCCGCGCGAGCTCGCGCGACAACTGCGTCAAGCGGCGATCGAGATCGGCCGGCGTAAAGTCGGATACGGCCTCGCGGCTGAGGGCCGCGCGCAGCCGACCTTCGGCGTCGGAACTGCTGGCCAGGGCCGCAGACAGCGACGGATTGGTCGACCCTGTCTGTGACTGCCAGATCGACATCAGCGCACGAACGGCGAGTGACGCGCGGTTGTACCGTTCTCGCACGGACCCGGCCTTGTCCGCATGGACGCCGCTCGACAAAATGACAAACGTCCAGTCGGCCGGCATCGGCGTGTCACTCACGCGCCGCACGGGCATAAACGAAAAATGACTGACGTGGTCGGCCTTGCACGCGAGGATCGCCGTGTGATCCTGGCTGCCGCCCTGTGTGCCCACGCCTGAGGTCCCGGCCAGCGTCTTGTACGACAGGCCATTTTCCACACACCCGAGGTACCACGCGAGATCCTCCGGCGAGGTGATGACGTCACGCCAGTCCGCACGCGCGTCCACCCCCGACCGACGAATCAACGCGCTGGCCAGGCCCACCACCAACGCGCTCGAACTGCTGACACCGGCGGCACGAGGCAGATCACTGGCGATCGCAATGTCGGCGCCCAATGGAATTCCGGGAAAATTCCGCGCGAGCCGACGCACGGTCACGGCGGCGTAGTTGACCCAGCCCCGCCGCGGCTCGGTGTCGCTGGAGGGAATCAGGACTTCTTCGTGGTGTCGCGCATCAATCACGCGCAGATCCCCATCCGCGCGCGGAGAGGCCACCACCGCGAATCCACGCGGCACGGTGGCCAGCAACGACTGCCCACCGGCGTAGTCGGTGTGTTTGCCAAAGATCTCAATGCGGCCCGGCACGTGCCACCGCCACACGGGGGGACGCCCCGTACGCTTGAGAAACTCCTGCTCGGCCAAGGCGACAAGCGCCTCGCGCCCAACCACCGGCTCACTCATGGACGGGCCTCCACACCACGCAACCGTTCCACCACACACGCCACATCGTCCGGCCTCGACAGGTCGAGCACAGGACCTGCGGCAGGGATCGCGCGAATGCGGCTGCCGCGAGCGACTGCCAGCCGAATGGCCGCGGGGAGTTCAAATTCGCCCCTCGACGAGACCGGCACCTCCCGACACGCCTGCAGCACTGCGTGATCGCCGCGCCAGCAATTCATGCTGATGAGCGCGCCAGGCCCGGCCGCGCTCACCGCATCCACACCTGGCTTTTCGACGATGTCAGCCAGATATCCGTCTGCGGTCACCTGCAGGAGCGCAAACGCGCCAACACGTTCCGCCGGAATTCCGCTCGACTTCACCAGATCATCACGTCGATACACGGGCAACGCGGGTCCTGACGCCTCACGGAGTGCCCGCAGGGCCTCCACGCCGTACAGGTTGTCCGCATTGAGCACCACAAACGGCCTGCCCGCAATCCACGCTGCTGCCGCGGCCACTGCGTCGGCCGTGCCACGCGCGGCCTCCTGGACGACAAACGTGATGCGCACACGCGTCGGACGCCCGTCGCCGCCGTAATAGTCGCGCATCGGATTCGATGTTCCATCGGCCGTCACTGGCGCCACGACCAGCGCGACGTCCACGAACCCGGCGTCTGCGAGCGCGCTCAACACGTAGTCGAGAAACGGGCGCGTCCGACCGTCCGGGCCAGGCAGCGGCATCATCCCCTTCTGCCCGGCAGCGGCGGCCGCCGTCTGGTCCGGTGCGAGATCCCTGCCTGTCCCCTGTTGCATGCGCGTGCCCAGGCCACGCGCAAGCACGACGGCTACGACGGGCTGGTCCACAGGGAGGGCCACAGGCGTCGCAACATCACCACGCTGGTCACGAAGATCGCCCCGGAGATCCACGCACTCGTCGTGTGGCCGAGCAGAACATGCCCCGTGCCAAACAATGCGCTGTACACGAGCACACACCCGAGGCCCCACGCCGCAAATGCCGTGTTCAAACTGTCGAGCGGCGCCAGGTCTCCACATTGCCTGCGCACCTCGGCCCATCCGGGGCCCGCGGGTCTGGCCAGGCGATAGAATTTCTGCAACGTCGCGTGATCGGTGGGTTCAGTCAGATACGCGACGGCCAGCCAGACCACCGTCGTGATCGCAACGGTGGCCATCAGCGTCACATGGCTCGGCCACGCGGTGCCTTGCCGCTCCATGTAGAACACGACCAGTGCGAGACCAAACGAACTGACCATGGCGGCAATCTCGCTCCACGCGTTGATACGCCACCAGAACCACCGGAGCAGATACAACAGGCCTGTTCCCGCGCCAATTGACAGCAGCAGGTTGAAGCTTCCCCGCGCCGACTCCAGCACCAGGGTCACCAGCGCGGCGACGAGCATGAGCAGCGCCGTGACGAGCCGACCCACCATGACGTAGTGCGCCTCGGTCTGCCCGGGGCGCATGAACCGGCGATACATGTCGTGGACCAGGTACGACGTGCCCCAGTTGAGGTGTGTGGAGATGGTGGAGATATACGCAGCCAGCAGTCCCGCGACCATCAGGCCAAGAATGCCCGTGGGCAGAAACGTCAACATCGCCGGATAGGCCATGTCATGGCCGAGCAGACGTGGATCCACGTGGGGCAACGCGCGGCCGATGTCGGCCACTTCCGGAAACACCAACATCGACGCCAGCGCGACGATCAACCACGGCCAGGGACGCAACGCGTAATGGGCGACGTTGAACAGCAGCGTGCCTGAGAGCGCATCACGCTCGGATTTTGCGGCCAGCATGCGCTGCGCGATGTAACTCCCGCCGCCAGGTTCCGACCCTGGATACCACGTGGACCACCACTGCACGGCCAGGGGCACGATGAAGATGGGAAGGGCGACACCCCAGTCGCTCAGGTCGGGCAACATCGCGAGCGTCTCGGGCCGAATCTTCTCGATGAGCCCATCGAGCCCACCCACTTCCGGACGCTTTAGTGCATACACGGCGGCCGCGACCGATCCGGTCATCGCGATGCCGAATTGAAAGAGGTCGGTGACCAGCACGCCCCACAAACCGGAGAACGCCGCAAACGCGACGTTGAGCAGGCTGCACACCAGCAAGGTCTGCCACATCGGCCATCCGAGCAGGACGTTGGCAATCTTGGCGGCGGCCAGATTCACGGCCGCCATGATCATCACGTTGAAGATCACCCCGAGGTAGACGGCCCGGAACCCGCGCACCCACGTGGCCGCTCTGCCGGAGTACCGCAGTTCATAAAACTCAAGGTCGGTGACCACGCCAAGCCGGCGCCACAGTCGCGCGTAAAAAAAGACCGTCGTCATGCCGGTGAGCAGGAACGCCCACCAGACCCAGTTGGCGGACACGCCGCCCTCACGCACCAAATTGGTGACCAGGTTGGGCGTGTCGGTGCTGAAGGTGGTCGCCACCATCGACACCCCGACCAGCCACCACGGCGCGGCGCGGCCGGAGGTGAAAAACTCCGTGGTGCTCTGTCCCGCCCTGCGCGCCATCCACAGCGCCGGGACAAACGACAGAGTTATCGACCCGACAACAATCACCCAGTCGAGCGTGGTCAGCTGCATGAACTCTCCGTGACTCTCTTACTCTAGCGGCCGGTGAACTTTGCCGGGCGTTTTTCCAGAAACGCCGTGGTGCCTTCCTGCTTGTCTTCCGACTGGAAACAGATCGATTGTGCGAGTGTTTCGATGAGGAGTCCCGATTCGAGATCCACACGCGCGGAGGCGTTGATCGCCGCCTTCGCCAGACGAACAGCCAATGGCCCTCGCGACAGAATCCGATCCGCCAGCGCGCGCGCCGCCGATGCGAGGTCCGGGCCAGGGACGACCGACGAGATCAGTCCCCACGCGAGCGCGGTCTGCGCATCGATCGGATCGCCTGTGAGAATCATGTGTTTGGCGCGGCCCAGCCCAATCAGGCGTGGGAGTCGTTGTGTGGCGCCGGCACCGGGAATGATCCCGAGGGCGACCTCGGGCTGTGCGAACGTTGCGTGATCGGCCGCGACCCGGAGATCACACGCGATCGCCAGCTCACAGCCGCCACCAAAGGCGAGGCCGTTCACGGCCGCGATCGTGATCTTGGGACAACGGTCCAGCAGGGCGAACAAGGACTGATTGATGGCTGCAAGGCCTTCATCACGCCCGCGCGACCGGATCGCGTTGATATCCGCACCCGAGACAAACACCTTGTCGCCACCGCCGGTGACAATGATGGCGCCGACCTCGTCGTTGACAATGAGCGACGAGAGGGCGGCCGTCATCTCCTGCACCGTCACCGTGTCGAGCGCGTTGCGGACGTCAGGGCGATTGACGCACAGCGTCGCGACGCGACTGTCGATGGTGACGTCAATACTCATAGACGCCCTTGCCCACCTTTTTGCCCAGACGTCCGGCCTTGACGTACTGCGCGAGCAGCGGACACGGCCGGTATTTTTCGCCCATGCTTCGGTGCAGATATTCGAGGATGCTCAACCGTGTGTCGAGCCCGACCAGGTCCACCAGCTCAAAGGGGCCCATCGGATGGTTGAGACCGAGCTTCAGCGCCTTGTCGATGTCGCGTGCGGAGGCCACACCCTCCATCAGCATGTAAAACGCTTCATTGCCGATGCTGGCGTTGACCCGGGAGGTGATGAACCCAGGCGCCTCACGCACCAGCACGGTCTCTTTGCCCATGCGCTTTGAGACGGCCTCGATCGTCTCGAGCGCCCGCTCGCTTGATTCGAGCGCCCGCACAATTTCGATGAGTTTCATCTTGTGAACGGGATTAAAGAAGTGCATGCCCGCCACCCGACTGGGATCAGTCAGGGTGCTGGCCATTTCGGTGATACTCAGCGCCGAGGTGTTGCTGCCCACGATCGCCGAGGCCGGGGCGTACTGCTGAATGTCCGAAAACAGCTTGACCTTGATGTCGATACGTTCCGGTACGGTCTCGATCACCAGATCCGCGTCACCCAGCACCTGGGCAATATTCGACGAGGTCGACAACCGGGCCATGGCGGCGTCGGCATCGGTCGTCTGCAGCTTGCCCAGTTCCACGGCCTTGCGCAAAATCCCGTCAATCTGCGTGCGAGCCTTGGTCAGGGAGGTATCGGAGACGTCATACAGCCGCGTCTGGAAGCCCGAGGCGGCCGCCGCGTGGGCCACGCCATGGCCCATGGTGCCCGCGCCGAGGACCGCAATCGTCCGAATCTCCGTCATGACGCTCCGACCAGTTCTGCAAGGACATCAACCGCGTGGTCGATCTCGCTTTCCGTATTATAAAAATGCGGTGCGATGCGAATGCCCGCACCAGGCCTGTAGTCCACGATCACATTGCGCGCAATCAGGCTCTGTGTGACTGCGGCGCCGTCCGGCACATCGATCACGACCGAGGCCCCACGTTCATGATCACCGTCCGGCGTGTTGAGCCGCCACCCATTCGCCTGCGCCGCGTCCATCAACCGACGCGTGAGCCGCAGGGACTTGGCCCGGATGGCCGGCACCCCAATCTCCGCGACAATCTCATAGCCCGCACGTGCGGAGTACAGCGACGGAACGTTGGGCGTACCGCTCTGAAACCGCTCCAGCCCCTCGGCATACGCGATGGGCCCGGGCTCGAACTGGAACGGCTCGGCGTGTCCCGCCCACCCGACAACCGCGGGCCGGAGTTCGTGCATCAGGTCCGGACGCACGTAGAGGTACCCCGCACCGGGACCACCACACAACCACTTCACGCTCCCACCGACGGCGAAGTCGATGCCCAACGCGGTGACATCCACCGGCACGGCGCCGGCGGCCTGATACAGGTCGAGTACGACACGCGCCCCCACCCGATGCGCTTTTTCGATCACGGGGACGACGTCCTGCAGGTGTGCGCTGCGGAAGAGCACAAGCGAGAGGTTCACGAACGCCGTGCGCTCGTCGATCGCGTCAACCACCTGATCGATGCGCCCGCGCACCCGGTCACCCGAGTCGACCGTCACCACCTCGGCGCCGTAGCGCTCGAAGCCGTGAAACAGGTAGTGATTGGATGGAAAATCGAGGTCCTGAACGATGATGCGATTTCTCGGGCCGTCAAACGAAAAACACGACGTGACGATCGACTGTGCGACCGTCGCGTTCTGGTGCATCGAGATGGTGCCGGGTGCTGCGCCAATGGTGGGAGCGAGCAGATCGCCGGTCACCCGGCCGATCTCCCACCATCCTTCATGCCACGCGCGAACGCCGCGTGTGCCCCACTCCCGGGCGAACGTGGCGAGGTGTGTCTCGGTTCTGGCCGGCATCGCCCCCAGTGAATGACTCACCAGGTACGTACACGTCTCGAGAATCGGAAACTCACCTCGCCACTTCAGCAGGTCATCCATTTAGTTCGGAACAATCCTGAGCGGCATCGGAGTCGGCTGCATCACCTTGAAGATGGGCACCAGCGGGGGCGTGGCGGCCTGGCCGCCACGACCGGGGCCTGCCCCACCGGCACGTCCACCGCCCGCTCCAGCTGCACCAGCGCCGCGACCACGACCGGCCGCTGCCTGCGGCGGCGCGTCATCGTCAGCCGGTCCGGCCGCGCGCGCGCCTGGGCGCGGCACCCAGGCGTCCATGCGATTCCAGTAGATGACGTTGTCGGTGGACTCGGGTTCGAGCAGGTGCATCAGCACCCGTCCCTGCATCTGCGCGGTGCGCACCACGTAACTGCCGGCCGGGAAGTTGCGCGTGAGTTCGAGCACCTCACCCACTTCGATCGACGTCGCCGCCGCGTGGTTGTAGACCGTGCTGTGGGTGACGCCCTTGACGGTGTACGCCGAGACGGCCAGCGACGACTGCGCGGTCAATTGCTCCACGGTGATGCCATGCTGACGCAGCAGCGCCACAGCGTCGGTGGCCTCACGCGGCAAGACGTAGGCGTAGGGACGCGGACGTGAGAGCGTCGCGACCGGCTTCTTCATGAGCCTCGCGCCCTTGACCTCGACGATCTTCCGGTTCTCGCCCTGGCCTTCCCCAATCAGGTAGTTGGCCGGCTCATCTTCCGCGTCGTACTTCACTTCGATCGGCACCATGTCGCCGGGTTTTTCGCCCAGGGCAATCGTCTCGCGACGGGCACGGTCCACGACCTCGCGCAGCGCCGTCTGATTGGCCTGCGACCACTCCACGACGGCCTTGTAGCCGAGCAGACCCGCCTTGACGCCGATCTCCATCGGCTGGCCACCGGGCGACTCAAAGAGGATGCCGACCGTGTTCGCAAACGCGCCGTAGTTGCGGCCGATGCGTGGCTCTGAGCCGCCCACGGTCCACTGCTGCGCGTTGCCGCCCTGGTAGTAATACGACCGGAACTGCTCCGCAGCGAGGCGCTTGTCGATGGCCGGGAAGATGCTCTTGTCGCACAGTTGCGTGATGCGCTGATCGTGGGCCGCGTGGCTGCCGCACTGGTAGTTCAAGTTGTACGGGAACGCCCCACCGTTGTGGCCGTCAATGAAGAGGTACGGCGCCCACTTGAGAATGATGTTCTGCACGTAGCCCTGAATCTCGGGCTGTTCCAGCTTCATGTAGTCGCGGTTGAGGTCCAGCCCCCAGAGGTTGCCGCGTGTCGGATTCGGCTCGTTCGAAAAGCCGTCGGGATTAATCTGCGGCACCACCACGATCACCAGATCGTCGAGCATCTTGTTGGCGGCCGACGTTCGATCCGACAACTCACGCATGAGAATGAGCACCGACTCGCGCAGGGTCCGCTCGCCGCCGTGCACACCGGCGGCCAGCACGATCACCGGCTTGCCAAGTGCCCAGGCCTCCCAGGGCTGCGTCACCGTTGGGCGGCTGTACACCGCGTACGGCAACACGCGACCGCTGTGTGTCTCACCGTAGGTGCCGAGGCGCATCTCCAGGCTCCGCGCCTGCAAATCCTGCAGGTACTTCATCATGTTGTCGTAGGAGGTGTACTCCGTGAACTTGGAGGTTTCGGCCTGCGTCCGCAGGTCCGACACACTCTGCGTCTGTGCCGAACTTCCCGACACCAGCGCACACACCATCGTCGCCGTCATCACCAACATGGTCTTCAATTGCAGTCGTCTCATCGTGTCCATTCCCCCTGACGTGCGTAACCTATCACCGGAACCCGTCCGCTCTTACCGCTCACCCACGGTGGGGACATGCAGACGGATGAAATCCCGGACGTTTGTATTGAAGATGGCCTGATAAAAATTTGTCCCCTGGTTGCAGGCCACGCCCGTGGTCGCCGACGTGATCCCGGCGATGACCCAGCGGCCGCCCTGCGAGACCAGAATCGGCCCGCCCGAATCGCCAGAACACACGGACGCCGACGGCGGAGAGAACAACGTCTCAAGATAGTTCGCGTTGACGCCGGAAATGCGGGTGCTGCCCGCGCGGAGCTGGGTGGTGGCGCTGTTTTCGTCGCGACCCCAGCCGGCCACAATCGCCGTTTCGCCGACAGTCGCCTGACGGCTCGTGAGAATCGGCATCGGCGTGCGGCCGAGATCCTCAGCAAACAAGACGACCCCCACGTCGAAGGCGTTGGGGGTGTTGAACACGTACCCGGGATAAAACTGAAAACTGCTCGCGACAATCTCCGGGGCCCCGGTGACGCCAAACCAGACCTGGGCCGTGCCCACATCCCCATCCAGACAGTGGGCGGCCGTGAGGACCGCGCGGGGGGCGATCATCGTCCCGGTGCAGGTGCCGACCGAGCTGCCTCCGACGCCTTTCAGATTGATTTTGACAAGCGGCGTGGTGGCCACACCACACTGCTCACCGCTGAGGATCGCCAGGCCCGACGTCGAGCCCAACGCCGCACAGGCCAGACTGGCCGGAATCGGGGCGGGTGCAGTCGGGGTTGACGTCCCGCCTCCCCCCCCACACGCCGCAACCAGAACCAGAGCGCCAGAAATCAGGCAACGCATGAGCCAAATGATAACCGGATTGTCTTGTATTCTTTGTCGGTCACCGCAGGAGGATTTTCACGAATGTATCGGTATTCACTTCGGGCGTGCGCACTGCTGGCCGCCTGCATCATCGCTGTCACGGCCGGCGCGCCCACCATGCGCGCGCAGGCATCCACGGATCAATATTTGAACTACGAGGGGCTGACCAGCGCCCTTCGGGCACTCGTTGCCGCGCACGGAGCACGCGCCACCCTGACGAGTCTCACCAAGACCGATGCCGGTCGCGACGTCTGGCTCCTGACGGTGGCCAACAAACAGGGGACCGATCCCCAGACCCGCCCTGCGCTCCTGATCGTCGCCAACCTCGAAGCGAACCATCTCATTGGCGGCTCGGCGGCGATCGCGACGGCCGAACAGCTCCTCTCCGGCTACGCCGCCAATGCGGACATCAAGAAACTACTCGACGAGTACACCATCTACATCGTGCCTCGGGCGAATCCTGATGGTGCGGAGTTGGTCTCGACGATGCGGGGGTATGAGATTGCGCACAAGCCGATCAAGGGTGAAGAGGCCAAGGGTGGTCTCAACGTGCGCGAACTTGGTGCGGATCTGAACGGCGACGGCCTGATCACGCTGATGCGAGTGCCGGATGTGACCGGGACGATGATGGCCGACCCTGCGGAACCGCGGCTCATGCGCGAGGCCAATCGCGCGCGCGCGGAACGTGGCCGCTACATGGTCATGGTGGAGGG
>Ga0163144_10019741_pt1 | contig 13532 bp, 10 predicted proteins | sample OliLak19BULKMAT1_FD_123175 | JGI IMG/M metagenome (GOLD analysis project Ga0163144, IMG submission 123175) | Freshwater microbial mat bacterial communities from Lake Vanda, McMurdo Dry Valleys, Antarctica - Oligotrophic Lake LV.19.BULKMAT1 | ecosystem: Environmental > Aquatic > Freshwater >... | reverse complement strand
TATGCTAAAAACTCTTATACCTTTAGTTCGCACAAAGATTATTGTACTCATGCAGTTGGTGGCAAGCAAGCGAATGAATTGGGTTTGTATGATATGACTGGGAATGTATTGGAGTGGTGCAATGATGGATACAGTTACTACAGTGCTTCCCCTACTAAGAACCCAGAGAACACTACAAAAGCTACTGATTGCGTGCGTCGTGGTGGCAGTTGGAACAACCCTGTGGAGTCTTGTGGTTCAGATTATCGCAGCTACGACAGACCATCGTTCTATTACTACGATACAGGTTTTCGTGTGGTATCATTCTAGTCAATGCCTGCCCAGCAGAGATTCTGAGCTACAGCCAAGCCAGCTAGACAACGGTTTCCTATTGCTACTCGGCTAAGAAGCCCAAGCGTAGCAGGGCTTCTCAGCCGAGTGCTGTGTCCTAATCTCTGATGAAAACACAAGTGTATCAACAAAAAATAACAAATAGTATCCAAAAATACGTAAGCAAATAGACACTAAAGTTCCTAAAATATAAGAAAATGATGAAACACAAAATAGTTGCTTTACTCATAATGTTGCTAATGCTATAGTTACAAAATCCAGCATTTGCCCAAAACAATAAAATCAAGACACAGATGAGGGTGAAGTTTTGAGGGGGATTTTCAAATTTTTCCCATTCTCAATTTCCGTTGAGTAAGTTTTCCATTAGCTAAGATTTATGCTACACATAGTACAATAGAATTTTAGGCTAAGAAATCGTATCTTCGTTAAAACTATAAAAAATCAATCAATGCAAAATATACAGCAATTACTCTATAAGTTTGAAGCATTGTCTGCCCATTCACAAAAAAGTTTGCTAACTTATTTAAATGATTTATGGCAGAAAGAAAAGCAAGATAGAACTATCAAAAAAAGAGGTGCTTTAGGAAGCTAGCAAAATAAAATTAAAATGCCTGATGATTTTGATGCTCCTCTTGATGATTTTAAAGAATACATGTAGTGATTTACCTTTTAGATACGCATACCTTACTTTGGCATTTAGAAGATAGCCCATTAATATTCTGAAGCTTCAAAACCTCCGTCTAAGGTAGAAAGTAAGGATACTTTCGGAACATAGAGGCACAAGCATTGATTAGTTTATACTTGTGCCAGACAGGGATTAAATTTAAGTGTTAAAATCTACTTTTCACTAATAAAAAATAACAGATGCCTTATTCCTTTTCTATCTATAATAATGTCTTACAAGAAGCCTTAAAAAAGTGCTTGCTACCTCCATCTTCTCAGCGAGTATTTAATTCTCATATATCTCTAAGTATTGCAGGCTCATTTTCAGATGACGTATATCTTGAATTTCATCGGGATAAATTTAGTTTTTCTTGGTAACGCATCACATTACCCAAAAAAGAAAATAGGATGGCACTTAATCAACTCAGTGAGCAGAAAGAAGAGTAAGAAAGATAATAACTCAACATAATCTTAATGAGAATCTAAGAATAGAAAACCTAACACAAGGAATCAAGATGTGTATGGCGATTCTGACAATGAAGTTGGATTAAGTAAAATTGCTGGTATTGGATAGTTTCAAGTTCAATAATATATTGTGGAGTATCAGGTTTAATTATATCTTCACTCCCAAAACCAAAATATCATCTATTTGAGATTCTTTGGTTTGGTTCATCCAATCAACAATAGTATCTTCTAGTATTTCTTGTTGATGAGATAAGTCTTCGGTATGTATTTTAAGCAATAGTTCTCTGAGTGTTTTTATCATAAATTTTTTTCTGCTTGGTCCTCCAAACTGATCTTGATAGCCATCTGAAAATAAATATATCTGGGTTGGTTTTTCTAAGGAAATAGTATGTTTTGTAAAGATACGTGCTTGTTCTCTCTGCTCTCCACCAATTGATTTTTTATCCCCTCTAATTTCGTATAGCTGCTTATCTTGTATATAAATCAAGTGATTGCTTGCTCCCGCAAAATCTAAGGTCTTAGTTTGCTTATCTATGATTACAAGAGATAAGTCCATTCCATCTCTATTTTTATTTTCTTTTTGCCTTAGTATTCTTCTGATGCCTTTGTGCATTTTATTCAATACAACATCTACTTCTAAGATATTACGATTAATGATGATTTCTGTGAGTAAATCATTGGCTATTAGGCTCATAAAAGCACCTGGCACGCCATGACCTGTGCAGTCTATGGTTGCTAATATGACTTTATTATCTTTTTCGGTGCAATAATAAAAATCTCCACTCACCACATCTTTAGGTTTGAATAGTACAAAATAATCTTTCAGTAATTTATCCATTTCCTCTTTTCTAGGAAGGATAGCTTTCTGGATGTTTCTTGCATAATTGATACTAGAGAGAATTTGTTCCTGTTGTTTTTCAATGGCTATTTTTTGCTCATTAACCTTCTCTATGGTTACATTGAGTTCTTCATTGCTTTGGAGAAGTTCTTCATTGGTTTCTTCTTGTTGTTGAGTACGGATTTTTACTTTTTCCTCTAGTTCTTCATTGGTTTGTTTCTCTATTTTTAAGAGTTCTTCTATGGCATCTTCTTTTTCTTTTCTAAAAAGTCTGTACTTATCACTCAGTGCAAGTGAAAGCAAGATTACCTCTAAAACAGACCCAATCTCTACGCCATGTCTTGTGAAAAAATTGATAGGCAAATGTCCCGTATTGGAATAAGTCATTCCTATTCCACCTATTATATAACTTACCCAAGCCAAGACATAAAATCTTGCAACTTTTCGCCCTCTACTCCAGAGAACAATTCCTGTGGTTAAAAGTAACAGTGTATGTATTTTCAGTAATTCATTGCCGAAATGTTTAGCACCCTGATCAAAGAAAAGAAATAAGATACCCAAGCAAGCCATTCCCATCATTGCTATAAAAATATACCTAAAAATAGGCAGGTATTTTTTTGTCTCTAAAAATGAATTAGTAAATAGAGAAGTACTAATGATGATTCCAAATATCGCCAATCTAGCATAATAAATATTCATCTCTGGAAAGTTGGGCCACAAGTATTGAGCGCCATAGCCTGTTACGGTAAAGAAGATACTCAGTGTACAAAAGATGGTTAAGATATAAAACAAATAACTTTTATCTTTTAAGAAAATCCAGATAAAAAAATTGTAAAGCATCATCACCAACAAACTACCAAAGTATAAGCCATACGACAAGTTATAGTGATATTGCTCATTTGCAAAAGAGTCTTTAGAAAGAATACTTGAATTTACTACTGTAGGATAGTTGTTGATGATTTCTAGATAAAAGACGTTAACACTATCACGAGTAAGTGCCAATGGTATTCCAAAGGTGATATAGGGCATTATTCTTTCATTAAAAGGTACTGCATGACCCATTCTTGTTTGTTGCCATTTGCCCTGTGTTTTTTGGTAAATGTAAAGAGTGTCTATCAAGACCCAGTCATAGCTTAACACCCAATCTTCAAAAGTATTTGTTTTATTTTCTATTGTAAACTTAACCCAGATATGATAAGGGGAATAGCCAAAAGTGGGGTTTTCAGTTTTATTATGTATAAATTTATTTTGAATGGAGGGCTTTTGTATGTCTTGGAAACTTACCTTATTAGTAGAATCTACAAAAATAAGCACAGACGTATCTACACTATATCTTTGTGTTGAATCTTTAAGAGAGATGATTTGAGAAAAACAAGTCTGACTTGTGATAAGTCCAAAAATACATAGAAAGAATACTTTTTTTAGCATAGTGTCTAATTATAAGATATATGTATTTTTGATAGAATATTATGCCAATTCTAGTAATAAAGATACTAAAAACAAAAAAACGCTAAAAATTGACAAATTGTTTCTAAAAAACTATTTTTTTTCTACTTTTCCTTGATTTAATTATCTAATTTGAGTTTGATACCCCTTTTTAGAATCTAAAAAATAAAAAAGAAGAATAAAAGGTGATGATTTCCTTCTATTCTTCTTTGAGATTGATTTATTTCAATAAAGCTGCTTGCTCCACCAATCTCACAAACTCTGCACGATGTCCTTCAGGGTCTTTTCCTAAGGCACTTTTAGCCATCTTCACGATTTGGGCATAGTTTGCTTTTCCTTTGTACTGAGAGTTTCTGAGCAATAATCCAAACCCTGTTACAGCAGCAGAAAAACGGAAATCTTCACTACTTGCCGTAAATTTCTGAGGATTATCTGTCAGCTTTTGCTCCAATAAAACACTGGTAGAAGACTTGATAGGCTTATATCTCAGGCGTACATTCATCAGTTCATTACTAGCAAAAGTACTTTTTCTAAAATCAGCACTTTCAAATTTAAACTCATTGGTGTTACTTACCATCTGAGTAGAAGCCGAACCTACAGGGATAATCTCATAAACGGCAGTTACGCTATGTCCTGCTCCTAATTCACCAGCATCCTTCGTATCATCATCAAAATCTTCATTGTTGAGTCGGCGGTTTTCATACCCTAATAGGCGATATCCTTTTACTTTTTGAGGGTTAAACTCTATTTGTATTTTGACATCTTTGGCGATGGTAAATAGGTTCGCTCTCATCTCAGTAACAAATACCTTCTTAGACTCTTGGACATTGTCAATATAAAAGTAATTTCCATTGCCTGCATTGCTGATTTTTTCCATTTTTCCATCTTTGTAATTACCCATCCCAAAGCCACAAATAGTCAGGTAAATATCATCTTTGCGTTTTTCTTCTATGAGTTTTACAAGAGCCTCATCTCCAGAAGTACCCACATTAAAATCTCCATCTGTTGCCAAAATCACACGGTTATTACCTCCTTTGATGATGTTGTCTTTGGCAATCTTGTAAGCTAGTTCTATTCCTTCTCCTCCTGCTGTAGAGCCTCCTGATTCTAATGAATTTAAAGCACTTAGAATTTTACTTTTTTGCTTGGCAGGTGTAGAAGGTAAAACCAAACCAGCTGCGCCAGCATAGGCTACAATGGCTATTCTGTCTTTATCTCCTAGCTGGTCTAACAAAAGAGCAAGAGATTTTTTGAGAAGTGGAAGTTTATTAGCATCACTCATAGAACCCGAAGCATCTACTAAAAATACAAGATTACAAGGATTTAACTCCTTATAATCTAGTTTTTTGCCTTGCAAACCTATGTGTACTAATTGGTGTGAAGGATTCCAAGGACATTCTGCTACTTCGGTGGTGATAGAAAATGGGTGCTTGCTGGTAGGGTTAGGATAGTTGTAGCTAAAATAATTAACCATTTCTTCAATCCTGACTGCATTGGCAGGAGGCATTTGACTACTTTGGATAAAACGGCGAACATTGCTGTAAGAGGCATTGTCCACATCTATAGAAAAAGTAGTTACGGGACTTTGCTGGGCTGCCACGAAAGGATTTTCTTTGATTTCTTCGTACTCTTCAGTGTTTTCTGTGCGAGTAGTATCACCTCTATGGTCAATTGGGGCTGATTCTTTGGCTTTTCTTTCACTTGCTTGATCTTTGCTCATCATTTCTGATTCTTCAGCGAGTGGGGCTTCTTCTGTGGTATAATATTCATCAGTTGTTGATGCGCTGCCAGTTTCATCAGCACTATCTCCTGAGCCAGCACAGGCATACAAGAAAAATATACTGAGCAAGGTGTAGAGTAAGATTCTTAAATTTTTCATACTTTTAATTTTAAGGGGTTTTGATTTTATATAGGCTACTGAGATAGATGTCTTCTATTACAGATTTGAGAAAAAATATTTGAAAATTAATTCTGTAAATGCCTACATAAGATGAAAATATTCCATAATTTATTTTATATATCAAGTATCAAAAGTCCTCATTTAAAAAATGCCTACACTTATAAAAGTGTAAGCATCTGAATTTTAAGATTTAGTCTTTAAGCCACCACTGGAGGAAGTTTATCTGCCCAAGGCATTTCCTGTTCCATCTGTGATGCAAGGCGAATAAGAGTTGCTTCATCTCCAAATTTGCCCACAATCTGTATTCCTATTGGTAGCCCTCCCTCTGTCCAGAATAATGGTACAGAAGCAGCAGGCTGTCCTGTCAGGTTAAAAATAGCAGTATAAGGAGCAAAAAGTGCAGCTCTTTGAAAAGGGGCAAGTGGATTTTCAGGATTTTGCTTCATTTCTCCTAGTTTTACGGGAGGCTCGGCAAGTGTAGGACTGAGCCATACATCTATTCCTTCAAAAGCCCTTCCCACCTCACGCACTAAAGTCTGTAAGCCCATTTTAGCAAGCTCTAAATCCATGGCTGTGGTCTTTTGAGAAATCTCATACATCGCCCAAGTCAGTGGCTCTACCATAGAAGGGTGAGGTTCTATACCCATCATTTGTTTCATCATCCCTAGATTAACAGTTGCCCCAGTTGCCCAGATAAGTGTGAAAAGTTCTACTAACTTTTCACCTGACATAGTGATAGGCAAAGGCATTTCTACTACTTCATGTCCTAGTTTTTGGCACAATAAAAGAGCGTCTTTTTGTGCTTTGCTTGCTTCTGCATTGAGTGGTGTGCCTAGAGGAGTCCCATGACTAAATCCTATTTTCAGTTTACCAGTAGCTTTGCCTACTTGGTCTGCAAAAGTGCCAGCAAAGGCAGGTGCATTATAAGGGTCTCCTGGCTCATAGCCTGCAGTAGCATCTAGCATAGTAGCACTATCTCGTACAGAACGGCTTACAATATGTTCCATCACGAGTCCTCCCATGTATTCAGTAAACAAGGGGCCAGATGGATTTCGTCCTCGTGTAGGTTTTAAACCAAATAAACCACAACAGGCAGCAGGAATCCGAATAGAACCTCCGCCATCATTGGCATGTGCCATTGCTACTATTCTTGCAGCTACTGCTGCGGCTGACCCACCACTAGACCCTCCCGTAGTATGGTCTAAGTTCCAAGGATTATGAGCAGCTCCAAATGCCTCTGACTCAGTAGTAGGCAGAATACCAAACTCTGGTAGATTGGTTTTACCCATAATTACTAGTCCTGCTTTTTTGTATCTTGCAGTAAGTGTACTATCATGGTCTGCCACATAACCCATCAATAATTTAGAGCCAGCCGTAGAACGGACACCTTTATAAAATGCCAATAAATCTTTGAGTAAAAATGGCACACCCTTAAAAGGACCTTCGGGTAAACCATCTTCTATAGCCTTACGAGCATGGTCATACATGGGTGTGATGACAGCATTGAGCTGAGGATTGAGTCTCTCGAGTGCTTGAATGGAAAGCTCAAGGAGTTCTTCAGGTTTGATTTCTTTTTTGCGGATAAGCTCGGCTTGTGCTAAGCCATCCAAATGTAAAATTGTTTTTGTAGATGCATTCATAATTTAAAAAGTATTTATTTTTTCTAAATTATAAATAAAACAATAACTATTTGATTTTTTCTGATATAATATTTCTAAAAATTAGTTTTCTAAATCTTACTCACTCTTTAGCTATTTTAGGATTTATAAAATGCCGAATTTCAAATTGGTTTTTAGATTTTCTAAAAAGAAAAAGACTTTCTAAGATATTTCTTAGAAAGTCTTTTTTATTTGAACTTTTGCTCAATGGCTTGTGAAGATATAAGCCATGGTTACGGAAAATTTTACTATTCTTATCGGTATAATACTGATTTAACAGCTTCTATTGTTTTTTGTGCATTAGGCAAGATAACATCAATCAGAGTTGGTGCATAATGAAGATGCACATCCTGATTGGTTACTCTTCTGATAGGAGCATCTAAGTAATCAAATGCAAAACGCTGCACATGGTAAGTAATCTCAGCAGCAATACAACCTAAAGGCCAAGCTTCTTCTAAAATAACGAGTCTATTGGTTTTTTTGACAGATTCGACTATGGTAGTATAATCAATAGGACGGACTGAGCGTAAATCTATAATCTCTATGGAGATACCATCTTTGGCTAGTGTATCTGCTACTTCGGTAGCTATTTTAAGAATTTTACCAAAAGAAACGAGTGTTACATCTGTACCACTTCTTTTGATGTGTGCCTTGCCTAGTTCAAGCAGGTACTCTTCTTCTGGCACCTCTCCTTTATCTCCATACATAAGCTCTGACTCCATAAAAATCACAGGGTCATTATCACGGATGGAAGACTTAAGCAAACCCTTAGCTTCATAAGGATCTGAAGGAACTACTACTTTAAGCCCTGGGCAGTTAGCATACCAGCTTTCAAAGTTTTGGGAGTGTTGTTGGCTGAGTTGTCCTGCATTTCCTGTTGGGCCTCTAAATACCATAGGAGCACCATATTGCCCACCAGACATAGAGAGTATTTTAGCAGCACTGTTGATAATCTGATCAATAGCGACTAAAGAGAAATTAAAAGTCATAAACTCTATTACAGGGCGTAAGCCGTTCATAGCAGCCCCCACACCTACTCCTGCAAAGCCTAGCTCGGCAATGGGAGTATCTATTACTCTTTCCGGACCAAATTCATCTAGCATTCCTTGGCTTACTTTGTAAGCACCATTATATTCGGCTACTTCTTCACCCATCAAAAAAACATCTGGGTCTCGGCGCATTTCCTCGTTAAGGGCTTCACGCAAAGCTTCTCTAAATTGTATTATTCGCATTGTTTTTATTGTTCGTTTGTTTTTAATCAGTAAATCTAAGGATTCAAAATGAGCAAATCAAATCAAAAATAAGGGTTAGAGGGGATAAGTAGGAGATTTGATAAGAATATTTTTTATAGAATATTGATAATCAGATATTTGCACTGAAAAGTCAGAGTAGATTTTTTTATCAAAAAAAGCCCACTCTGACCTTATATCAAAGTGGGCTTTTCTTAAAAAAGAATTTTTATTTTACTTATTTGATAGCGTCTGTGAAAGAGCTATTTCCTTTGTATTTGTCAAATTCTACATCTTTTAATGCTTTAGCTTTCATATCGCTGTTTAGTTCGCAAGATTTTTTCAAAGCAGAAGACATGTTGCTTTCATCTCCTTTACGAGCATAAGCAATTGCCATTGCATATTGGCTTACTGCATCTTTGCTGTTTTTCTGGAAGGCAGAAGAGAAGCTAGTAATGGCTTGATCATATTTTCTGTTAAGAAGTTGAGCTAGACCTTTGTTAAAGATATTTGGGTTAGTCATAGCAGCACCATTTAAGATGTCTTCAGCTTCTTGGTATTTGCCATCATTATAACGCTTAGCTTCTTTGAATTTCAAATAACCAGAAGCACCTGCGATAAGCTTAGATACTTGAGGATTATTATCACTTCCTAATTGTACAGCCTTAGCAAGGTATTCTTCCATTTTAGCATTGTCTTTTTTCATAGCATAAGCCATTGCCATATTGTAAGCAGCTTCGCCAGTTTCACGCTTGCCCATAGAAGCAGTAAATTGCTCAATAGCAGGATTTACTTTAGACATATCGTTTTTCAACAGAGCGACATCTAAAAGAGTAGCACCGATGTTGTTGTGAACTTTCCAAGTTTGGTAGTTTTTAGCAGCAGTCATTAAGATAGCCATACGCTCATCTAGGTCAGGAGTGTTAGCAGCTACATATAAGAACTCTTGTTCAGTAAGTTGGTCAGCAGCTAATTCACCAGCTTGCATTTTCTTAACCATTACAGACATCTCAGGAAGGTCTTTTACTGCACCTGACTTCTTCACTTGAGTCTTAGCATAACGCATTTTAGGGAATACTTCATCAAATAAAGTCTTATAATAAGGTTTGTTTTGTAATTCTTGTGCGTTTTCTACAAAATCACCATCACGTCCTAAGATTTCCTTAGCCTCAGCTTTTTGCTCTTGAGTTAATGAACTAGCATCAACTAATTGACGGAATTCAGGAACAGTTTGTCCTAGTGCGTTTCTTTCAATGTTAAATTTGAATTCAGTTATTTTATCTTTATCATACTTAAATAAAGCAAGCATTCTTCTAAACTGAGCCTCAAGTGCATTGGCACGGCTATCAGCAAGACCTGTGTTGATTGCTTCGCTACCTTCTGGTGAGTGAGAACTAACACCAGAAGCATTAAATGGAGCTACTTCAGTATCTTTGAAAAGCTCAGAAATCATATCCATTGTAGCTTTGTTATCAGCAGTGCTAGGAGAAATTGCAGAACTTCCTTGCTCAAAGAAAATAGGAATAGTAAGGAATTCATCCTTAGGACCTTCAAAGTTGTGTGCACCATAAGCAAAAGGGCTTTCACCAGTAGTAGGGTTTACACCATCTACAGGGCTTTTCAATAATAAGCTAGTAAGAGATACACCTTTTACAAAGCGACCATCTGCTACTTTCATAGGTACAGGGCCAAATTCCTTTGATTTGTTATTTTTGATTTTAGTAGCGATTCCTTTTAATACCAATCCACCAGTAGCATACTGATCTTCGTAAGCAAAAGAAAAATCCTTACTTACCTTTGGATCTTCAGCTTGATCTTGGTATTTATCACCATCAAAACCGATAGCACCTACGGTTACTTTACCACCAGTAATGCCTTCCATTGGTGTACCGTCTGCAATTTTGCTAACATCCGTACCTACATAAGATACTTCAAGGCTATACTTAGTGCCTTTCTTCATCATTGCGACAGGTAACTTTGCTGACATAGTAAAACCAACCTCACCACCATGTAACTCAAGTGGATTAGGATCCACAGTGAGTTCTTGGTCTTTAGCTAATTTAACCATTTCTGCAAGAGGGTTCTTGCAGCTAGAAGTGAAAATGGCAATTGTTAAAATTGCAACTCCTAAAAGAATATTCTTTTTGTAACTCATGAGATTAATAATTTTGTTTAATTCCTGCGTAGTAGTTTTTAAATTTACTGCAAGTTTAACACTTATTTCTTGTAAAGTAAAAAAAAAATTAGCTATTTTGTGATTTACAATGAGATTTTAAGGTAATTATGAAAAGAATACAAGGTTTTTTTGAGAAACAAGCTTTTGGTGTTTGTACTCGTTTGGGAGAAAAAATGGGAATTGCGGGGAGTAGTATTCGTCTTTTTTTTATTTATGCTTCATTTCTTACATTAGGTTCTCCTGTTTTACTGTACCTTTCTCTTGCTTTTTTAATGAATCTTCGAAAGCATTGGAGAAGGCATAAAAGCCCTAGTGTGTGGGATTTATAGGCTATTTGCCTGTTTTGAGGTAGTATCTGCTTGCTTTAAATAGTCTGGATAAATAGGAATTTGTTGGAATTTTCTTACTTTTTTGATATAATAGTAAAATAGTAAACTTTTGTGCCAGATTAATTTGGGTAATTGGTTTATTCTTTGAGTCCTTCCTTTTTTACGCCAAAGGAAAAAATTTATATAAAAGTTCCAATAAGCTTTAAAAACAGCTCGTGTATCTTTATAATCTCCCTCTACCATAAACTTAAAAGTTGCCAACATATCTAAACCAAGCCTCATAGAAAGTACTAAAAATAAATGCTTAGCAGGAAGATTTTTGGTAAGCATGGCTAGGTTATTTCTAAAATTCAAGAAAGTCTTACGTGGGTTACTTGCTGAGAGTGTGCCTCCTCCTACATGATATACTTCACTATCGGGGGTGTAGGCTACTTGATACCCCAAGCTTTGGAGTCGCCAGCAAAAATCAATCTCTTCCATGTGTGCAAAGAAATCTTCTTCCAAACCTCCTAATTTATGGTATAAATCTGCCCGTACAAACAAGCAAGCACCACTTGCCCAGAAAACAAAAGAAGTTTGGTCATACTGTCCTTCATCTTTTTCCATACTCAAAAAAAGACGACCACGACAGAAGGGATAGCCCCAATAATCTATAAAGCCACCAGCAGCTCCTGCATATTCAAATGCTTCTTTATCATGATAGGCTTTCAATTTGGGTTGGCAAGCACCTATATTAGGATGCTCCTCCAGTAAAGCTATAGGGGCTTGAAGCCAATGAGGAGTAACTTCTACATCAGAGTTTAGCAAGACGTAATATTCTGAATTTACTTGTGCTAAAGCTAGATTGTAGCCACGACTAAAACCCTCATTCGTACTTAACTGAATGATGCGTAACTCTGGATATTGGTTTTTGAGGAAAGCTATTGAATCATCAGTAGAAGCATTATCAGCAATAATCACCTCTGCTTCAGTGCTGTAGGCACATACAGAGGGTAAGAATTTTTCTAAATAATGCTTTCCATTATAATTTAGAATAACAACTGCGATTTTTTTCAACAGATTATAATTTTACGCCAATCCATTCAAATCAAAACCTGGAGGAAGGAAACCTTCTGTAGATTTTTTTACTTCTTCTTTGGCTAGTGCATCTACTTCAATAAGTGCTTTATTAATGGCAGCTACGATGAGGTCTTGCATCATTTCACGGTCTTCTGGCTTGATGAGGTCTTTATCTATTTCAATAGACACGACTTGTTTTTTGCCATTGACGGTAGCTTTGACCATGCCTGCACCAGATTCTGAAGATGCGTGAATTCCACTAAGGTTTTCTTGGGCTTCCTGCATTTTTACCTGCATTTCCTTAACCTTGCCCATTAAATTTTTTATATCAAACATAATTTTAGAGTTTTTACAAATTTAGTAAAAAAAAAGTTAGATTAACGAATTAAATTGAATGTGCCTCTTTTAGTAAACTTTTGACCCGTAAAATCTTCTAATTCTACTAAATACACATAGACTCCAGAAGGCATTAACTGTCCTTTATAAGTGCCATCCCAGCTTTCTTCGAGGCTTTCCCCCTTAAAAAGTAACTCTCCATTCTGCCCATAAATCTGCATCTTAAACTGATTAATAAATAAACCTTTTGGGATAAAAGAGTCATTCTTTCCATCTTCATTAGGGGTGAAGGCATTTGGAAAAAAGATACGAAAATTTTGTGCTACTTCTACGATATTAGAATAACTCACTAACCCACCAGCTTCTTCTATCACCGTGCGGATTCGGTAGCGTAATACCTGACGGTCTGTCTTAGCATCAGGGTCTTGATACTGATTAGTGATTACGTTGTTAAGTATGATTTCATCATAAACCTCGTTATTTTCATCTAGTTTTTCCACTGCATAATATTCAAAGCTATTGTTAGAATTTTGATAAGTACTCCAGTTAAGTCTGACCACACCCGCCTCTGGTGAGATAGCCTGCAAAAATACAGGACAAGCAAAGCCAGAGATAGGAGAAGAGATGCCGCAATCATTGATATAAAATATCTCATAGCAATATCTTTTATTCAGTACCAAATCAGTATCAATGGCTTCTGACTCACTAGTTAGACTGATAAACTCTGCCCCTGAGCGACTGATTCTATACTCTCTAATCCGCTCATCTTGGGGAATATCCCAAAAAAGACGAATACTGCGATTTCCTTCTACGGTGGCATTGAGTCTGCTGATAGGCTGAGGTGGTTGGCTAGAAAAAGCATTTACACAATCTAAGTCACTGTTGGAGGTGAACTGCAAGGTAGCAGCACTAAAACTAGCTTCTATTCTATAACAATACTCTATATTGCAGTTTATTTCGGTGTCTATAAAACTATTAGTATTTTGGTTGGTAAAAACTTGGACGGGTTGGTCATTTCGGTATAAAATATAACGCAAAAATGTTTCTGAGGGCAGATTACTCAAACTTGGGTAAGAAGTCCATTGAACTCGATTCTGACTATC
>Ga0163144_10019739_pt1 | contig 13533 bp, 10 predicted proteins | sample OliLak19BULKMAT1_FD_123175 | JGI IMG/M metagenome (GOLD analysis project Ga0163144, IMG submission 123175) | Freshwater microbial mat bacterial communities from Lake Vanda, McMurdo Dry Valleys, Antarctica - Oligotrophic Lake LV.19.BULKMAT1 | ecosystem: Environmental > Aquatic > Freshwater >... | reverse complement strand
GCTGCGCACAGCGACCGTGACCTTCACCGAGGCGACCGCCTCAGGCGCCCGCCCCTCGGTCACCGTCGAGGTCGCCGAGTCGGGCACCGCCCGCCAGCGCGGCCTGATGATGCGCAAGAGCATGCCCGAGAACCGCGGCATGATCTTCCTCTTCGAAGAGCGCACCGATCACGCCTTCTGGATGCACAACACCTGCATCCCGCTCGACATGATGTTCATCGACAAGGACGGCTTCATCACCGGCATCGAGGAGAACGTCCCGACGATGAACGACGACACGTACTCGGTGGGCTGCCCGTCGATTTACGTGCTCGAGGTGAACGCCGGCTGGTCGCGCAAACACGGCGTGGCCCCGGGCCAGAAGGCGAAGCTCGACGGGGTGTGAGAGAGCAGAATTTGGGGCGCAGGCGGACGTCGCGCGAGCGGCGAGCGAATGGGCGTGACAGCGCGGGCAGCGCGCGGGCGTGACGGTGCGCCTCACATGAGGGGGCTGACGAGGCGGGCGGCGGCTTCGAGCACTTTGAGGGGGAGCGGGCGGGCGCGGAACTCGGCGGCGGCGATGCGGTTGGAGACGGCGAGATCGGCCTCGAAGCAGCGCTCGAGGCGGGAGGCCAGGGTGGGCTCGTCGATGACGGCGTGGACCTCGAAATTGAGGCGGAAGCTGCGCAGATCCATGTTGGCGCTGCCGATGAGCGCGACGGTGCCGTCGACCACCATGGTCTTCGCGTGGATCATGCCGGGGCCGTACTCGAAGATGGCGACGCCCGCGGCGAGCAGGTCTTCGTAGAACGAGCGGCCGGCCTGGAAGACGAAGGGGTGGTTGCTCTTGCTCGGGAAGAGCAGGCGGACGTCGACGCCGCGGAGGGCGGCGGTCTGGAGCGCGACGAGGATGGAGCGATCGGGGATGAAATAGGGCGTGGTGATGAAGACGCGCTCGCGCGCCGAGGTGATGGCGGAGAACAGGACGCGGTGGACGGTCTCGCGCTGGGGGCCCTGGATGTCGGGTCCGCTGCGGATGATGGCGACCGTCGCGCTGCCGGGACGGACCGAGCGCGCGGTGGTGCGGGCGCGATCGATCTCGGCGTCGGGGATGTGGCTGCGGGCGGCGAAGTGCCAGTCCTGCGCGAACACCATGGCGAGCGGCAGGACGGCGGGACCTTCGAGGCGCAGGTGGGTGTCGCGCCAGGGGCGCTTCTTGCCGCGGTATTCGTCGCCGATGTTGATGCCGCCGGTGAACCCGACCTTGCCGTCGACGACGACGATCTTGCGGTGGTTGCGCAGGTTCATGGGCTGGAACGGGAGCAGGCGGGCGGGCAGGAAGAAGACGACCTCGGCGCCGGCCTCGCGCAGGGGGCGGAGCCAGCGGCTGGAGATCCAGAACGAGCCGTAGCCGTCGATGAGGAGCTTCACCGAGACGCCGCGTCTGGCGGCGCGCACTAGGAGATCGCGGAGCCAGTCGGCGGTTTTGCCCCGGCGGAGCAGGTAATACTCGGCGAAGACGTGGTGCTCGGCGCGCTCGATGGCCTCGCCGAGCGCGGCGTAGGTGGCGTCGCCGTCGACGAGCAGCTCGGCGAGGTTGTGGTGCGTCGGCGCGGCGCGGCCGAGGGCGGTGCTGACGTGGAAGAGGTCGCGCTGGACGCGGGCCGCTCCGCCGGAGACCGGGTCGGACTGCCGCGGAGGGACATCGCAGGCGGCGACCGGCGGGTTCTTCGCCGCGAGGGCGCGATCGGCGGCCTCCTTGCCGCGCAGCGGGATGCGCACGCGATCGCGGCCGAAGAGGAGAAAGAGCAAGGCGCCGAGGCCCGGCAGGAAGATCAGCGTGAGGATCCACGCGACGGTGGAGGGCGGCTCTTTGCGCTGGAGGAGGACGACGGGGACGAGGATCAAGCCCAGCACTTCGACGGCGAAGCCGAGGCCGGAGAAAAGATCGAGGAGGTCGGGGCTGAGTCCCAAGGGGTGTGTCTCGTGCGATTATGGCCGTCTTCGGGAGAACTTCATGCGCCTCGGCTCGATGTGTTTGGGCTTGCTTGTTGCTGGTGGTTTGTTCGCGGGGGCGGGGTCGCTCGGCTGAGGGCGCGGGGGGTTGCGCTGGCGACCTCGCCGTGGTGCAGCGACGAGGCGGCGCGCTGGTAAGGTTTCGCGGTGACGTACCGCGGTCGATTCGCGCCTTCGCCCACGGGGGCGCTGCACCTCGGCAGCGCGGCTGCCGCCGTGCTCTGCGCGGCCGCGGCGCGGGCGGCGGGGGGAGCGCTCGTGCTGCGCATGGAGGACCTCGATCGCGAGCGCGTGGTGCCCGGGTGCGCGGATGCCATCCTCGACGATCTGCGGTGGCTCGGGCTTTCGTGGGACGAGGGGCCCGACGTCGGTGGGCCGTGCGCGCCGTACACGCAGTCGCAGCGCACGCCGCAGTACGAGGCGGCGCTGGCGCAGCTCGAAGCGCAGGGGCTGGTGTTCCTGTGCGACTGCTCGCGCGCCGAGATCGCGCGCGCCGCGAGCGCGCCGCACGCGGGCGAAGAGGGGCCGCGCTATCCGGGGACGTGCCGCGCGCTGGGCACGAGACCCCGCGCGTTCAAGCGACCACCGGCGGCGCGGCTCGCGGTGCCGCAGGATGCTCGCGCCGAGATCGCGATCGAGGATCGGGTGCTCGGAGGGATCGTCGAGGACGTCGGCGCGACGACGGGGGACTTCGTGTTGCGGCGCGGCGACGGGGTGTTCGCGTACCAGCTCGCGGTGGTCGTGGACGATCTGGCGATGGGCGTGACCGAGGTGGTGCGGGGGGCCGATCTGGCGGCGTCGGCGGCGCGCCAGGTGCTGCTCGCGCGGCTGCTCGGCGGCGAGGCGCCGCGCTTCGCGCACGTGCCGCTGGTGCTCGGCGACGGCGGCGAACGGCTGGCGAAGCGGGCGCGGGGCGTGCCGCTTTCGGATCAGCGCGCCCAGGGGGTTTCGCCGGGCGCGCTGGTCCGGGCGCTGGCCGGCGCGTACGGGTTCGAGCTGCCGGATACGGATCCGGAGCAGGACGAAGAGAGCGGTGGCGCCGCGATCGACGAGCTGGCTCGGGTCTTGGACTGGAAGCGGTTGCGGGGTCGGCAGGTCGCGGTGAGCGAGGTGCTCGCGCGGCTCTCGCAATAAACCGCCGCCAGCTCGACTTTCGTAGCTTTCTTGCCGCTGCGTGCGCGGTCTGATCGAACGCCTGACTCTCCGCGATAGCAAGCGCAGTCAGCTTCGCACGTGCGGAGCTGCCATCCGAGGGACGGCGCCGATCAGAGAGCAGGTGCTCGCCCTACGAGGCAAGTGCGGGCTTCTGCAGGGGGTCGACCGCCAGGAGCTGCAATATCTCGCGTGTGGTCAAGCCGTCGAGCTGGTCGATGATCGCTCCGTAGCGAGTCACCATCTGACTGAAATCGTGCTTCGACGCCACGGCCGCAAAGTCACGAATCAAGGCGCGGAGCTCGGTTGTCATCGTCGCATCGATCTTCAACGCGCCCGCCGCGACCTCCTTCGAGCTGTAGGAGTGAGCGCGTAGGGCGTCCTGCGCCAAGACCGCCGCACGCAGCAACGTCGCCAGCGCGCGTCTCAGCAAGGGAGGGTGCCGCTTGAGGACTTCGAGCGCTTGCTCGCCATGAGCTGTGTACAACGCCAGGAATTCTCTGCCGAGCGCCGACCTCCGCAAGATGAGATCTCGGAAGTCGAAGAGCACCGTGAACACGGGACGCGTCGCGAGGCTGAGGATGATGTCAGCGCTCGTCTGCTCGGCGATGTACAGGCCGAGTTGCCCCATGAAAAAGCACTGAGAGGCGGCGGGACACGGGCCTTCTGTATAAAGGCCTTGACAGGCATCGGAGCCGCTCACGTTTGAACAGTTGTGAGTGCCGTCGGGATTGGATTCGGAATAGCAGCAGCAGCCCATGTCGGTTTCCTCTGGTTTACGTTCGTGAGTTTCGGTTCACGGGAACTGCGGCATCTTTCCGTAGCCGGAGCTTCCCTGTGGCTTTCCCACGGTAAACGCGATCAGGTTGGTCGAGCCGAACTTGGCAGCGCTCGGTTTGACCTGCATCGTGCACTCGCCCGTCCAGTTGCCCGTGTGCGCGCGGAACCGCCACAGACCGGGAATGACGAGATTTGCCGACGAGAAGTCCATCGCCTGCCAGACGCCGTTCGCGTCGGCGTGTCGCTTCACGCGGAGTTTGGTCGAGAACGGCGGATCGGTGACCGTCACGCCGTCGACGACGAGCGGATCCATGAGCTTCCCCTCGACGGTCACATCCACGTCGACATTTGAGTTGGGTGCGTTACCACCCGAGCGATAGCCAAAGATGACGCGCCCGGCAGGATGGCTGTATTCGCGCGCGCAAGTGTAACAACCATTGTAGCCGGCGTGGATGGCGGCGGCCTCACGGATGAACGTGACCTTGTTCTGCCACTTGAGCTTGGCGAGGTAGGGGCAGCCATCGCGATGGAACTCCTTGCTCTGCTTGTTGCCCGTCAAGTACGTCGGCAGGGCGACATCAACCGGATCGAAGATCGCGGCAACCGACGCCGAGATCACAATCCCGTCTTTGCTTGTCGACACGTACCCGCTGTTGTGGAGTTCGAGTAACACGTCGATCCCCGGAAGAGTCTGCGAGAAGATCCCGAAACCCAGGAACGCGCCCACACCAACGCCTTCCAAGGCGCTCGGCAGGGCGTCCTCGAGCGCTCGTTGAAGGGCACCGCCGGTCAACGCACTGGCGATGTCGATGTACCAAGGCATGTCGACATTGATCCAGGTGATATCGATGTGGAGCCCCGTGTCGGTCGCACCGAGATTGCCTTTGGCGACGAAGTCGATATCATCTACGTTGCCGGTGATCTCGACGTAATGATTCTTCAACTCAATCTCGAGGGCGTTGACGGTGAATGCGCCGCCGTCGAACTGGATCGAGCGAGGTAGCTTGTCGAGCCCCATGCCGGCGAGCCCGCTCTTGATCGCCTCGTTGACGTGCTCTACCGGGATCGCGACGCGAGCGTCGTCGTTCGGCCCGAGAAACGAAGTGACCGATGGCGGCAGGACTGCACCGTTATCCGGGCTGGTGTTGATGAACACTGCCAGGAAGTTGTCCCCGTTCGGATCCGTGTAGGTCTTCCACGTCAGCAGCTCTGCGCTGATCGCGCTCGGCGGGCTCAGGATGATCGACTTGGCCTTGAGCAGACTCGACAGCACCAGCGGTTTCACGACGGTCGTGAGCTCGGGGTAGCTCGCGGACGTGAACACGAAGTCACCGCCGCCCAAACTCCCGAAGTCGACGCCGAGGGCGGTGAACTTGATGTCGCCATCTTGCAGGCTCAGCGGGATCGCCGACAGCATCACCGACGCGCTGCCGGTGTCTTCCCAGTCATGGTTCGTCAGCCGGACGGTGAATCCGAACGTGAGCTTCACCGGGTTGCCGTTCGCCGTCGGCGCCGCCAGCTCGAGCTCGGGCTCGTGAAAGAAGATCTCGACGGTGTAGTCTTTGCCGTTCTGGGAGAATGGCTTCGTCACGTGGTTGGGGAAGTTGCCGAGCCAGTAGTAGCTCTGAAAAATTCGCTCGATCGTGTCCTCCGAGACCTGAACGGCGATGTCGAACCCCGACGACAGCTTTTTGGTCATGGCGCGCTCTGAGCTGAAATGGCGCCGAGAGCCTCATTGGCTTCGGATCGGCTGTCAAGCTCCATGGCTTGTCGCATTCGCGGAAGGCCGTTGGGTGCAAGTCCCAAATCAGCGCCTCCGGAGCAGCGAGCGCGGGTCGACGAGCCCGAGCATCGATGCCGCGGTCACGAACGCGCAGCCGAAGACAACGAGCACGAGCAGCGAACCCGCGAAGCTGCTCGCGAAGCCCTCCGGGAGGATCGCCCGCAGCGCAAGGGCCGGCGCTATCGAGAGTGCGCCGAGCGCTACCGTCCGGCCGAACCGGACCTGCTCGAGCCCGAGGCCTCCGATCTGCTGCCTGAGCTTATACCCGAGCGCCAGCGCCTCGACCCACGCCGCAACGACCGAGCCGATCACGACGCCCACCACGTCCAGCGACCCCATGAGCGCGAGCGATCCTGCCGTGCTCGCGATCACTCGATAGATCGCGTAGCGCGCGGGCGTCCTCGTGTCGCCGATCGCGTAGGCCACCGTGGTGAGGACCCGCGCCGAGGCGTTGGCCGGCAGCGCGAAGGCGTAGGCGGCGACGACGGTTTGAACGCGCGTGGTGGCCTCGTGGTCGAACTTCCCACCCTGCAGCAGCACGCGGAGGATCTCGCCGCCGAGGAGCCCAAGGGCGAGCGCGATGGGCACCGTGAGGGTGGTCACGCGCGCGAGCGACGCGCCGAGCCGCCCGCGCAGGCTGGCATTGCGGCGCTCGCGGTCGAGGTCGGCGGTGTCGGCCGCCATCTCGGGGAGCGCCGCCGCCGCCTCCCCGGTGCCGAGGACGCTCATGGGCAGCAGATAGATGAGCTGCGCGTAGCCGAAGACCGCACGCGCTCCCGCGCCGAGGAAGCTCACGAGCGCGGCGTCGAGCAACCCCGAGATCTGGATGACGCCACGCCCGAGGAGCACGCCCGGCAGCCGGCGCGCGGCCTCCCGCAGGTTGGGATCGGCGCGATCGAGGCGCGGGCGGAGCCCTCCCACCAGGGCGCGCGCGGCGGGCAGAAGCACGAGGAGTTGGAGGCCCGCGCCCGCAAGCGCGCTCCAGGCGAGCGCCATCGCCAGCGCTTCGCCGCGCAGGCCGACACTCTCGCCGAACAGGACCAAACCCGCGATCTGCGCGAGGCTCGACAGGACGGGCGCGGCGTACGAGAGGAAGAAGCGCCGGTGCGCATTGAGCACGCCGAGCCCCCACGCCGAGAGCACGAGCACGCCCGTCATGGGGAAGAGGACGCGCAACACGGGCACGGTGCTTTTGAGCTGCTCGGCTTCGAACCCAGGCGCGATCACGCGCGCGAGCCACGGTGCGCCGGCGACACCCAACGCGGAGGCCGCTATGACCAGGAGCAGCAAGAAGCCGAGGGCCGACAGCGCGAACGCCTTGGCCTCGGGCCCGCGCCCGCTCGCGCGGAGCTTCGCATAGACGGGGATGAACGACGCCGAGAGCGTCCCTTCGCCGAGGAGGTTCTGCGTGATGTTGCCGATCTGGAACGCCGCGGTAATCGCGTCGGCGAAGACCGAGATCCCGAAGTAGTGCGCGAAGACGCGCTGCCGGACGAGACCGAACAGCCGCGAGAGGAGGATGCCGGCGGTGACCAACGCAGCCGAGCGTGCCATCGCTGACGAGCGCGCCCGCGGCTCGGCGGGCGGAGAGGTCGTCGCGCTCGGGACCGAGTCCGCCTGAGCGTCCGTCGCATGCCGGCCAACCAGCTCGCTCGCGTCGTCCTCGCTCGCCATGCTCTGCGCCTTCTACCCCAACTCGCCGCTAGCAAACGCGGGAACCTTCGCGCGAGTGATGCGGCGCGGCGACGGGCTCGGAGGTTTTCAGACGCGGCGTGCTCCGCGATCGGTAGGGGCTCGTCGGGGCGAGCAGCCGACGCATTTGACGGTGTGAAAACGCGGCAGTGGCACGCTGGTGGCAAGCCTGCCCAAAAGAGCGACGCGCGCGAGAACTGATCCATCTCGACCGCCGCTGTTCCGTCCGCTACGGTCCTGCCGTCGATCCAACGGACGACGTCATTGTCGTCGGAACGGCCGGAGGGCAGATCGATCTGGATGGAGTGCCCCGGATTGCGGCCGATGGCGGTACGTTTGAAGTCTTCGCCGCAACGTTCCGAGCTTGAAACGAGTGCCAATATACTTCGCCCGAGCTTTCCTGAACCCTGCCTCCACAGAGGTGCAGATCGACCTCGCCGACCCGGGTGAGCTGCACCGTACTGTCATGAGCGTATTCCCGAACAACCTCGGTAATCGGGCGCGCCAGATGCTTGGCGTTCTCTATCGTGTCGAGATAGATGCACGGGGCGACCGGATAGTCCTTCTCATTCAAAGCCTCGTCCCGCCTGACTTCGCGCACCTTCAGCGCAAGCGCGTTCGGCGCGGGCGCATTCGGCGCCAGTACTTGCTGCGTCTCCAAGACGATTGCGATGCCGCGGCGTACGGCACACACGAGAATCCGGTCGTGCGTGCAGTCGCCGAAGAACGGAGCCGAATCGTCGCTGGTGACCGCTTCACGTTCCATCTTCGCGCGAACGCGACAACGAGGAGCACTCCCGAGATCTGTCCGGACGGCAACCCGCAGAACAGCAAGCGACTTCCTGTTCTTGGCGACGCCGCCCTCTTGGCCTGGTTGGCGGAAGAGGCCGCCAAAGCAGGTTTTGTGGTTGTAGACGTTCAGGTAAAGGTCGAAAGGCCCGAGCGCTCAGCTCACAAAAAAAGGGGGCTCACGCTCAATAGCGTTTCGTTTCAGGGTCAATTGGTTGTCACGAATGCCCATGTCTTCCGCGAGGCGATGGTCGTTGGCATCGGTCCAGGCAAGGCTTATGGCTTTGGCTTGCTCTCCATCGAACACGCTGCCTGAATCTATGGCATCGAGGTCGGTCGAGATTGCCGCACCGGTAGCGGGGTTTCCTCTGCCCTCGTAGTGTGTGGGCTGAATAGTGGTTGACTGAGTCCGACTGAATCGGTACACGGAGGCGTCCCCACGCGCTGAGGCATTTCCCAGGCAAATCGGGTTTATTTCCAAAATTTTTCTCGTATTTGTTAGGGCTGAATCGTCGTCTTCAAGTCCGAGGCCGCCGAAAACCGCCGACGCGCGTGGGGAGTTCAGCGAGCCATCGTGACGTGGGATTCTGCGTCCCAAAGCTCCTGTTGACGTCATCGGCACCGATCGATGCGCGCGAACATCGTCAGTGAGCCCGGGGAGTTGCTCCGGTATCGCTGTCCGGCCCGTATGGGTTCGAGCTGACGGATGGCGGCCCCGACCAGCGATAGCGGGGCGCCGCCGCCGCGATCGATGCGCTGACCGGGGTTTCGGACTGGAAGCGGTTGCGCGACCGGCAGATCACCGTGGGCGAGATCTTCGCGCGGCTGTCGCGATGAACCACCGCCAGCTCGGATTTTCTGGCTTTCTTGGTAACCGCCGTGGCTTGCGGAGCTTGCAACAGGGACGCCCGGGCTCGCGAAGGTCGGCTGCGGCTCGCGCAGGACGGACCGCGCACCTGCGGAGCGCCGGTTGCAAGGCTTGCAAGGGGGGGCCCGGGGCACCCGGGAGCCGCTTGAACGTCCCGCAAGGGCCACTCCGTCCGAGCGGGCCGTCGATCGCGGGGCCCGCAAGCGGCGGTCGCTCGATTCCCGGGGCCGCGTTCGCAACGGTGGGGCGTTGACATGCGCGTGGGTCGCCCCGATCCTCCGGATGCACCCTTTTCGGGTGCTTCTTTTCCCCACCGGATGAAGGAGAGCGTGCATGCCGCTTCGACTGTTCACGGACAAGACATCGTGGGACGACTCACGGCGGGAGGTACGCTATGTCGCGGCCGCGCTGGCAGCGACCGACGAGCACGTCGCGCTGGCCAAGCCGCTGCGGACCCTCCTCACACAATGGAAGGCGATCGAGTCCGACCGCGAGGACGCCGACGACGAGATGGTCGACGCCAACGCCGTGGTGCGGCGCCTGGACGGCATGCTGGATCGCGATGTGAACAAGCTCGCCGGCCAGCTCCTCGCCGAGAATGACCGCGACGCGTCCGCGCCGGGCTTCCGCAAGTTCTTCCCGGAGCCGCCGAGCGAGGTGATCCGGCTCGGTCTGGAGTCCGAGATCGAACGCACCAAGAAGCTCGACACCGTGGCCGAAGAGATCGGCGCCTCGAAAGAGGTGAAGGTGATCCTGAAGCGCATCGCCGGGGTCCACACCAAGGGCGACGCGGCGATCAAGGCGCGCGAGAAGGTGGCCGAACGCCAGGGACGGGTGTCGCTGCGCATCTCCACGTGGAAGGACGACGCCAACCACGCGCGCCGGAGCGTCGAGTCGGCGCTGGAGACGTTCGCGACCGAGCAGCGCTTGCCGCGCACGTACGCCGACGAGTTCTTCCCGCTCGGCCGCTCCACGAAGAAAGACGCGGAGCCGACCCCCTCGGACGCGTCCGCACCGAAGTAGCGATTCTTTGGTCGCTCGTTGCGGCTCGCTCCTGCCCATTCCCGTCCGCTCACATACCCATTTGCCGTCAAGCACACCCCGCCGCGCTCGGACATCGCCACATGTGCGTCCCGTGGAAGAGCTCTCCAGCTCCCGCGTCCATCGGCACCGGGCAGGCGAGCTGCAGGCCCTTGCTCATGCTGCGGGGAGCTGCACCCCGCGACGCGCCGCGGGGACCTACCGCACCTCTACCACTTCTGGGAAGTCTGGCCCGCGGGGACGGTCGCTCGAACCTCGCCGTCGGGAACGGTCCTCTCTGCGGATTGGTCAGCCCTCGAACAGCTCCGCCGCCTTGCCGACAACCGCCGCCCGCCGGATCCACCGATCGAGCTGGGCCAAGTCAGAGCACGCTGCGATACGCTCGCGTCCCGCCTTGCCGAGGCGGAGGCCGCGCGCCTCGAGAACCGCCATCAACGCCGCCGCTCGGCCCTCTTGATGGCCTTCTTGGTGGCCTTCTTGGTGGCCCTCTTTGTGGCCCTCTTGCCGTCCGGCGGCGAGCACCGCGTCGAGATCCTGGTAGCCGCGGCGCTGGAGCAGATTGACGAGCGTGGCCCGCTCGGCCTCGCCGCGGTCGTAGAGGGCTTCGACCAGAACCGGGTTCTTGAGCACGCCCGGCGCGCTCAGCAACGCCCCCGGCAGCAGGGTGCGCCGCTTCTTTCCGGGCTCGTGCACCTCGACCCGGCGCGGCCCGGCGAGGCGCACCACCCAGAGGTAGCGCGTCCCTTCAGCCAGCAGGTCACGGACCTTTTCTTGGAGCTTGGCTTCGTCCTGGCCAATGTCGGCATATTCAATGGCGAGATGGGGCACGCCCGCCACCCAGCCGGGCTTGTTGGGCACGTTGCCCACGGCGACGTCGGGCGCGCGCAACATGCCGGGCCGGGGGGCGTAGCCGGTGTCGACGCCGGCCTCGATCACGGCCGGATCCCAGCCCACCACCGAGGCGCCCAGCCGGTTGGGCTCGGAGCCGCTGCCACCCGTGGGCGCGCAGTAGATCGCGTGGCCGTGCGAGAGCTCGTAAGAGTCCCCGGAGTGAAGCTGATCGGCCCGGAACGGACCAGAATCCACCGGACGGGCACGAGCGGGCATGGGCGCCAAGATAGCATGACCGCGCAATCTGCCCTCGCATGGGAGATTTGCGGTACATTCGTTCAGTGAGACCGCTGCCGCTTGCCAATCCGCCAAATCCGTGGTCGTCCACTACCGTCGAGTGGCTCGCGGAGGCTCCAAACGCGCCGCTGCGCGTGTACGAGGAGAATGCGAAGAGCATCCTCTCCGAGATCAATAGCCCCGACGTCGGCATGTCGTGGAGCTTGAACCCGTACCGGGGGTGCCAGCACGCGTGCGCCTACTGTTATGCGCGGCCGTCGCATCAATATTGGGGGTTCGGCGCGGGGACGGATTTCGATCGCAACATCGTGGTCAAGGTGAACGCACCGGAGCTGCTGCGCGAGGCGTTCGAGAAGCGCTCGTGGAAGGGCGAGTCGATCACGTTCTCGGGCAACACCGATTGCTATCAGCCGCTCGAGGCGTCGTACCAGCTCACGCGGCGCTGCTTCGAGGTGTGCCTCGAGGTTCGCAATCCGCTGCACGTGATCACCAAGAGCGCGCTCATCCGGCGCGACATCGCGCTGCTGTCGGAGCTGTCGCGGAAGGCGGGGGCCGGGGTGACGCTGAGCATTCCGTTCGCCGACGACGCGATGGGGCGGGCGATCGAGCCGCTCGCGTCGTCGTGCTCGAATCGCTTCGAGACCATTCGCATGCTGGCGGAGGCGGGGGTGCGGACGAGCGTGAACGTCGCGCCGATCATCCCGGGGTTGAACGATTCGCAGATCGTGGAGGTGCTCGAACGCGCGAAGGCGGCGGGGGCCGAGCGCGCGGCGATGATCCTGGTGCGGCTGCCGAAGGAGGTGCTGCCGGTGTTCACGGAGCGGCTCGACGCGGCGTTCCCGCAGCGGGCCGGCAAGGTGAAGCGGGCGATCCTCGAGATGCGCGGCGGCAAGATGAACACAGCCGAGTTTGGCGATCGGATGGCGGGCAAGGGGCCGCGCTGGGACGCAATCTCGACGCTGTTCGAGCTGACGGCGCGACGGCTCGGGCTCACGACGTGGGACGGCGCCGAGGACACGCGCGAGACCGCGAGCACGTTCAAGCGACCGAAGGCGCAACGCGAGCTGTTCGATTGAGCGATTGGAGAGGCTTCTCGCTCAACCGCCCAGGTAGGCGGCCTTGATTTCTTCGTTGTTGGCGAGGTCTTTGGAGGGGCCGCTCATGGCGATTTCGCCGGTGCGGAGGACGTAGGCGCGGGTGGAGTATTTGAGGGCGAGGCGGGTGTTTTGTTCGACGAGGAGGATGGTGGTGCCGGACTCGGCGATGCGGGCGACGGCCTCGAAGATGTCGGCGACCAGGCGAGGGGCGATGCCGAGCGAGGGCTCGTCGAGGAGCATCATGGCGGGGCGGGCCATCATGGCGCGGGCGATGGCGAGCATTTGTTGCTCGCCGCCGGAGAGGGTGCCGGCCTCTTGTTTCATGCGCTCGCCGAGGCGAGGGAAGAGGCCGACGATTTCTTGTTCGGTTTCCTTGATGACGGCGACGTTGCGGTGGTTCCAGGCGCCGAGCTCGAGGTTTTCGCGGACGGTGAGGTTGGGGAAGACGCCGCGGCCCTCGGGGACGAGGGAGATGCCGGCCTCGACGAGGTCTTCGGCGGCGAGGGGGCCGATGTCGCGCTTGTCGTAGACGATCTTGCCGGACGAGATGGGGAGGAGGCGGGCGATGGTCTTGAGGGTGGTTGTCTTGCCGGCGCCGTTGGCGCCGATCATCGCGACGATCTCGCCGCGGCGGACCTCGAGGCTGACGCCCTTGAGGGCCTTGATGCCGCCGTACGAGACGGCGAGGTTCTCGACCGTGAGCAGCGGGCTGCCGGTCTCGGCGCGCGGCGCGGGGCGGGACGGGTGCGCGGTCTTCACGAGGTCTCCACGAGGGGGCTGGCGGGCTCGGCGCGCGGCGCGCGGCGGGACGGGGGCGCGGTGCTCACGAGGCTTCCTCGGGCTTGGTGTCGGGGGTTTCCTCGCCGAGGTAGGCGGCCAGGACCTTGGGGTCTTTCTTGACCTCGTCGGGGGTGCCGCCGGCGATTGTCTCGCCGTGATCGAGGACGTGGATGGCCTCGCAGACGCCCATGACGACCTGCATGTTGTGCTCGACGAGGACGACGGTGAGATTGAACTCGTCGCGCAGCCAGCGGATCTGCTTCTTGAGGCCCTCGGCCTCGCCGTAGTTCATGCCGGCGGCGGGCTCGTCGAGGAGCAGGACCTTGGGGTTCAGCATCATGGCGCGGGCGATCTCGAGGCGGCGCTGGTTGCCGTAGGAGAGGCTCGTCGACATCTCGTCGGCCATGTGATCGAGGTCGAAGATCTTG
>Ga0163144_10019737_pt1 | contig 13533 bp, 10 predicted proteins | sample OliLak19BULKMAT1_FD_123175 | JGI IMG/M metagenome (GOLD analysis project Ga0163144, IMG submission 123175) | Freshwater microbial mat bacterial communities from Lake Vanda, McMurdo Dry Valleys, Antarctica - Oligotrophic Lake LV.19.BULKMAT1 | ecosystem: Environmental > Aquatic > Freshwater >... | reverse complement strand
CCTGAAATCGACGAAACGGCTGGGCATCAAAGAGCTCGTTCGAGAAAACCACGCACTTTCCTTCCAGCTTCAGCGAGTCGCCAAGCGCTCGCGTCTCCGCGCGCGCGAAGGGGTGTTTCACCCCCGACATCACTCCTCCGGTCGGTTCGGCTCCGATTTCCACAAAAACAAACTCACCGGGATCCCGTTTTCCAAGCAGGTTCGTGCTGGCGGCGGCAATCAACTCGCCGAAGAGCGGACCGCTCGAGGTGGCGGTGAAGAAGTCGGTGCCGCGTTCGCGTCCGATCCGCTTCCGGTTCGCCCGGTAGTACCCGCAGCGCGGATCATAAAGGGCGAGTTCGACAAAACGATCGAAGGGAACCGTCCCGCGAGGCGCGATTTCGGAGCGAAAGACGGTGAGGAACTCGGAGGGCATGAACGGTGACGTGACCAAGGCAGAGGCGGGAGGGATGGCAATCGGCGGGGCAATCGAATTGCTTTGATTGGGGGCGTCGAAATGAGAGTCCCCATTTACAATCTGCCTCGGATGCCCACGCTTTCGCGGATGCTCAAACGTTTTCTGACCATTGCCGCCGGTGCTCTCTCGGGCACCGTGCTTGCCTATGCGGCCGCGCACTACGCGGCTGGCTGGGGGCTTTGGCCCAACCGTGAGCTCGATCGATCCTCGTCTTATCTGCGGCAGGTGATGGAATTGGTGGCCGAAAACTACGTCGATGGAAGCAAAGCCGGGTACGACACGCTGAGCAAATCCGCCCTTCATGGATTGCTTGAATCGCTCGATCCTCATTCCCAGTTCCTCGAGGCGCGGGATTTTCGTGAATTGGAAGAGGATATGAACGCCGAGTTCGGGGGCATTGGTGTTCAGGTTGAAATGCGTGAGGGTCGAGTCGTCGTGATCGCTCCGATCGCCGGGACACCGGGCGATCGCGCCGGGATTCAACGGGGCGACGCGATTGTCAGTGTTGACCAAAAGCGTTTGGAAAAGGCCTCGATGAACGACGTGATCGATCTTCTCCGGGGAAAGCCCCGCAGCGACGTCACCGTGCGGTTTTTTCGACCCTCCACCAATCTCGAGTTCGATGTGAAGCTCGTCCGCGAGATCATCAAGGTGGAGAGCGTGCGGGAAGTGACGCTGCTTCCCGGGCGGATTGGCTACATTCAACTGGCCCAGTTCTCCGAACGCACCGGCAAGGAGTTCGTCTTGGCGCTGGAACGTCTTTCCGCGAAGGGCATGGTCGCGTTGATCCTCGACCTGCGGAATAATCCGGGCGGCCTGCTCGATGCCGCGGTCGAGGTGGCGGAGCCCTTTTTTCGCAAGGGCGAGTTGATCGTCTATACCCAAGGGCGTGATCCGAAGGACCGCGAAAGCTTTCTCTCTGAGTCGAGGAGAGCTCCCGTGAACGTACCCGTTGTCGTCCTGATCAATGCGGGTACGGCCAGTGCCGCGGAGATCGTCGCTGGTGCCCTGCGTGACACCCACAAGGCGGTCCTTGTGGGCGAACGCTCGTTTGGCAAAGGATCGGTTCAGTCCATCTTCCAGCTCAAGAATGGCGAGGGCCTTCGATTGACCACGGCCCGCTACTACACCCCGAGCGGGGTCACGATTCACGAAAAGGGGGTTGATCCGCAGGTCGAAGTCGTGATGACCCCGGAAGAGGACAGTCAGCTTCGGCTGCAGCGGGCGCGCAGTGACGTCTCCGACACCAAGGCATTTGCGGAACGCTTCGGATTCACTCCGATTGCCGACCGTCAACTCGATGCCGCGCTCGAAGTCATCCAAGGCGTGCTTGGATGGACCAAGCGTTCCTCCCCGGCGCTCTGATCGCGCCCGCGTCCATGATTCTTGCCGTGGAAAGCTCGTGTGACGAAACCGCTGTCGCTATGTTCGATCCCGCCACCGGCCTGTGCGGTGAGTGGGTGCGCAGCCAAATCGCCTTGCATCAGAACTACGGTGGAGTGGTGCCGGACTTGGCCACCCGGGAGCATTTGAGGTGCATCGGACCTCTGCTTCGGGAGGCGAGTGGAGGCGGCACGCCGTTCGACCGCGTGGAGCGGATTGCGGTGACATTCGGGCCGGGGTTGGCGGGCTGTCTGGCGATCGGCGTGGCTGCGGCCAAATCGCTGGCGTATGCGCTGAGGGTGCCGTTGCTGGGAATCAACCACCTGCGTGGGCACGCGTTTTCGCCGTTTATCCCGGTGCACGCCGAGGACCCGGCTGGGTTCGATCGCCGTTGGAACGTACTCACGCCCCATCTGGGGTTGATTGTTTCCGGCGGTAACACCCTTCTTTTCCGGCTCGATCGCGAGCGTCGGATCGAGGTGATCTCGGGAACCCGGGATGATGCGGCGGGTGAGGCCCTCGACAAAGGCGCGAAGCTCTTGGGATTGGGTTATCCGGGTGGACCGCTGATCGAGCAGTGGGCGACTCGAGGAAATCCGGAGGCCTTTGATTTTCCCCGAGGCCTTGGGCCGCGGAGGGAGCTCGATTTCAGCTTTTCGGGTTTAAAGACCAGTTTGCGTTATCGGATCGAAAAAATGAGTCCCGCCGAGGTCGAGGCACGCATGGCCGATCTGTGCGCGAGTTATCAACAGGCGGTGATCGACGCTCTCGTACGCAAGACGAAGGCGGCGATGGACCGGGAGGAGGTTCGGAGTCTTGGGCTCTCCGGTGGAGTGGCCAACAACCAGGCGCTCCGAAATGCCTTCGCCAAGGTCGCGGCGCGCCAAAACATCCCGTTGCTCGCGGCGCAGCCGATTCATTCGGGCGACAATGCAGGAATGATCGCGTTTGCCGCCTGGTGTGATCCGCACCTTGAGCCCAGTCCACTGACCACCTTGCGCATCGAACCGGGTTTGACCCTCTAGGATTCGGTTTCTCGCCGGCTGACGTTCATCGCTGACGATCCGGCTGGAGCCGACTCAGGTGTAGTCCCGACGCAGGTTGCTCGGCAACAGCCCGAGTTCCTCGCGGTACTTCGCAACCGTGCGCCGGGCGATGTTGATCCCCTTTGCCTGAAGCTTGGCGACAATCTCCTGGTCGCTGAGCGGCCGGCCCTTGTCCTCCAGAGAGACCAATTCGTCGATCATCTCCTTGACGCTGGTATTGGAAACGGATTCGCCGCTGTCGGCCTGGTAGCCTGGCGTGAAGAAGAACTTGAACTCAAAGACGCCGTGCGGCGTCTTGATGAACTTGTTGGCGATCGCACGGCTGACGGTGGTTTCGTGAACCCCCACTTCGTCGGCGATCTGAGTCATGGTCAAGGGGCGCAGCTTGGCCACGCCCTCGCGGAAAAACTCCTCCTGAACCTTGATGATCTCTCGCGTGATTCGCTCGATGGTCTGCTGACGCTGTTCGATCGAGTTGATCAGGAACTTGCCGGACCGCATCCGTTCGCGGACGTAATCGCGTTCGTCCTTCGACAACGACCCTTTGGCGATCATCTCCTTGTAAGTGTTGGAGATCCGCAAACGTGGAATGTAGTCGCTGTTGAGCAGGATCTTCCACTCGCCGCTGTCCTCCTCGACGGTGACGTCCGGAACCACGACGCGGTTGTTGTCATCGGCGAAGCGGCGGCCTGGAGCTGGGTCGAGGGTCCCGACTTCTTCAATCGCCACCTGGACATCATCCATGTGCGCACCGATTTTCCTCGCGATCTCCGGAATCCGTCGTCGGGTCAGCAAGGTGAAATGATCCCGCACAATCCGGGCGGCGAGGGAGTCGCCCCGGTTTTTGGCCTGCAGTTGCAGAACGAGGCACTCTCCGAGGTCCTTGGCGCCGATGCCGGCCGGTTCAAAGCTCTTCAGCGCCTTCAGCGCCTCCTGCACTGTATCCAAGGGTTGGCCGGTTTGGAGGGCGACGTCGGATGCGCTTTGGGTGAGGAAACCACGATCGTCGAGACTTCCGACGAGGTGTTGGATCGCCACCATGGCTGCTGCCGACAGATCGGTCATCTCCGCCTGGCGCATCAGGTGTTCCTGGAGGGAGGTCTCCGTGACCAGCGAGTCAAAGAAATGCTGTCGCTTCTCCGCGTCATCCGTCGTGAACGGTTGGGCTCCGCCCGCGTTGCTCATGAAATCGCGCCAGTCCTCGTCGAGTTTCGTGAGAATGTCGTACTCTTTCGAGAAATCCATCTGCTCGCGCTCGCCGGTATCTGACTTGTTCTCCGGGGGGCCTTCGCCATCCCGGTTCTCGTTGTCGCGATCCCGTTCCTCCGATTGCTGTTCCAGGCTGGTGCCGTCCATCGGCAGCTCCTCGAGAGTGGGATTGTTTTGCAGCTCTTCTTGGATCACCGACCGGAGATCGAGCGCTGCCACTTGAAGGATTTTCAAGGACTGACGCAGTTGCGGGGCAAGAACCAGCGACTGCGTCTGCCGCTGGCGAAGAACCTGACTGAATCCGGGGCCGGCCATGATATCGGATCAGCAGTTGGACGCCAACGTTTCGCCGCCTGCCGACGAGCTAACACGGCGAAGGGAATCGTGACATTTCAGGGTGTCTCCGGGTGCGCTGGAACACCTCGGATATGGGGTTTGGGAAGGGCAGAGGCCCATCGCGCCGTAAACCCTGGGTGGAATCGTGTTTTGAGCGATTTCCCAAGTCGGGTGGTCATTCATGGAAGGTGCGCGCACGTGTCCGCAGAACAATCGGCACGGAGCAAACTGGCAAGAGGCGAAATCGGATCTAGCACGAAAACTGCTGTATCTGGCCCCGAGCGATTGACAGGAACGCTGCCGATCCTAGAATCAGCGCATGATTACGCTCACGCCTCGTGCCGCCGATCACGTTCGCTCGATGCTTCGGGAAGTCGATTCTCCGGAAAACAAACGTTTGCGAGTCTTCGTGGAATCGGGCGGTTGTTCGGGATTTCAGTATGGCATGTCCTTCGATCTGCCCAAGGCGGACGACCAGATTCTGGAGAGCGAAGGGTTGTCGATCTTGATGGATCCGAGCAGCTTGGCTTACCTTGACGGATCGAGCATCGATTTCGACGACGGGCTGCAGGGAAAGGGGTTCGAGATCAAGAACCCCAATGCCGAGAGCACCTGCGGGTGCGGCAAATCGTTCGCCTGAGGGACCCTCGGCCCCGGACTTATCCGACCGATGGGGCCGGCTTCACGGCTTCGTGGAGCGCGACGATCCCCAAGGTCAGTCGATCGGTGGTCACGGATCCGAAGTGTGCGTTCTTCAGTTCGTCCGTCAGCTGATGGTGCGTGGGAAAAGATTCCACCGAACCGCACAGGTAATCATAAGCACCGCGGTCGCCCGTGATCCATCTCGCGATCCAGGGCAGGATCCGTTTCAGGTAGAAAAAATAGAGCGGTCGGAACCAGCGGTACGGTTGGGAGAATTCAAGGATCAGCAAACGGCCGTGGGGGCGCAGGACCCGCTTGATTTCGCTCAGCGCGCGCGAGCGATCAGCCATGTTTCGGAGCCCGAACGAGATCGTCACGACATCAAAACTCCCCTCTGGCACGGGAAGGGCAAGGCCATCGCCATGCTGAAACGCCACGTTGGCGTAGCGACCGTCGGCTGCAGCCTTCTTGATTTCGGCTTCGTCGAGCATCGGGCGGCAAAAATCCATGCCCACGATGCCGGTGGAGCGCGGCAGTTCGCGGCTCAACGCGAACGCCACGTCCCCGCTGCCGGTTGCCAGGTCGAGGACCGCGGAGGGATGGATCCGGGTTACCGCCTTTACCAGCCTGCGCCTCCACCAGACGTCGATTCCGCCGCTGAGCAGCCGATTCGCCAGATCGTAGCGACGGGCGATTCGGGCAAACATGGAATTGACGGCGACGGGATCCGGCATGGAGAGGTTCAACCGAACGTCATTTTCCCGCCAAGGCAACCCCTCACGTGGTCGAGGCAATCAGGGAGGCGGACGGTGAGCTCGCCCGGTCCATCCACGATTCGCGTCGGGTGTCAGTCCTTCAACGGGGGGTCGACGTCATTCGGATCGACGCTGCGGGGAAGGTTGGCTTCACCCGCTTGGTAGCGCTCGTAAAAACCGACAAAGTCGGGGTTGGCGAAGGGATAGGTGTCGAAAATGTCCGGCATCGGACCACTCACGCGTGGGTCCAGTTGCGCTTTCAATTCCGCAAGCATGCGGTCAGCCAGCGTGAACCGGGTCGCGGCGTAGTTGAGGTGCCCGACGACGTTTTCCACGCAGTCTGGGTCGTTTACGAGATCGTAAAGTTCCTCGTCCGGGCGTTTGCCAAGCACGATCGACCAACGGGGGTCTTCACCGCGCGCACGGCGGCCCTTGATCAAAGCGGACTTGGTGGGGCTGGAGTCGGTGTCGAGGTATCCGGTCTCTGGATTTCCCGAGGGCCACCGGTCCGGTTCGTAGTTCCGGAGATAGAGCATCCCCTCTGCGACGATCCCACGCACGGGATAACCCTGGTCACGTGGCCTTCCTGGATCGTGGCGCTCGCGACCGACGAGGACATGATCCCGTGCGGCATCGATTCGCCCTTCCTTTTCACTGTTCAGGAGTGGCAGAAGACTGCGCCCGGGTGTGGGCGCCATGCCCACGCTTTGCCAAGAGGCCCCCGCCGCCTCCATCAGGGTCGGCGCCAAGTCTGGCAGGGTGACGTAGTCCTCGATGGATCTTCCCGGATGAGGAACCCCGGCCGGCCAGCGGATTGCGAGGGGCAGGTGGTTGGAAAGGTCGTAGGACTGGCCTTTGCCCCGGGGAAAGGGCATGCCATTGTCCGAGGTGACCACGACCAGGGTCGTGTCCAGTTGCCCGCGCCGCTCCAGCTCCGCGAGAATTCGTCCGAGATGGGTGTCGAAGTGTTCAACCTCGTAGGCGTAGTCCAGCAGATCATTTCGCACCGCCTCGACATCGGGCCAGTAGGCGGGGAGGTTGCGGATCGCATCGGTCGTTTTTCCGCCCTTGGCCGCACCCGAACCGGCCTCGTAGGCGCGATGCGGCTCGGCTCCGCCGTACCAGAAGCACCACGGTTGGTCCGCCGGCGCCGCTTCGAGGAAATCGACAAAGTTGGCCGCGTAATCGTTGTTGGAGATCGCCGAGGTCGGAGGCGGGGACTTCCTTTGCTGGAAGGGTCGGCCGACGAGTGCTCGGGGCGATCCATCCACCGTCAGTGCGGTTCCAGGAGCCCAACCCTTTCCCGTAAAACCGGTGGTGTAGCCAGCTTCCGCGAGGGCCTCGATGAAACTCCGGTACTTCGGTGGGAAGAAATTCCAGTGGGTGAAGCCGGCTTCGAGCTGCCAGGGGTTCCGGCCGGTCAGAAGCGAAGCCCGCGACGCCGAACACTTGGCCACGGGGGTATAGGCGTTCAGGAAGAGCACACCTTCGTGCGCGACCCGGTCGAAAGCGGGGGTGCTGACCCAACCGATTCCGTAAGCGCTGGCGTGGGGAAATGACCAGTCGTCGGCGATGGCGATGAGGATGTTGGGCCTCCGCGCGGCCAGACCGACCGAAACCAGGATCGTTGCGCTCAGTAGAAGAAGGAGCGCTACTCGCACACGTGACGAAGCGGCGCGGGCTTCGGGACCGGCGGTGGCGACGGTCATCAGGCACCCGGTTGCAAGAAGACGAAGCAGGTTCAAACAGGTGGGCATGGAATGGAACCTAGCGAGAAGAACAGGCCAAGGGGAGGCAATGGCGATTCGACGATTCGGCCTGGTGGACGAATCGAGGGGTCACGAGGGTCGCGATAATCGTGAAATCATCTTTCGTAAACGTTAAGCAACCGTTGTCCACCTGAGCACGGGAGCTCGGTGCCTTGCCGCAAATTCCCCGTCGGTTCGCTTGGGTGCAGACGAACCCCTGCCGGGGGAACTGAAGCCCGCCTCAGCGGACCTCAAACGAAGCCTGCAGCGGAAAAAGTGCGTGTCCAAGCCGTTCCGAGGCAATGCGCTCAAGGGACAGGGCCACGCGATGATTGTGGGTCACGAAGCGGAGGAACTCGGTGCGAGGCACGCAGAGGGCTCGGGTTTTTTGCGTGGCGATGACGTCCACGTTCGACGCGCTGTTTTGCAGCAGATCCGTTTCGCCGAAGAAATCTCCGCTTCCAAGCCGTTTGATCAGCCGGCCGTTTCGCTTCAGTTCAAATTGTCCCTCCCAGATAACGTGGAAGGTCCACGGTTCATCCCCGAAACCGACCACGCGACTGCCGACTTCGAAGACCCGCGCTTCGGCCAGATCGGCCAGGCGGGTGACGGAGGTGAGATGCCAGCCTGAACACAGGGGGAGTGAACGCAGAAACGAACAGGCGTGGGCGAGCCGGTGGGTCCGCTCGCGACCCAGTCGTTTGATGACGCCGTTTTCGAAATCCTCGTAGGACAGCGTCAGCGCCACCAAGGGCGTGCGGCTTTCCACCTCGAAGATCGGTTGATCCGGATCGACCAGAGGTTGGGCACCGATGAGATCGCCTTCGATCAAGGTTTGGATCTTCTCCTTTCGCCCGTCCGCGTGCCTCCGATAAGCGGCAGCGCTGCCTTTCGCGATGAGCAGGACGTGGCCGGGCGAGCGTTGGGTGGTGACGAGCGTAGTCCAGGCCTTGTGGCGGGCCAGATCGAAGTTGTCCGCCACCGCCGCCTGGGCGATCGGGTCGAGCGTGCGGAAGAGGGGGCTGAGCCCCATCGTTTGGTGCAATTCAGCTTCGCCCAGGACCGATGCAGAGGGTGCGCGCCACCGACGTGCGCGTCGGCGAGTTTGCGCAAAGATGCGGGCACCGCGGCGGCGGACGGCGATCGCGGCAAGCGTTGTCAGGATAATGAAGCCCGCCAGTCCGACCCCACCGATGACCACGGCCGCCACGCCTTGCCAGAATACCGGGCGGCCCCAGGTATCGTGCAGGGGAACTCCCGCGGTGCTGTAGATCACGCGGATGGCCATCCAGATCCAAACCAGGCTGCATCCCAGGTGCCATGCGGTCGAGACGGCGTCATCGAAGCGCAGGAATGCGCGAAGCCGTCGACGGGGCCAGCGGTTGCTCGAAAAGATAAATTCATGATCCGTATCCAGCCGAGGTGCCTGGCCGAAGAAAAGTCGCAGCGCCTCGATCGCGGGCCCGCGCGGATTGAGCAGGACCAGCGCACCGATCAGAGGGACAAAAGCCCAGTCCGCAGAGAGTGCCAAGCCGACTGCCGCCGCCGAGATCAGGGGCGTCGAAGGCATGAGAGCCGCCGCCAGCCTCATTTTCAGGGGCTGCATGCAGGCGTCGCTGAGGTCGGCCACAAAACGGGGCAGCGGAGACGCCCAAATGAAGCGCGCGCGCAGGACCTGAGCGCCAGCGGTGCGCAGCACCATGGCGGCGAAAAAATGGCCGGCGCTGAGCGCGACGCAGAGTAGCGCCCAGCCGATCACGGCCCCCACGATTCCAGGCAGCGCCTGCGGCGGCCGAACCGCGATGCCGCCGACGAGCCCCGCCAGCGCCACGCTGGCCCAGACAATCGCCAAGGAACCGGGAAAGGGGAAACCCCGGCGCAGGGCGCTTGGAGCTGAGGGAGCCCGGAGCGAGCCTTCGTTGGTCAACACCCCGGCGCGATGCGCTTTGAGGATCAGCTCGTAGAACTCACTGAGTTCGAGGCAGGACCGACGGTGAATCGCCCGACTGAGCATCTGCGGAACCGTCTGGGGGGAGCGGAACGCATCAAGCGTGGACAATTGCTCCTCGTTGACGTTCAGGTAGGTCCCTGAATGGCGTTGCTTGATCGCAAAAACTCCGCGCGCGGATGCCCCCCGGGTGATTTCCCGGTTCAACGAGAGCGTCTCGAGCGTCAGCAGAAAGTTTTCGTCCATAGCACCCTGCGGTCGACTCAGCGTGGCGGAGATGAGCTTGCGGGACCGAGTATTTCGAAGGTCAAGCGGGTGAGTTCGGACACTTCAAACGGCTTGGGCAGGTAGTGACAGCCACTCTCGCTGGCCAACCAGCGTGTATCTTCATCGAGACGACCACTGACGAGAACGATATCGGCGGTGACTTTCTGCCGTCGCAGCGTCGCCAAGAGGGTGAGGCCGTCCATGGAGGGCATCACCACATCGAGGAGGATGAGTCCGATCTCGGAACCGTGGGCTTCCCAGATCTCGAGTGCTTTCGGGCCCGAATTCGCCTGCCAGACCGTGTAGCCGCTGGACGAAAGAATTTCCCCCACCATCGCACAGATTGGCTTCTCGTCATCGACAATCAGCACGCCCTTGGCGTCGTCGGTCGGCGAGACCGAGCCCGATGAGGGGTGTTGGTCTCCAGAATGTGAAGCAGGGTGAGATGCCATGAATGGGTATTTGTCCTGGGCTGGGTGCGAACGGCTGGAGTTTAGAATCGACCCAATCAAAACAATCCTAAGAAAAATGCGCCACTTGCATAAGAATCTCGGGGCCTGTGGTTTGTTTGGGTTGCACCTCGGCCTGAGAGAGATCGGAGTGGTCGGTTGTAACTGAGGAGGTCCCGTTCGCGGACTTCAAACCCCTTTCCTGAGGGGTTCGCCGACGGACACACGCGTTCGCGGAGGATTTGTCATCGCGATGCGAAGGTAACGCCGCGTGACTGCGGATCGAGCTCACTTCTGCCATGTGAAGGCAACGTTTGGAGTTGCCGGGCCGCGTGAAGCTGCGCTCGACTCATACGTTCCGTTCTGCTTCATGCCAGTCCGTCCGCCGGGAGGCATCTTTGTTGACTGCCACCTCGCCCGATCCACCCACGGTTCTCATCCCCATGCCCCACATTTCCGCCAAAGACCTGAAATCGAATTATGACGTGATTGTTGTCGGTTCCGGTGCTGGGGGGGGGCAGACCGCCTACACCCTGGCGATGGAAGGAGTGAAGGTGCTCATGCTCGAGGCCGGACGGAATTACGATCCCGCCTCGGAGACACCGATGTTTCAGGAGAATTTTCGAGCGCCCCTGCGCGGCGCGAGCACTCCCGACAAACCGTTTGGTTTCTACGATGCGACGGTTGACGGTGGCTGGCAGGTGCCCGGCGAGCCCTATACGAACGCTTCTTCCGAGCCGGGTCGAAAGTTCGAGTGGTGGAGATCGCGGATGCTGGGGGGCAGGACCAATCACTGGGGTCGGATCTCGCTCCGCAACGGACCTTACGATTTCAAACCCTACAGCCGCGATGGCTTGGGATTCGACTGGCCGATCAACTACGAGGACCTCGCGGAGTATTACGACCGCGTTGAGATGCTCATCGGTGTTTATGGGAGCAATGAAGGGCTGGAGAACACTCCGAACTCGTCTCCCGGGGTCCTGCAGCCTCCGCCAAAGGCGCGCGCGGGAGAAGTGTTTACTCGGCACCATGGCCGGAAACTGGGATTGCCGGTGATTCCGATCCACCGGGCGGTGTTGAGTACCCGACTCGATTCAAAGACGATTCCGGCGAAATTACACCCGCGCAATCCGCGGGCCCAAAGCATTCTGGCGCAGGCGATGGATGAACGTGCGGCCTGCTTCTGGGCCACTCCCTGCGGTCGCGGCTGCTCGATCAAGGCGAACTACCAGTCGACCACGGTCCATCTGCCGCCGGCGCTGGCCACCGGCAATCTCGACATCCTTTCCGATGCGATGGTCAGCGAGTTGATCATGAGTGACGCGGGCAAGGCGACCGGGGTGAAATTCATCGAGCGCAAGTCACGCCAGGAGATGCAGGTCAAAGCCCGGATTGTCGTGCTTTCGGCGAGCGCCTGCGAATCGGTGCGGGTGCTGCTCAACTCGAAGTCGGCGCGTTATCCCAACGGCGTTGCCAATTCGAGCGGCAAGGTGGGAAAGTATATTATGGATACGGTCGGGGCGCGTCTCTCCGGACAGATTCCGGCGTTGGAAAACCTGCCGGCGCACAACGAGGATGGCGCCGGTGGTGGCCACGTGTACGTGCCGTGGTGGCTCTATCGCGAACAGCACGCGGGCAAGCTTGGTTTCGCCCGCGGATACCACATCGAGTTCACCTCCGGCCGGCAGATGCCCGGCATGGGCACGTTCAGCCCGCTCGACTGGATCAACGGCGGCAGGTACGGGCGCGCCTTCAAGGAGGATGCACGCCGCTACTACGGTTCCTTCATCGGTTACGCTGGCCGCGGGGAAATGATTCCGAACGAGGACTCCTTCTGCGAGATCGATCCGGTGGTGAGGGACAAATGGGGAATTCCCGTGCTCCGTTTTCATTGGAAGTGGTCGGAGCATGAGAACCGGCAGGCGGCGCACATGCAGCAGACCTTCGCCGATCTGATCTCGGCGATGGGTGGGCGGGTCCGCAGCGCCCCGGAGAAGGACGGGAGCAAGGCCATCGAGCCCGGCGGCAGCATCATTCACGAGGTGGGCGGCGCGATCATGGGTTCCACGGCGCGCAATTCGGTGACCAATCAGTGGTGTCAGACGTGGGATGTGAAGAACCTGTTTCTCACGGATGGCGCCCCGTTCTGCTCGAACGCCGACAAGAATCCCACCCTGACCATCATGGCCCTGGCCTGGCGCTCCGCCGACTACATGCTCGAGGAAATGCGCAAAGGAAATCTTTGATATGAACTCTCCTCTTTCCGGACGCCTCGATCGTCGGGCAGCCATCAAGTGGATGCTGGCGGGCACTGCCACCGTCATGGTGATTGACCGCGCGACCTTTGCTCAATCTTCCCCCGTGTCCGGTGGCAAAGGCTACGGAACCGATCCCGATCTGATCAAGGAGTACAAGCCGGGGGACTTCTGGCCGCTGACGTTCACCGATCATCAGCGCCGGACCGCGACCATGCTCTGCTCGGTCATCATTCCAGCCGACGAACGCTCTCCGAGCGCCGGCGAGCTGCTTGTGCAGGACTTCATCGATGAGTGGATCAGCGCCCCGTACCCCGGGCATGACCGGGACCGCGAGCGGATCTTATCGGGGTTGGTCTGGCTCGATGGCGAGTCCAAGACGCGCTTTGGCCGGGTATTCATTGAGCTGAAGGAGGGTCAGCAAAGCGCGATTTGCGCCGATATCTGCCGTGAGGAAGTGAAGCAGCCGGAGTGGGTTGAACCGTCACGGTTCTTCAAACGTTTCCGCGACCTCACCGCAGGTGGGTTCTACACGACCAGAGAAGGTATGCTGGACGTGGGCTATGTGGGCAACGTGCCCCTCGCGACCTTCGAGGGCCCGGGTCCGGAGGTGCTCGCAAAGCTCGGGCTGGCGTAAGCGGAAGATTCGAGCGGGCTCGAGACGGGGAGGGAGGGATTCGAATCGCCTCGGGTCCAACAACCTAAAAGCCTGATGGAACCGAGCTTTAGGTTGATTGATAGTGAGTTAGAACAGGAAGGAAGGTTCTTCGTTGTTTTCAATGGATCTGAGCGTAGGGAATGCGTGGCCGACAACCCGGACTGCAAGCCGGCTCGGTTGTAGGTGGCCTCGGCGAGGCCGCGACGGGACCGCCCGGTCCCGTCTCCGCCTGGAGGGGATCCGGACAGTCGCCGTCGCCGTCGCCAGAGCGCGAACACCGCGATGCGAGGTCCGGGGGTTGCGGCTTCGAGTTGGCAATTCTCAACCAAGGCAACAATCCAGCCCACAAGGCGCCTCCACCCCCAGACCTCGCATCGCTG
>Ga0163144_10019736_pt1 | contig 13533 bp, 13 predicted proteins | sample OliLak19BULKMAT1_FD_123175 | JGI IMG/M metagenome (GOLD analysis project Ga0163144, IMG submission 123175) | Freshwater microbial mat bacterial communities from Lake Vanda, McMurdo Dry Valleys, Antarctica - Oligotrophic Lake LV.19.BULKMAT1 | ecosystem: Environmental > Aquatic > Freshwater >... | reverse complement strand
CCGGTGCTTAACAAAATCGATCTGCCGGCCGCCAACGTCGAACGGGTTAGTGCCGAAGTAGTTAACCTGCTGGGCTGTAAAAAAGAAGATATTTTGCATATCAGCGCCAAAACCGGGCAGGGGGTAGAAGCTTTGCTAGAACGGATCGTTGATGATGTCCCCTGCCCTCACGGTGGTTCTGAGCAGCAGACAAGGGCGCTAATTTTTGATAGCTATTACGACGATTACCGCGGCGTGATTCTGTACATACGAGTTGTTGACGGCAGAGTTTCCAAAAACGATCAAATCCGGATGGTCTCGGCTAATTCAAATGGTATTGCGCTCGAAGTGGGCAGCCTTAGACCCGATATGTATCCGGCCAAAGTTCTGAACGCCGGCGAGATTGGCTATATTGTTACCAATCTAAAGAGTACTCGCGAAGCTCGGGTTGGAGACACCGTGACTTTGGCCAGTTCAGCCGCTACCGATGCCCTGCCCGGTTACAAAGAAGTTAAGCCTTTCGTTTACGCCGGCTTTTTCCCCGACAGCAACGAAAACTACCAGTTACTAAAAGACGCCATCGAGAAACTGTCGCTAAGTGACTCAGCTCTGCAGTTTACCCCCGAAAGTTCGCCGGTGCTTGGCTTTGGCGTGCGGATTGGCTTTTTGGGGCTGTTGCATATGGACATTGTTAAAGAACGTCTTGAGCGTGAGTACGGTTTGGAGCTGGTTATTACCAACCCATCGACGGACTACCAAGTCACTCTAACCTCTGGGGAAGAGATCGACATCAAGTCGGCTGGCGAGCTGCCGGACGTAGCCAAAATAACCGAGATTCGGGAGCCTTGGATTAAAGGCGAGGTGGTTTGTCCAAAGGATTTTGTTGGGGCGGTTATTCAGCTTATTTCCACCAAGCGCGGTATCCAAAAAAACTTGAGTTTTGTTGATGCTCAGCTGGCTTTAATAAGTTTTGAAGCACCGCTGGCCAATCTACTGACAGATTTTTATGACTCGCTCAAAAGCATAACTAGTGGCTACGGGTCGTTCAACTACGAACTTGACGATTACCGTGCCGAAGATCTTGTTAAACTAGATTTTTATGTGGCGGGCGACCGGATTGATGCTCTGAGTGTGATGGTGCATCGGAATGAAGCTGCCAACTTAGGTAGGGTAATAGTCGAAAAACTAAAAGACGTTATCCCGCGTCAGAACTTTCAGGTAAGTCTGCAGGCGGGCATCGGCGGCAAATTTATTGCCCGCGAAGACATCAGCGCATACAGAAAAGACGTGACAACAGGCCTGTACGGTGGCGACGTGTCGCGCAAGAAGAAGGTTTTAGCCAAACAGAAAAAGGGCAAAGAGCGCCTCAAGCGTTTTGGCAAGGTCGACATACCTGCCGAAGCGTTTACGGTGCTGTTAAAGCGTGATTGAATAGTTTGATGGATAAGGCGACATTCTTAAGGCGTGCGGCGGTGCTACAAACCGATTATTCTCCAAGCGCATCACTTAAGCAGCAATTGTCTTCACTGGTGCTTGCGGCATTTGTTGGGCCAACTGGTGTTGGTAAAACGACTCTGATGGAAGCCTGCAATCTGCCGCACATTTACAGCGATGTCACTCGGGCAACCAGGCCGGGTGAGGTTGACGGCCGGGAGTACTTTTTTAGAACCGACTTTGGGAAAATGCTGGCCGAGATAAAAGCCGGGCAGTACGCCCAATTTGTCATTAACAGTAACGGCGAGTTTTACGGCACGAGGGGCGTTAACTATCCATTAAGCGGTCTTTGCTCGATGGCGATTATTGCCGAGGTCATTCCAAAATTTCGGGGGCTTGGGTTTAAGCAGATTATTCCTCTATATATTTTGCCCCCAAACTACGATGAGTGGATGCGTCGAATCGGCGAAAACCGCAACACCGATCTTGCACCGAGACTAAAAGAGGCCAGCCAAAGTTTGCTGATTGCGTTGAGCGACCCTGTCTACAATTTTATTTTGAACGATAAGATTGAGAACGCGGCTCGAGACGTCGAAGCTATCGTAGCCGGCAATCAAATTAGCAAGGAACGAGTATTGTTGGCGCGCCGTGTTGCAGAAGAACTAGAAACTAGGGTGGTTTCTACGCTGTCCTAGCCAAGTTCTTGATAAAAAGAACCCAAGCCTCCATAATTCGACTATGGAAGCCCAAAAACCAAGACTCACCCGCCTCGCTGATTTTCAGGACGCTTTAAATGGTTATGAGGTTTCTGAACATGCCAAGGCGGTTCTGGGCAGAACCAAACTAGTAGTGATGTGCGGCTTGACTGGTAGCGGGCGAAACACCATCATTGATTATCTTGTTGGGAGTGGTTCCTACAGCTTTGTTGTTTCAGACACGACCAGGCCGCCAAAGGTCAGAGGCGGCAAGCTCGAAGAAAGCGGCGTCCACTACTATTTTAGATCCGAAGACGATATTTTGGCCGACCTTGAAGCTGGAGAGTTCGTCGAAGCCGAGATTATTCACAACCAACAGGTATCGGGCTTGAGCGTACGCGAGTTGCAAAGAATACACGAACAGGGCCTAATTGGCATAGGCGACTTCGAAACGGGTGGCGCTAAAAACATCTATCTCGCCTGTCAGGGGGCATACATCATTGCCCTACTACCGCCGAGTTTCAAAGACTGGCAAGATCGGTTAGCCCGTAGAGAGGTAATGAGCAGTGGCGAGTTCAAGAACCGTATGCAAACCGCAGTTAAAAACCTACAGATATTCATCGATAACCCCTATTACAAGTTTATTATCAGCGACCACATTGAACGCTCATCGAAAGAACTACGTGACTTAGTAGAAAACGATAAGTATACAGATGAACAGCACAAGGTCGGACTAGCGGTAGCCAAGGAGATGCTAAGCCACACCAAAGCGCTGATCAGTAGCCTAGATCAGTAAACTAGCGCTCTTGCGTCTTGAGTGCTAAAAGGGTATAATTTAAGGTGTTATGACTAAACGACAAGCCCAAATTCTTAGTGCCATTGTTGAGCAATATGCTGAAGTTGCTAGCCCTGTTGGCAGCCAACTCTTGGCCAAGGTTTTTAATGTCTCTAGCGCCACGATTCGTTCCGAAATGGCCTCACTTGAGCGGCTTAAGCTAATACACCAGCCTCATACCAGTGCTGGGCGAGTGCCAACCGATAACGGTTACCGTTTTTACGTTAACCATATAACCGAGGTTCAAGAATCGACCACCGACAAAGGTGCACAGCGGGCTCTAACAGCTCGAGTTGACGGTGGTGGCAGTAACGAACGAGTCATCCGTAACGCCGTTGATACTCTGGTTGAACTAACGCACAACCTAAGCGTTGCTACCATTGGTAACCAGTTGTACATGAGCGGCTTATCCAACCTGTTTGGCCAGCCCGAATTTATACACCCCGAACAGGTCAAAGAGGTCGCTCGGCTGCTGGATAATCTAGAGCCTTGGTTACGCGAAGCAGCTCCTAACGAGCCACTCAATGTTTTTATAGGCCGCGAAAACCCAATTGGCCGTAGCAGCGGCTGTTCACTTATAATTAGTCGGTTCCGCAGCCCGTATTCTGACCGCAGTTTTATAGGTGTTGTTGGTCCAACTCGTCAGAATTACGCCAAAGTGATGGGGCTAGTGCGCCACACCGGCCAGGCGCTTGAGGAGACAATGTATGCCTAAAAAAACAGTCAACAGTCAACAGTCAACAGTCAACAGTCGAGAAGTTGTCGAGCTGACCGAGGCGTTACAACGCGAGCGAGCCGATGCTATGAATGTTCGCCGCCGCGCCGAGGAAGACAAAGCCAAGATGGCCAGTTACTTCAAAGGCCACATTATCCGCGAACTATTACCAACTGTCGACAGTTTTGAGAGAGCTCTAAAGCACATCCCGAAAGAGCTAGAGGCCAACAGTTACATAAAGGGAATTGGCGGGGTGGTTAAACAGTTTGAACAAACACTTCTTAAACTGGGCGTTAGCCGTATTAAGACTCTTGGCGAACACTTTGACCCGCATTTGCACGAAGCTGTCAGCATTGAAGAGGGTGACGGTGGCAACGAGATTGTTAGCGAAGAGCTACAAAGCGGCTGGCAACTCGGTGAAGAGATCTTGCGCCACGCCATGGTCAAAGTCAGACACCAAAAATAAAATTGGCACTCTAAGTACTTGAGTGCTAACTTTCTATGTGTTAGACTTGTTCTAGCACTCTAGTGCGTATACTGCTAAATAAGGAGAAAAATATGGGTAAAATAATTGGAATCGACCTAGGAACAACTAACAGCGCCATGGCTGTTATGCAATCGGGTAAACCCGAAATTATTGCAAACAGCGAGGGTGCTCGGACTACACCAAGCGTGGTAGCAATTAACAAAAAAGCCGAACGCTTAGTGGGCCAAGTGGCTCGCCGACAACAAGTAACTAACCCCAAAAACACTATTTACGAGGTTAAGCGCTTAATCGGCCGCAGTTTTAGCGACAAAGAAGTCCAAAAAGACCTCAAACTGATGGGCTACGAAATCGTCAAAAGCGGCACCGGCACCAAGGTTAAAATGGGCGACAAAGAATACAGCTCTGAAGAAATCAGCGCCATGATTCTGTCCAAGCTAAAGGCTGATGCCGAGGCGTTTTTGGGCCAACCCGTCACTGAGGCGGTTATTACCGTACCGGCTTACTTTGACGACAGCCAACGCCAAGCCACAAAAGACGCCGGCAAAATTGCTGGCCTCGAAGTAAAACGCATTATTAACGAGCCAACTGCCGCTGCCCTAGCCTACGGTCTTGATAAAGAAAAGAAAAAAGACGAAAAGATCGCTGTTTTTGACCTCGGCGGCGGTACATTTGACGTATCTATACTAGAGCTTGGCGACGGCGTGTTCGAAGTTAAAAGCACCAACGGCGATACACACTTAGGTGGAGCCGACTTTGACCGTGTGATTGTTAATTATTTGAAAGATGAATTTAAAAAAGAGCACGGACTTGATGTTAGTGATGACAATGCTGCCATGCAGCGCCTGCGCGACGAAGCCGAGAAGGCCAAGATCGAGCTGAGTAGCAGCCAAACCGTCGATATTAACTTACCGTTTTTGACAGCCGATGCCGATGGGCCAAAGCACTTTGAACACAAGCTAACTCGTGCCAAATTAGAGCAACTTGTTTCTGAACTAGTAGACAACACCGAAGGTCCTTGCCAAAAAGCCCTTAAAGACGCCGGCTTAACTGCTAAAGACATCGACGCCGTTGTGCTTGTTGGTGGTATGACCCGCATGCCAGCTGTCCAAGCCAAGGTGAAGAAAATCTTTGGTAAAGAGCCGATGAAGGGCGTTAACCCTGATGAAGTTGTAGCCATTGGCGCTGCGATTCAAGGTGGTGTTCTGCAAGGTGACGTCAAAGACGTCCTGCTTTTGGACGTAACGCCCCTCTCTTTGGGTATCGAAACCATGGGTAGTGTTACCACCAAACTGATTGAACGAAACACCACCATCCCAACCAGCAAAAGCGAAGTGTTCAGTACTGCTGCTGACAACCAAAACCAAGTAGAGATTCATGTGTTGCAGGGCGAACGCGAGTTTTCTGCCGACAACAAGAGCTTGGGCCGGTTTGTTCTAGACGGCATTGCTCCGGCTCCACGAGGTGTTCCTCAAGTAGAGGTGACATTTAACCTCGACGCCAACGGTATTTTGAACGTGACCGCCAAAGACAAGGGTACTGGTAAAGAGCAGAGCATAACGATTCAAGGAAGCTCCGGCTTAAGTAAAGAAGAGGTCGAAAAAATGGCCAAAGACGCCGAAACTCACGCCGAAGAAGACAAGAAAAAGCGTGAAGGTGTTGAGGCCCGCAACCTGCTCGACAACGCTATTTACCAAGCCGAAAAGCTAAAGACCGACAACAAAGACAAAGTGTCTGAAGACGATGCCAAGGTGATCGACGAAGCAGTTGAAGCCGCCAAAAAGGTTGCTAGCGACGAAAAAGCCGACAAAGAAGCCGTCGAAGCTGCTGCCAAAGAGTTGAGCGAAAAGATCATGCCTATAGGTGCAAAACTCTATGAATCAGCCAAGGCTGATTCAGCAGACAGTGAACAGTCGACAGCGGACAGCGATGAAGCAAAAGGTGCTAAAGATAAAAAATCCAAAGACGACCCAGTTGAAGGCGAAGTGGTAGACTCAGATGATAAGAATAAAACATGAACTTACTGAAAAAGGTTAGCAAAGAATCTAACTGGTTAGCGAAATGGTATCCGCGCATCTTAACCGGCGCTTCTTTGGTTGGTCTGGTTGCATCGTTCTGGCAGGTAGCGGAGCGAGTTCATATGCTAAAAAACCCGGAGGTTGCCCTTAGCTGTACTATTAACCCAGTAGTCGACTGTTCAGGGGTACTTGGAAATAAGCTGTCAGCCTTATTTGGTTTTCCAAATGCTCTTCTGGGGATCGTGATGTTTTCGATCCTCCTCACCGCTGGTCTACTTTTGCTCTCTGGGGGAAAATTTAGCAAGAATTTCCATCTATTTGTTCTCGGTGTTAGCAAAATACTGTTTTTGTTCAGTGTTTGGTTTTTCGCAGCGAGCCTATACTCAATAGGTAAGGTCTGCATATTCTGCGTCTTTATTTGGGCCGCCGCTATGCCGATATTCTGGCTGGGGACGCTATATTGGCTAGAAAGCCAGAAAAAAAGATCATCAGTTCAGAAAAAAATTTACACTTTTGGCAAACGATTTCGAGTTGAACCAATATTTGCAGCTTACCTGATTATGATAGCTTTGTTTCTATATCGATTTAGGGACTTTTACTTCAACTAATAATCTAGCACTCGGATACCGCAAGTGCTAAAATACTAAAACTATGTCAAAGAGGGATTACTACGAAGTTTTGGGGGTTGGCAAAAGCGCCAGCGCCGATGAGGTAAAAAAAGCCTTCCGCAAGGCCGCCGTCGAACACCACCCAGATAAAGGCGGCGAAGAAGCTAAGTTTAAGGAGATAAACGAAGCCTACGAAGTCCTAAAAGACCAAAGCAAGCGCCAACGCTATGACCAGTTCGGGCATGCTGGTGTCGGCAGTAACGGCGGTGGCAATCCGTACAGCGGCTATAGCGGGCAAGGTAATCCGCAAGCTGGCGGAGTCAATTTTGACTTTGGTGACCTTGGTCTAGGTGATATTTTTGGCAGCTTTTTTGGCGGCAGCAGCGGGGGCCAGCGCCGGCAAAATCGTGGTCGAGACGTCGAAACTAGCTTGGAGCTAAGCTTCGAGGAGGCCGTGTTCGGCACCGAGGCCGAGCTGAAGCTGGGGCTTGATGATACCTGCGATCACTGCAAAGGCAAAACAGTTGAGCCAGGCCATGAGTTAAAAACCTGCGAAACCTGCAAAGGCTCTGGCCAAGTTGTACGAGTTATGCAAACTATGTTTGGCAATATCCAGCAGGCTAGTGTCTGCAGTACTTGCAAGGGCCGCGGCAAAGTGCCCGAAAAAGTCTGCACGGTATGTAATGGTAGCGGCGTTCAGCGCAAAAACCAGGTTGTAAAGTTGAAGGTGCCGGCCGGCATCGACGACGGCACTACTATCCGTTTGCGCGAACATGGCGAGGCGATTGCCAACGCGCCTAAAGGTGATCTGTTCGTTAACATTCGCGTTCGGCCGCACAAGCAGTTTACACGTGAGGGTGACTTGATCTTAAGCGAAGCTCACGTGGCCATGATTGACGCCGCACTAGGGGTAGAAGTAGATGTTCAGACTGTTGATGGGCCAATACGTATGAGGGTGCCAGCCGGCACGCAGAGCGGCACCGATTTTAAGTTATCTGAGCACGGTGTACCGCACCTAAAGGGCAGTGGCAGGGGCGCGCATATTGTAACTATCCATGTTGATACCCCAACTCGTCTTAGTAAGAAACAGATCGAACTCTTGCGCGAGTTAAAAGACAACAGCAAGCACGGCTTTTTTAACTAGAAATTTATTTTTCTGTGACATACTTAAGGCTATGCATAAGCAAAATCAGCAACAGGGGTTTATAACTATGGTGGTCATAATGGTAGTGGTTATAGTGGCAGTATTGACCTTAGCTTATATGCGTGTTAACGGCGTCAAATAGTATAGACAAACTGGGCTTAATATGCTATAATTCGGGATGTCAATGAGCCTAAAACTATAACCAGGTTAGTAGCGTAAAAAAGCTTGTATCTAGCCTCTTATAATGCTTAAGTAACAAGAGAAAAGGAACATGCACATGTCTAAGTACCAGATAGTTATTGGACGTTCTGAGCTGGTCGGGTTCCCTGACTTGCTACTTGATAGCTTGCCGGCTAAATCGGACACCGGTGCCTATAGGTCGGCTATCCATGCCACCAATATTAATCTTAAGACCAAGGGCAGCAAAAAACTGCTTAGTTTTGATCTTTTGGCCGGGCACCCCAGCGCTCCCTACACCAGAAAAATCGAAACCGAAGACTTTGAAAAAGCCTTTGTCGAGAACTCGTTTGGCGTGCGCGAAGAGCGCTACGCCGTATCCATGCGCATAAAGGTCGGGCCCAGAATTATCAAAACTGAATTTACCTTGGCCGACCGTTCGGTTAAAACTTACCCAATACTTTTGGGGCGCAAGTTACTTAATAATCGTTTCTTGGTTGACGGTAGTCGTTCTAACATTGACAGAGGCGAGCTCAAGCGTAAACTTAACCTAGATTTAGCGGAAGATCTTGAGGTAACAGACCCATGAGGATAGCGATTCTAAGTAACGGCCCAGGCAACTATTCGACAAAGCGGCTTCGTGAGGAAGCTAAGCTTAGGGGCCACGAAGTTGAAATTGTAAAGTACAAGGAGTGCTTTGCTAGCATTGAGCAGAATAAACCTGAGGTGCGTTACCGCGGACGCGTGCTTAATGATTTTGACGTGATTATTCCACGTATCGCCAGCGGTATGACGCGCTACGGCACGGCAATTGTGCGCCAGTTCGAGATGCAAGGTGTGTTTACCACAGCAAGCTCAATAGCCATTGTGCGCTCGCGCGACAAGCTGCGCACTCTGCAACTGTTGGCTCGAGCTGGTATTGGCATTCCTAAGACCGTCTTTACTCGAAATACTGCCGACATCGATGACTTGGTAGACGAGCTTGGAGAGTTGCCGGTGATTATCAAGTTGGCTAGCGGTACGCACGGTAACGGAGTTGTTTTGGCCGAAACCAAAAAAGCCGCCAAAAGCGTTATGCAGGCCTTCTATGTGATGGACGATGACGGGACTAACATTTTGCTACAAGAGTTTGTCAAAGAGTCGGCCGGTACAGACATTCGTGCGTTTGTGGTCGGCGGCAAAGTTGTGGCCAGCATGAAGCGCCAAAGCTTGGACGACGATTTTCGCTCTAACTTACACCAAGGCGGTGAGGGCACGTCAGTTAAGCTAACCGAAGAAGAACGTAAAACCGTTATTAAGGCCGCCAAGGCGATGGGGCTGTCGATCTGCGGTGTTGACGTTATGAGAAGTGATCGAGGTCCTTTGATTTTGGAAGTTAATTCTAGCCCAGGATTTGGCATCGAAAAAGTGACAGGGCGTAATGTTGCAGCTAAGATTATTGAGTATGTCGAACAAAACGCCAATCGCTCACGTCGCCGCGACCGAGTCGGCGCCTAAGCGTGGCTTGCCCAGAAGCTCCGCCACCTCCGAACCACCAAAAAAGCCCATAACTTCTTTTTCTGTCGTCAAAGTACCTAAAGGTACTCTTCCTCCAGAGAAAAAAAGTTCTGAATCTTTTCTGGATGATTCTGGCATTGACGGGGCTCTGAGTAAGACACGCAGAGAGTTTTTTGCTAAGTTAGTGCTTGGCTTGATTCTACTTTTGGTTGGCGGATTCTTGCTGTTGCTAAGCGGCGGCCCGCAAGATAATTCAAGGGTGCTCAGTACTGCAAACGGCAACAAGTTAAATCTAGAAGTAGTCGATGCTGAAACCACAAGGCAACAAGGGCTGTCTGGCCGTGGATTACTTGACGGTGGGATGTTGTTTGTTTTTGACGAGTCAGGCCGAGACCACTGTATGTGGATGAGGGACATGAACTTTGCGATTGATATTATTTGGTTGGACGAATCAAAAACAGTGATTGATCTAAAACAGTCGGTTGTGCCGGCAACTTACCCAGAAAATTTTTGCCCCACGGGCGAGGCAAAGTATGTTATCGAGCTTAACAGCGGTGATGCAAACAAGTTAGAGCTTAAGCCAGGTCAAAAAATCAAATTCTAGTAATGGTAGTTATTACAACAAAACATTAATAAAAAATGCGATAGCATAGTTTATTAATGTTTTGGTAGGTGTAAGTTATTGCTAACGTTCATGCTAACGTTCATGCTAACGCTCATGCTATAGTAAAATGATGGAAGTCTATATAACACTAGCGCTTTTTGTACTGATACCGGTTTTGTTAGTAGCCTTGACCAGAACCAGCGCCGCCATATTGTATTTTTGCGTGGCCAGCGCGGTGCTACTTGAAAGATTTGTCGACCCGACCGCGGCCAGTGTTGCCAATTCGTTGTTGCCGCGCAGCAGCTTTGACTACATGGCTCTGGCGGTGTTAGTAGTGCCAATCATTATTACTACTTTTCTTTTTAAAAAGACAGTTAAAACCAGCATGTTGCCGCTACACATAGTTGTAGCAGTACTAGCCGGGCTGACGTTGGCGCTAACAGCTGGCACGTTTTTCCCAAGTTCGATAACTGCGCGGTTTAGAGTTTTAAGCCTATGGGACGAGGTTGAATCGTATCAGACAGTAATAGTAGGGGCAGGCTTTTTGCTAAGTGTTATCTGCTTGTCTTTTGGTAAAGCTGGCGGCTCAAAAAAAGGCAAACACTAAGCTTATCCTGTACTTGAGGAAGTTTTGATGCGATCTGGAAGCACGGAATGAGGCGTAATAACATACGCGCAAATGAGTACTGGACAAATCAAACCGAAACTAACCAAGAAGCAAACAGAGTTTCTGGCTCTGCCAGAAAGCGGGTTTGCTGGTACAGGATGAGCGTACTAGTTAATGAATGTTAGGGCGTGGCCCTTGCGTCCAGCTCGGCCGGCACGGCCGATACGATGCACGTAATCGTCGTAGGTGTTTGGGGTGCTGTAGTTGATGACGTGAGTAATGTCGATAACGTCGATGCCACGGGCAGCTACGTCGGTAGCGACAAGGATATTAATCTCGTTTCGGCGGAAGCGGTCGAGAGCGCGTTTGCGCTGACCCTGACTTTTACCACCATGCAGAGCATCGGCCTTGAAGCCGCGTTCGGCTAGGGTTTTGCCGAGTCGTTCTACGCTGTGTTTGGTCTCGTCAAAGACTAGAACCTTGTTGACGCCAGCTTGCAGCAAGACGTCTTGGAGTTTGTCGATCTTGTTTTTGCCCGATTCGACGTAAACAACGTTTTGCTCGACATTATCACTGGTGTCGCCCTGTTTTACCGAAATGGTTACTGGATCGACAGAAAAAGTCGAGATCAGGTCGTTAACCTTATTATCCATAGTGGCCGAAAAAAAGAACGATTGGCGAGGTTTGTTCATGCGGTCAAGGATAAAACGAATATCAACAATAAAGCCCATGTCGAGCATGCGGTCAACTTCGTCTAAAACAACGGTGTCGAAGTGCAGAAGGTTAATGTTTTTTCGTTCGATGTGGTCTTTGATACGTCCGGGCGTACCGATCACAATGTGAGGGCTGCGCTGTAGGTTGCGCACTTGTGGCATCATCGGCATGCCGCCGATTAGTATTGTGCCGAATAAACCAAGGCCACCAGCTAGTGAACGGAACTCGTCGTTAATCTGCATAGCTAGCTCGCGGGTTGGTGCAATTATCAAAGCCCTTGATTGCCTGTTTAGGCCCAAGCGGTTTAGTACCGGAATGGCAAAGGCAGCGGTTTTTCCTGTGCCGGTGTTGGCTATGCCAATGACGTCTTTGCCAAGCAGGGCGGGCGGAATTGCTTCGTCCTGAATTTGCGATGGAATTGAGTAGCCCTTAGCGATAATGTTGTTTTTGAGCGCTGGCAAAACCGCAAAATCGGTAAACTTGTTTTTGGGTTCGTAAACTATCGCATCAACTGCTTTGGCAGCTTTTACGAATTTACTCGGGTGAATGTTTTGTTTGCTAAAACCACCGCGCCTGCGAACAGGTGAACGGCTACGGCTATTGTAACTTGGGCGCTGACCCGAAGGTCGGTGCCTTGTATTGGTATAAGACATTAAAAAAGAGTCCTTTATTTTAGAGTTAGTTGTTAGTCGATTGTTTAAAATGAAATCGAGTAATAACTAATGCACTAAAACAATGACTCGGAATCATTTGATACAATTAGTTTAATATTAGCATAAACATTTGTAATAGTCAAGAAATGATTGACTTTAATTGGCGAATAGCCGATAATCACCTCTGTTGCAAAATAGATTTTGCTAGCTAAAAGTTAAAAGCTTTAAAGCCTAAAGCTTTCAGACTTTCTACTTTTTTAATTTCTACTTACAAAAACCAACGTTTTTGCGGGCCCATAGCTCAGCTGGTTAGAGCACCTGCCTTTTAAGCAGGGTGTCGTGAGTTCAAGTCTCACTGGGCCCTCCATGACGAATCTCGCAGATTAGATAGAACGACACTAATTCGGCTGCGTTTGTATTGATAGATGAGGAAGCTATAAGTAGCTATACTGGTAAGTATGAAGATCCAAATTGTTGATGACCAAGATCAGCTGATCGGTGTAAAAGAACGCGCAGACACAAATTACAAAACAGACATTTACAGAGTATCTGCACTTTGGATCAAAAACTCAAAAGGCCAAACGCTACTTGCTAAGCGAGCTGCTGTGAAGAATAACGACCCCGGCAAATGGGGCCCAGCCGTGGCGGGTACAATTGATGAGGGTGAAACATACGACGATAATATTTACAAAGAAGCCGTGGAAGAAATTGGGCTTAAGGGCGAACAGTTCACCAAAGGGCCAAAGACCCATATTACGCACCCGAGAAACTACTTCTGCCAGTGGTACTTCGTGACTCTTGACCGTGATGCCGATAGCTTCGTAAAGCAAGAAGACGAAGTGGATGAGTTGGAGTGGGTAGATATTGAACAGATGAAGCAGGAGCTACAGACTACCCCGGATAAGTACGTACCCGCTATGAAGCAGATAGTAAACGAGCTCGGTGTGTAGCTACTAAAAACCCCTCGCAGAATAACTTAACGCAGACTAAAAAGCATCCCTATTGTCCAAAGCCGATCTGCAGCTTTCGCTAAGTAACTTTGGTTACTCTTTACCCCGCTGCAACTTAAGTTTGATCAAATGCCGAGATCACACAGTAAAATAGAATACGCTATAGCGTATTCTATTACTCTTAAGCTATTGGTTAGGTTATTGGTTAGGTTATTGGTTAGGTTATTGGTTAGGTTATTGGTTGCCAGAGGTAGTTCTATGAATAGATTATGCGATAGCACGATCTATTAATTGGTGGGCTTCTTAAATCATTACTTTTTATCTATAGCCATTCCAATACAAAATGACCAGATTGTGATTAAAGGTTGGTGAGGCTAAAAACTAGCTTTCTTTAGCTAAAGCATACCCTTAGATATGCT
>Ga0163144_10019735_pt1 | contig 13533 bp, 11 predicted proteins | sample OliLak19BULKMAT1_FD_123175 | JGI IMG/M metagenome (GOLD analysis project Ga0163144, IMG submission 123175) | Freshwater microbial mat bacterial communities from Lake Vanda, McMurdo Dry Valleys, Antarctica - Oligotrophic Lake LV.19.BULKMAT1 | ecosystem: Environmental > Aquatic > Freshwater >... | reverse complement strand
TTTCAGGCGAATCTGTCCACCGCTTGGTCCATGTCTCGCACCGCCGCGCAAGACCAGTTTCGCGCGCTGATGACAAAAGAAGCGCCGCTGTATGAACTCCAGAAGGACCCAACGCTCGCTGTCCGCCTAGACAACATCGTCGTTTCCTCGCCAGGCGAGAACATTTACCTCATTCGCTATCGGGAAAACCGCTCCAGCACCAACGAAGCGGCCAAATCTACCCCGATGCAGTTGATTCTCCGCTATGTAATCGACGCCCCTCGCACCGAGCAGGAGCGTGACGTGAACCCGATCGGCTTCTACGTCATTAACTTTGAATTTAAGGAGGAGCGGTCTTGAAATCACTTATGACCCTTGCATTGCTGGTTGCCACAGCCGGCTCGATGCTACCAACTGGCGTTGCAGCGGATACGCCATCGATTGCCTTTCCCGGCGATAACCGGCTGATCACTTTCATCTACGACGCCAACGACACTTACACCATCCTGACGCGGCCACGGTCGGTCACTAACATCGCCCTGCGTCAAGGTGAGTCTGTCGTTGCGCTGGCGTTGGGCGATACCACCCAATGGATGTCAGAGATCATCGACGGTCACATCTTCATCAAGCCGCTTCGCGAGAACATTTTCACCACCGGCACGCTCGTAACCAATCAGCGTACTTATCAACTCACGCTCCGCGCCTCACCGGAAAACGGCAAGTTTTATCAACGAGTTACGTGGGAGTATCCAACACTCGTTCGCCATCGCGCGGAAACGCCCAGTCCGAACCAGCCGACCGTCACCGCCGCCGCATCGGACGCGCCAAACGTCACCGCAGCGGTCGATATCACCAAGGTACGGTTTGGCTACACCTCGAAGGGAGAAGCCCCATTCAAGCCGACCAATGTCTTCGATGATGGCGTGTTCACGTATCTCAGGCTCCCGTCAAATCTCCAAGACATGCCTGCGGTATTCATTCAAGGCATTGGCACCAGCAAACTAGAGTTGACGAACTTCGTTCTCAAGGGCGACCACCTCATTGTGCAGCGGCTTGCTGACCGTATCGTGCTCAAGTTGGGGAAGGCCGAGGTAGAGATCGCCTCGCCAAACGAGAAAGCCTTGCGCGAGCGCAAGTCGTTCGTCAGCTCGTTGTTTAACGGCGGAAACCAGTGACCCAAACGGTCGACCCAACCAAGCCCGCCGAGCGCGAATCTCGGGGCATGGCTCCCAAAAACATCATCATCGTTGTGATGGTGGTGATGTTTGTAGTCGTGCTGACCGCAGCGATCGCCTTGCAAAATAAGGCCAACAAACGCGAAGCGGACCAAGCGCAGATCGCGGCTAAGCCCGACTTGGGGCAGACGCCATCGCCTGAAGAGATCAATAGGATTTCCGCCGCCCAGCGTAAGAGAGCGGACGACGAAAAGGCAATAGCCGCGAAGGAACAAGATGCTGGCGTAGAGCCGTCCATCCGAGTGCTCTCGGGAAACCAAGCGTCACCATCGCTGCAAGAATATGCTGCTGGCGGTCAAACCGTTCGCGCTAACGCCCTTGTCCAAGGGCGCACGTCGGAAGGCAACTTCCTACAACCGCCTCGAGGTGGGGATTTCGCCCAAAACGCCACCGGAACCGGTGCACCGGGTGGCGCACCGCCGATGGGCGAGCCGTCCTTAACGTCTACGATCCTAGTGCCTGGCGCAAAGGGCGGTAACGTAGGTTCGGCCGTCAAACGTGCTGCTGAACAGGCAGGCCTGCCGCCACAATTGGCCGACGCCATCGGTAACTTAGCACCTGCACTCGGCGCGAATTTCAATCCACCGTCACCAGAGGCGCTTGCCTCGGCGTTCCAGCCGCGGCCGCAGCAAACACAAGTCGAGCAAAACCAGTCGTTCCTGCGTAGTGCACAACAGCCAATGCAAGCGGCTCCCGCGTTGCGCGCGCTGCGGCCGGAAGCGCAAGTGATATTGATGCAAGGCGCCGTGCTGCAGGCAGTGTCGGAGACGGCGATCAACTCAGACCTACCTGGCAACATTCGCGCCATCGTTTCACAGGATGTCTACGACTCGCTCGGTGGCGATGAGCTCCTAATTCCGAAGGGTTCGCGTCTGGTTGGAACCTACAACGCCAATGTTGCCAGCTCCCAAAGTCGCATCCTGATGGTATTCAACCGTCTAATCATGCCGGACGGTCGTTCGGTGGATCTGCAAGGAATGGCGGGTAGCGACCCACAAGGCAGGGCGGGCGTGACTGGCGACATCAACCATCACTTTCTGCGCAACTTCGGTTCTGGCTTCTTGGTGGCGGGACTCACGTATGCGCTCGGCAAGCGCGATCCGCAGGTGGCTATCAACGTCACAACTTCGCCAGGCCAGCCTGTCAGCCTCACGTCGTCCGCTGGGCAAATACTGGCAGAGACCGCCAAGCAAGCCATGGAAACCTACAAGCAGCCCCGCCCGACCATCACCATCGACGGCGGCACGCCATTCGCCATTCTCGTTCAGCGCGACATTGTATTGGCTGCACTCAAACGCCATACCGCGCCAGCGTTCGATGCTGTAGCCCGTTCACGATGAGGATCACTTTGAAAACCAGATACCCGCTTCAAACAACTATTGCGTTTGCAGCGCTCTCCATGCTGACCGCGCAGTACGCAACAATTGCGGTTGCGCAGGTAGATGTTCCCCGCGCCAACGTCAACCAGAGCTTTGACTTCGGGTATGAGATCGGCGGCGACCAAGCAACAGCGCCATTGCAAGTTTTTGACGATGGTGAGCGCACCTATTTTCAGTTCCGCGATATTGTGAAGCTCCTGCCTGTTATTTTTGTGATCAGCCCAACTGGCGAGCGCGAGCAGGTTTCCTTCGAGCGTCGGCTGCCCTACGTGATTGTGTCGCAAACAGGCAAGCGTTTTTTTCTGACCAATGGAGTCGGTCAGGCGTCGATTGAATATGTTGGCTCGCGTCCGGAACAACCCCGCCCACAACTGACTGTTGCAGAGGCCATCAATCGTGTTGCCTCATCGATGGCACCGGCTATTGCTCCTGCATCGGCCATCGTTGCACCGTCACAAGCAACCACACTGCAGCCGGACAAGCGTATTGCTCTCCCGCCAGCGCTAGCTGCAGATCTGCGACCAGTTTTTCGCAACGTCGTATTCGCTCCTCGTGCGACTACGCTCACACCGGTCGCTATTGCAGTGCTCACGGAAGTGGCCGAAGCAGCGCGCGAGGCCTCTGGGGTGGTGGTATACGGTCGAAACGATCGGGGTGGCAGCATCCAATTGGCACAAAAGCGAGCTTCGGCGATTAGAGACTGGTTCGTCCAAAAAGGTGGCGTCACCACACCGATCAATGTCATTGCCGATCCGGAAGTTCGTGAGGATGTTGAACAAAAAGGGTTCGCCTCATCAGTGTTCGTCACCCCGCGCCAGAAACTCTTGACACCTCAGCAGGCCTTGGCACTTGGCCTCGATCCTACTGCCATTGCTCGACAAGCCGCTTTGCCTCGCGCGTCAGCCCAAGTTGTAGCTGTGCCCCCCTCCCGAAAAGTCATCGCTGCAGCAGATCCAAGTTCTGACCCGCGCGTTTTGGAGGCGACGGCCAATCTTCTCAAACAGGGGTTGCTGACGCCAGAAATGGCAACGCAAGTCCTGACTCGTCTCAGGGACGCAACGATCGAAGGGGAGGGCTACCGGTCGTGGGAGTCCAAGCGCTCGCACTCGGATACCCGTTCCGTGTTCGCGCAATGGGTCAAGCAGGCAGGCTGGTCGGAACTTGTCTGGGAAGCGACGGCGTGTGCAGCTCCGGACTTCATCGTATCAGGCACGTTCTCTGACGCAGTTGCCAAATTCGCTTCATCGCTAGGACTGGGAGCAGAAATGTACACCGTCGACAAAGTAGTTGTGATCAAAGACGCGGGTTCTGCCCGCTGCAAAGGATAACTCATGCAACAGAAGAAACGCCTCATTGCCACTCTTGTTCTGGCTTCACTAGTGGCGGGATGCGCCACTGACCGAGCATCGATGCGAGCCATTGAGCAACGCGACGACGAAGCCTCTGCGTTGGCAAAATCCGCTCTCACTCGCGCATCTCCGGCAACAGCGGCTCAGAAGCAAGAAGCTGCAACGTCCGCGCCAATTGTTGTGCGCAACCAAGCTTACCGTAGCCAGGCGGTACCGACGCCACCGCCTCCAGCGCTTCCGCAACTCAAGGCGACGGTCGCGCTCACTCGTCAGTTTTCCGGACTTTTGGAAGTCACTGACTGGCTGCGAAGTGAATATGGCGTTGCTGTGCGCGGTTCACTCGAAATTATAGAAGCGACCGTTCCACCGGAGCGCCTTCGTTTCATCAATTTCCAAGGGACGCTCGAACACTTTCTGGACGCTCTCGCTATGCGAACAGGGGTGTCGTGGAGCGTCGCTGGCAGGTCGTTGCAGATTGCCATGAATGAAACACGCACGTACATCATCGATGCGGCTCCCGGCGACACTCAGTTGCAAACCGCACTCGGCGCGTCCGGGGCCGTGAACAGTGGCGGCGCAACCAGCACCGGTGCGTCGCAAGGAACTGTTCAGTCGAACACATCGGTAAATGCAACGATTAGCGTATGGGGCGGCGTTGAAAAGTCGATCCAGTCAATGTTGTCGAGAAGCGGAAAATTCACAATCTCCCAAGCAACAGGCCTTTTGGTTGTAACCGATCGAAGCGATGTGCATGAAAAAGTGAAATTGTTTGTTGACGAAACGAACGATCGACTCAACACCCAGGTGATCGTCAATATCCGCACATTCGTTGTAAAGCGGAACAACGCGGACAACTACGGTATCGACTGGAATCTGGTCTACAAGTCGCTCTCTAACCGTTACGGTTTCAACGTCTCCAACTCATTCGATGTTCTCGCCAACGGCACCAGTGCGGTCTTCTCCATACTGCCAAATAGCACTGCTTACGGTGGTCGCTACAACTCCTCGGAAGCGCTTTTCCAAGCGATCTCGTCTGAAGCCCAAGTCTCGAATGTATCGGATTCCACAATCGCCACGACAAACGGCGCGCCTGCGCCCCTGCACATCGGTTCGCAGACCACGTATCTCGCGGCGGTCACCCAGTCGCAGACCGCCAACGTGGGATCGCAGTCGACCTTGACGCCCGGCGTGGTTAACAGCGGACTCGTGCTCAATGTCACGCCGGTTGTGCTCAACAACAAGGACGTCAAGCTGCAATTCTCGATGGATCTAAGTTCGTTGCTTGGCATTACCCGTCAAACGAGTGGTGGCAATAGCATTCAGACCCCTGCTATCGACCGCCGATCATCGCTCCAGACGGTTATCGTCAGATCGGGTGAAGCGGTTGTGATTGCGGGTTCGCAACAGACAATCGACCAGAACGACCGGAAGGGCACCGGCAGCGCCGCAAACTTCCTGTTCGGCGGCGGCGTGAATGCCAGCACCACGCGCGAAACCCTGGTTGTCGTGATCACCGCGCGTGTAATTGAGCGCAAAGGACGGACCGAGAATGTCGCAGCGCGCTGAACTCATCGCAATTGGCGGTAACCAGTTCATCAGTGGACTGGCATGGCACACGTTCGCCGACAAAAAGGACTTAGCGAAGAACATCGCCAAGCTCGGCGTTACGGACTTCGCAGCCAAACACGCGGTTCGACTCGTCGACGGCGCCTACGCTAGCGCGGGCTACCTTGACGAGGACACGGTCAAGGAGTTGGGTGGCGTTAAAGCGTTACGCGACACTCCGTCCTTTGCCGCCGTCGTGGTCAAGGTCTTGGCCGCATCTGATGCACTTGTGGCTGTGCCTGCTGATGATGGCGAGCGCTACGCTCTCGTTGAAATTCGAACAGGTGTGGTTGAGCAGGGCAACGAGCTTGTTGGCACGGAATCGGAAGTGCGCGGTCGTTTCTTAGAGCGCGCGGCATCGTACTCTGCTGACAACACGTACGCGCCGAAAGAATGGGGCATTGCGACGGCGCAGCGCACCGACAAACAATTCATCGACCGTCTGGTGAATTCACCCGCGCGCAAGTCTTGCTTCGTCAATCCGACCAAGCAACAAGGGCCAGTCGTTGCGATCGCTACACTCGCGCTGCTCGCGGTTATCGGGGGCGTCGGATTTCAGGTTTACTCCAGCGCCAAAGAAGAACGCCTAGCGGCGGAGAGAAAAGAGGCGCAAGAGCGAGTGGCGGCCAAGATTGCGGGGGAGGCCAAGAAGCAGGCAGAGTCGTCAAAGTCGGCTGGACCTTGGTCAGACGTGCCCCTAGCGATGGAACTGCTTGCCGTGTGCGGCCAGTATCTGAGCAACAGCGCGTACGAGGCGGTGCCTGGCTGGCGCGTGTCTGAGGTGTCGTGCGACGTCGCCAATTTCAAGGTGCAGTTTGCCAGACTGAACGCCGGCACGAACGAGCGCGTTATGGCCGCGTTCCCCGCTGTTGCAGTAGCGTTGGACGGAAAAACAGCCGTACTCTCGTCAGCGTTCAACATCAATCTGGTTACAGGAATGGAAACTGCTCCGCCATCCTCAGAGGTTGTGAGGACGTTCGTTTCCGCGTGGCAACGTTTAGGTCTTGCGCTCGCCCTCACGGAGGTACCCCCACCGCCGCCGCCCAATCCAAAACAGCCACCACCGCCGCCGCCGTACAAGACATACAAGTGGTCGGTAACCAGCAAGGTTCGACCTCAACAGTTCGCTGCCGCCATTGCTTTCCCCACAGCGCGAATTACCAAAGTCACTATGCGTCCGACACCTGCAGGACCGGAATACCAACTTGAAGGATTAGTCTATGGCACCTAAATACCACGCCGCTCTGATGCTCGCCCTGTCTGCAGCATTGATAGTCATGCCTGCCAGCGCCCAACTGCCGGACGCCTTGAAATCTGGCGTATCCCAGACCAAGCAGGTGCCGACCAGTGGATCAGAACAGCCAACTACGCCAGCGGCAGCTCCATTGCCTTGGGAGTCCGGCAAGGGGCCGGCAAAAACTGCGGAAGCAAAACCGACACCACAAAATATGGGAAAACCCGCCCCAGCCCCTGCAAAGACACAGGCACCCGTCCCGTCGTTCGAAAAGCCAGCCGAGTCGCCAAAGGACGGTGCAAAGAAAGCGCAGCAGAGCTCGGCCGAAAAGTCGAAGACAGCCGGTCGCCCGGATCTCGCGTGGTCCGACCGCATGGCGCGCGCCAACGAAGAATCCCTCGTCCTTAAACAAGAGCTTGAAAATGAAGAGATGCGCAAGAAGATTGACGAACTTCGCCCCACTCGGAAAGATGTCCGCGGTAGCGTCCAAGGTCCAGCACTAATGCCGTCCGAGCCTGATCCGGTCGTCCGCGCGATCGAATCATCACGAGGCAAGATGACAGCCACCGTCGAGTTTGGCTCAGTACAACGTGTGGTCGCCGATGGCACGCAAGTTGGCAAGTGGCGGGTTGAGTCGATCCGTCTCGTGGGAGTGACGATGACCGACGGAAAGACTCTCAGGTCTTTTCCAGTCAAATGGCCCGTCTTTGTCGCAAATGCTGCTCCGAATCCGCAGCAATTCCTTACGCCACCATCACAGTTACCGTTGCCCGTGCCACCACCTCCGCGCGTTAGCGGCGGCACACCCAGCCCGCAGAGCCTTGCCACGGCGGCATCAGGAGTCCCCAGTGGCCGGTGATCTGATTGATCGCAATTATTCGGGCGCGGAAAGCGCTCAGGCGCTCGGCGCGAACATTGACGTCCGTTACCGAGACGTTATGCACTTGTCTGGCCTCGTCTTGTATCTGTCATCGGCTGCATCGCCAGATGCGCGGTCGCACGCCAATTCCCTCCTCCGACTAGGCGGCCGTAACGGCGTCACCATCACCATCACACCTGCCACGCCTGGTGAGCTGGTTGCGTTACGACAGCAGTCGGCCCCAGCTGAGCGCGAAAACAGCGAGGCGATCGATTACGCGAAGCGAATCATTGGCGAGGCCTCACGTCTCGGCGTGTCAGACATTCACATATCGAGCGAGGAACACCAACTCGTTTTGGAATATCGTCTCGATGGTGACATTCAACAAACGGAACATAAGCTCGACCGCGCGCATGGCGATCGTCTGCTGAGCGCGCTGTACCAGTCCATGACTGGCGTGGCCGATGCACTCTTCAAACCAAAAGAGGCGCAGGACGCCAATATTGACGCCAGATACCTTCCGGCGGAACTGTATTCCGCGCGTATCGCCACGTCGGCACTGCCCGCCGGTCCGCTGATGGTCATTCGGTTGCAGTATCGAGGCGAGATCACCAAGTCGGGCGCGACACTGAAAGATCTCCAGATCGAGCCATCACAGGAGCGGGTACTCGAAGAGCTCCTTCGTCTGCCAGCAGGTCTAATTATCATGGTGGGCCCAACGGGTTCCGGCAAGACAACCACACTTCAGAAGATTCTTGCTGCTTTGCATCGGTTGACCGAGGGTAAACGCCGAATCATCACCGTCGAAGATCCCGTCGAAATCCCAATCCCCGGCGCGATGCAAACTGCAGTCACCAACGCTGGCTCCGATAGCGAACGCAGTTCTGCATTCGCCAACGCGGTGCGGCGCACCATGCGGCTCGACCCGGACATCATCATGGTGGGCGAGATGCGCGACGAAGCCACGGCACAATCGACGATGCGGGCTGCGCTCACCGGCCATTTGGCGTTTTCAACGCTGCACGCCATGTCGGCTTCCAAAACACTCGCTCGGCTGGCCGATCTCGGCGTGAAGGAAATAGACCTTCTCGACCCGGAGATGGTCAGCGGCGTGCTTTTTCAAGCTCTGTTGAAGCGCCTTTGTGATGGCTGCAAGGTGCCGATCAAAAATGCCAATTGGGATGGCTCGCACAAGTGGCTCAGTGACATGGGCAGCCATATTGAGTCGCCCACCTCCATATTCTGTCGCAGCATGACGGGCTGCTCCAAATGCGCTTTGTCTGGCTACGCTGGTCGCACACCGGTCTTGGAAGTGATTCGCACTGACGAAACGTATCTACGCCTGTCCTTCAATCGTCGGCGCGATGAAGCGACCGCACATATTCGCAGCCGCGGCATGATCACGATTCATCAGCATGCGCTTATTCGCATCCTCAGAGGTGAGGTGGATCCGCGAGACGCCGAGGAGCAGTTTGACGGACTAGCGCCGCGGCTCCCACAAGCTCAGTCACGCACGCGTGAGGTGCCACCCGAATCAAATCTGCGTGCGATTCCGGTTGCGCGTAGAGAAGAGGCCACCGCATGAGTGCCGTACTCAAAGAGGATGATAGCGCTAACCGAAAATCTAAAATCCAAGCCAAGTTGGCGGGGCCATTCGACACAGTTATCGCAAAGCTAAGTTTTGGGGCAAAGCACCGCGCCGACACCTACGAGCGGCTATCCAGAATGATCGAGAAAATAAAACTCGTTAATTCGATTGATGCGCTGCTCGATGTTGCCAGTGAGGGAGGTCGCAAGCCTGGAGAAGGGCGGGCGATCATGTTCGCCCACGTTCTGTTTCGGCTCAAACAAGGCGAGTCAATGGCTGACGGATTTCGCCCCTTCATTCCGCTATCCGAATATTTGCTGTTAAAGGCAGGCGAGGAGGCGGGTTCGTTGACAACGATGTTGCGCCATGCCGCGGTCACCGTTCGCGCCAAATCGGACATGGTGGGTGCCGTTCTAAGTGCGACTGCCTACCCGGTTGTTCTAAACGTCGCCGCCTTCGGGTATTTTTATTTCTACGCGTTAAGCATTGTGCCTAAGCTGGTTACTCCAGGAATGAAGCCAGAAACATGGGAGCCCGCCGCGCGCGCCCTCGTTTCCGCGTCGCGGTGGGTGAACAGTTACGGCTGGATCGTCCCGCTCGTGTTGATTGCGCTGTTCGTGTTCATGGCCTATCGCATGCCTCGCGCCACTGGCAAGCTGCGTCAAATCCTTGACTCTGTTCCGCCGTGGTCCATCTATCGCGTTGTCGTCGGTTCCAGCGTCGTGCTCTCGATCGCCGCGATGGTGCGGAGCCGATACAAGTTGCTTGACGCGTTGATGATTTCCCGCGATGCAGGCCAACCCTGGTTACGCGAACGGTTAGACGCTGGCATCACCGGTGTTCGCCGGGGCTTGAATCTGGGTGTTGCGCTGCGGGATGCTGGACACCAGTTTCCAGACAAGCAAGTCATCGGCGACCTGATCATCTACTCCCAGAGTGAGTCGTTCGAGGAAGCGCTCAATTCAGTGGCGGATGACATGCTCAAGAACTCTGTGTCGCTCGTAAAAACGATTTGCGGTGGCTTGACGGTAATCGCCTACATCAATCTAGCGGTGATTCTGGGCTTCATCACCATCGGAATGATGTCGATCACGCAAAGCCTGACCAGTGCAGTCGCCCGGTGAACGCGGCAGCCACGGATTTGCCGATCAACGGCGCTTTGGCGACCGACTGATGTCGCTTATCCACCCCAAATACTGTCTTTAACGAGATCCGCTAAGGCGTTCGTTGGCATAAGCTGTTTTGGAATCAAATTTTTCAACCCGTAGACTAAATAACTAGGAGTTACACCCATGAAAAAGCAACTTGGTATTTCCGTTCTCGAAGTTCTGATTGGCCTCGCCGTCATTGGCCTCGTCGTCGCTGGCGTTGCCGGACTCTCCACCACTGCATTTTCAAATCAAGGAACCGTTGGCATGACGCAGGAAGTAGCCCAACTTCGTAACGCCGTCAAGAATATTTATTCGCGTCAAAGCGGTTACGGCACTGCCTCGTTGAATTCTCAATTAATCGACGCAAAGGCGTTCCCAGAGTATCTCGCCTTCAATCCAACCACCTTTGTCGTCACCAACTCTTGGGGCGGCACTATTGCCGTCACGGGCGCAACCGCGACCTACACTATTGGATACACGGATGTGCCGAAAGACGTCTGCCTGAAGCACCTCGCGCAGGCCGGCGCGGGTGGCCTTACCTCAGTCACCGTCAATGGCGGCACAGCAGTAGCCGCACCTGTTTCGCCATCGGCCGCACAAACTGCGTGTAGCGCGGCCACCAACGCCGTCGTCTGGACTGCGTCGTAATCAACAATGTACGCGGCTTTCATTGTGATGTTTTTCGGGGGGTTGATTGCCATTGCGGCGGCGGTCAACGTCTCCATTGCCCCCGAAAACCACCTGCCGAGGACGGTAGCGGAGGCAGAGGCTTCCGCCCCTGCGCTTCTGGCTGTTCGTGAAGCCGCTTTTGCTTACGCGGCGACCAATGCGACTTCGAACGGCACCGTTATCGTCGTGAGCAGCTTAGGCTCAACGATCAGAGCGCCTCTGGTCAACTTAGCTGCTTACTCATCAATGGTTGCAGGAGGCTACTTATACGTGTGGGCAGGTGGTGTGTGGACAGGAACACCATCCACGTCAGCCCAAATTGGTGGCCAGTCGATCGCTCGTCAGATGTTTGAGCTGTCGGGCGGCTCGCGTCTTGTCGGCTACAACGATTCGGGCGTGTTCACACACCCTATTTACGGCGCAACGTCGCTGTCTCTTCCGCCGCAGATTCCTAACGGCGCGGCAGTCGCAATGCGTCCAATCGCTTAGGTTGACCGATACCATGAAATATCAGCGCGGGCTTTCTGCACTTGAAGTGCTCATCGGCCTTGCGGTCGTGGGACTGATGACGGTCCCGCTTGCCCAACAGTCGGGCGAGTCTGGGGACTTGGTCAAGAATCGCGTCGCCGCTGAGCAATTGACCCTTGTGGCGAGCGCGGGGGCATCGTATCTCAAAGCCAACTACACCTCACTGAATGCAGCCGCGACCACCGCGACACCGGTCGCGACGACCGTAGCCACGCTAGTCTCGGGCGGGTTCCTCAATACCGGATTCCAAGCGACCAATCCGTTCGGCCAGACCGTCTGCTTGCTCACCCTACGAAATGCTGGCGGCCTGCTTGAGAGTCTAGTTGTAACCGAAGGTGGACAGATGACGCCACGCAAACATCGCGCTGCGATTGCGGCAATGGTCGGCGCTCGTGGTGGTGGCGTTGAAGCGACAACCATTCAAGGCGCATTCGGCGGCTGGTCGGTCCCGATCGGCAACTACGCCAACGCGAACTGTAGCGGAACGGCGGTCGCCACCGATCGTCTTGCCGCGCTCGTCACTTTCGACGGCACAAACTCTTCAGCCATCGCTGATTTCCTCTACCGGTTTGCTGTGCCTGGCTTCCCGGACGCGAACCGCATGTTCACCAATATTGATATGAACAACAACAACATCAATAACGGGAACGACGTCGTCGCCCGACGCTTTGTCGATGCAAACAACAATACATTCTTGCTTGACCCGCATCAGACCTCGAACGTCAACCTAATTGACATGGTGGATGGGAAAGTGACCACCCGCAGCAGTACCGTAAATCTGTCGAGCTACCTCGCTAACCACGTCTACAAAGCCAACTTTTTCCAGAACAACAACACCACGGTTCCGAAGCCGACCTGTCCTAATGGCGGTACGACCAATATCGAGGTAACGCCGCAGCGAGTGCTGCCGGCCGATGGGGCGGGGTATCAGGTGCCGGCACCGACCGACAACGGTGCGACCTGGACGGTTCGGCTTCTCGACAGCGCATCAGTTCTTATCGCCGGCGCGACTTTCCTCGCGCGCACCTACTGCCAATACACATAGCGGGAAGCAGCAATCATCAAATCATTATCTAGCGTTAACAAAGGGGTTTTCATGAATAGCACACTCAGGTTTTTAGCAATGCTTGTCGCTGGTTTCGCCTTCGCCGCGCAGGCGCAGATAGTCGTTCGTTCGGTAACAGCGGACTCCACGTGGAACGATACCATCGTTGCGCCGCAGTGCTCGGTGGCCGTTTCTCCACCAGACATCACGACCGGAGCATCCTCGTCAGTCACTGTTTCCACCTGTGGATCGCCAACCAATGCGACTAACCAGTATCGGTGGACTGTATCGAATGCGGGGCCGGCCTCGACTGGAACCGGTGGACTGCGGACGTTCCCTACCGCTGGCACCTACTGCTACACCGTGCGCGGCGGATCTATCGACGGATTCGGTCGGCAGAGCCCGCAGGCTTGTGTGACGGTGACGGCGGCGCCGCCACCGCCAACAACATGCGGGAACGGCGCGACAAATTTTCCGTCATGCGACAACATCTGCACGAACGGCTATTCAAATTACCCAACGTGCGGGCCTGGGTTGCCCTCGACTTGCACGCCAGACGGCAGCAGTAACTCGCCCTGTCCGTGGCCCTCGACCAATAGCTACACCACTACCACCGTGTATGGCGCGTTCCCGTCCTGTATGCCTTCGGTCACGAATGATTTCCTAACGGCGTGTGTGGCACCACCACCAACAACATGCGGGAACGGCGCGACGAATCCTCCATCGTGCGACAACATTTGCTTTAACGGCTATACCAACTTTCCATCGTGCGGGCCAACAACATGCGGGAACGGCGCGACCAACTTCCCATCGTGCGACAACATTTGCTTTAACGGCTATACCAACTTCCCGACATGTGGGCTAATACCATGCGGCCTGACTGGCTCGTCGAATTCGGCTACCTGCCCCGAT
>Ga0163144_10019731_pt1 | contig 13535 bp, 11 predicted proteins | sample OliLak19BULKMAT1_FD_123175 | JGI IMG/M metagenome (GOLD analysis project Ga0163144, IMG submission 123175) | Freshwater microbial mat bacterial communities from Lake Vanda, McMurdo Dry Valleys, Antarctica - Oligotrophic Lake LV.19.BULKMAT1 | ecosystem: Environmental > Aquatic > Freshwater >... | reverse complement strand
TATGTGGCCCGCCCCAACCTTCTTGCTTGTAATCCAAGGTCTCATCGGCAAAGAGGAGAATGTCGTTCGCAGCATGAAAAAGCCGGATGGAATATGTGTCAAGGACATCCCCATCCTCAAACTCAAGCGCGGCTTCAAGCTGTGGGGTAACTTTGGATCCAAAGTGGAGGATGCCTTGCCCTCGCCCTGTCCTGCCAATGTACTCCTGCAAGCGGCCTGCCATCATCTCGTTGAGCAGCTTGAAGAACGACACAAAGTTGCTTTTTCCGGCTCCGTTGGCACCGATCAGAACATTGAGTTTGCGTAGTTCGACTGTCGCATGCTTTATGGAGCGGTAGCCCTTGATTTCGATTTTCTTGAGAATGGCCATTTTGCAGTCTCCTAACAATGTGCATGTCAAACTCCGGCTGCGCGAACTCCTCTTAATACTACAGCGCTAGTTACATTTGTACACAAGCCGTAAGTGCTTGGGATTGATCAAGTATTGAGGGAGTTAATACATTTGTTCACGCAAACTGGCATCTGAACTACTGTCGCCGTAAGTCCTTCGATAACAAGTGGTTTTTCAGTCATGTAGCGCTGTGGAATTAAATTATACGACTTGGCACTTCGCTCATTTTTCTGAATCGACACGGTTTTCCGCCAGCTCGAATAAAAAATCACAACTGTCCAATCCACTCCCACACGACGGCTTGCAGTGCCGCTCGCTTCCCCTGAATATCCTTCCCACCGCCAAACGTCACCAGCGCTCGATCCGGGGCCAGCCACTTCAATAAACTCGTCGGGTCCGCGATCTTCAATCCAGTCTTCGCACTCGCCTTTGACTTGGCACCAGTATGCAGGATGAGACGCAAACTATCCTCGCCGTGAACGTTGATGGTCGCGAAGTAATCGGTTGTCCGGAAGCTCGGCGAGTTCCATTTGAACCCTTCGTGGATATCGGGGCTGACGCCGAGGATAAGCTTCCGCAACGCCTCTAGCTCCTTCTTCAATGGATGATCTAGTTCCCTCAGGAATTCGACAACGGCTGGGTCCGTCTGCGAACTGTCGGCCATTTTCGCCGGGCCTTCGATTTCCGCCATCCGAGCCTTGATAAGTTTCCTCACGAGAGTTGCAGGCAAGGGTTTGTCCACCGGGAAGCGGATGGTGCCCTTGCTGGTCTCGTAATTCTTCAGTTCAGCCTTGAGCGATTCCACAACCGACCCGCTCATAGGGTAGTAGGCACAGTGGTTCGCTCCCGCGGCGAGGCCCGCGATCGGCTTACCGTTCAGAATAAACGCGGCGAGTCCGTAACTCACCCCTTCCTCGGCATTCGGCACAATGGACCGAATCGTCTTGCGAAGTTTTTCAAGCGTGGCACGCTTGTCCTCGCTCATGGTCGTGAGGCACTCTTCGAAAGTCTTGGGTTTCGTGGGCATGATATCCTCAAAGATTGGGCTTGTTTGTATGCCGCCTTCTGAAATGCCTTTACACTACCGCCGTCAAATTCCCTGCAATATTGGCCCAGCCAACGGAATGACTTTCTCCGATTTCAGGACGCCGTCCTGGATTCGACCGATTGCGACGAGTTCGCCAAGTTCATCGAGTACGGCAACTTCTCCCGCTCCCTCAACTTCGATAGTTTTGCCGAACCGCAATTTCTTGGTCGCCTCGTCCCCCACGGTGATCGATGGCAGTGCGCTCAATGCTGCATTCATCGGCAAGAGAACTCCCGGCCCGGTTTCGAACGTCACGGCATCTTCCACTCGAAACGTGCCGATGCGAGTTCGCCGCAGCTCGGCCACGTAACCGCCGACGCTCAACAACACCCCCAAATCGCGGGCAATCGAGCGAATGTACGTCCCTTTGCCGCAATGCACTTCGAGGTCCAAAGTCGGCCAGACGAATTGGCGAATTTCGATGTGATCGATTCGAACCAGTCGAGGGGCCAGAACCACGTCTAACCCTTTTCGAGCGAGTTGATGGGCACGCCGGCCTGCCACATGTGCCGCGGAATATGCCGGGGGCGTCTGCTCGATTTCACCCACGAAGTTGGCGATTGCTTCCCGCAACTTGCCTTCATCGACCGGACTCGCGGCCTCATTTACGCCGATCGTTCCATCGGCATCATCCGTGTCGCTTGTGGCCCCCAGCACGATGCGCGTCTGGTAGACCTTCGGCATCGCCTGCACATATTCGATCAGCCGAGTCGCCTGACCAATCCCGAGCACGAGCACTCCCGTGGCCAGCGGATCCAGAGTGCCTGCATGACCGATCCGGGTCTTGCGAGGGAACCACTTGGCGGCCCGATCGACCGCGTCGCGAGAGGTGATGCCCGAAGGCTTGTCAAGAACGAGGAGGCCGTGTTTGTTCATGTGGATACGGAAACAATACGGCCCCGACGGGTTCGCGGGAACCAGCCGAGGCCGTCATCATTCGTCAAAATTGTTTTAGTTATCTTTTTGCGACAAACCCAATTCCACCAGGAACTGAATCGCCTTGCCCTTGGCCAGCAATTTAATCTTCAGGCTGTCGCCTCCATCGACCGAGAGGCGAATCTCGTCGGCCTTGGAGCCGCCCTTGCCGAACACTTTCTCGGCTACCTTTTTCGCGTTCGAAAGCTCTGCGGCATTGTCGCCCATGATCGGCACAATGCGAGCCAGCGAGACCTTCAACTGCAACACGCCAACATCGGCAGGCTTGCTGGTCACGGCCTTCGTCAAAACTTCCTTGGCGTTCGGGCCGATGGCCACCAGCATGAGATCATCTCGGAACACAATGTGCAGATCGCTCTTGCCGACAATCTTCTCGGTCTTTTCATCGATAAAGTCCGCAAGTTTCACGGTGTGCATCATCGAGCCATCGCTCAGTTTTTCGGCATCCAATTTGAACAAGTCTGCGATCTCGGGAGGCAGCTCCTTCTTCACGGTTTCCTTGACGGCCTCTTCGATCTTCTTGCCATCTACGACCTTCACACCGGCGAGGAGGGTGAACTTATCGCTCTTGTCCGGGCCGATCATGGCGATGCCGAGATCAAGATTGCCGGCTTTCACAGTTGGCAGAAGCGCTTTGATAAGCGGCTCGGCCTTATCGAAGATATCGCCCGGGATCAGGCCCTGCTTTTTGGCCTCCTCCAGTGCATCGTCCACGACCTTCGGCAGCATCTTCTTCAACGAGGCTGCGAGTGACACGCTGACGTTCAGACTCAGAGCCGTATCCGGAAACGCGAGAGCACCGCCCACCACGCTCTTGTTATCGCGAATGCTTTTGATGTCCTTTGCAAGCTGGGAACTCTTGGTTCCTTTCATCTCGAGTTCGATTGCAACTTCGTCTTTCTTGGGATCGACGTTCAGGAGAAGCGAGGCTTCTTCGCCACCTTCCAGAATGTTTTTTAGATTCATTACGAGTTCATCGATCGCCTTATCCTTGAACTCGATGAGCGACTTGGGCGCATTTGGCAGAGGAGCCTCTTTGGCCTCAGCGAGGTTATTCTCGACCGCAGCAATCGCCATTTTTTTCAGAGCTTCCGGCAGCCGATCGATGCGTACCGATGCGGAAATGATGTGTTCCGGCTTACCAACCAAGATGTCGGCCGGCTTCGGCAAGCTCTTCGCGTCGATGTTGGCTGAGTCGTTGATCGTGACGTACGCATAGTCGTTCGCGAAGCGGAAGTAAATCGGGAAGGGAATTTGGTCGGCCTGAGTCTTGAAGACGCCGTCTTTCTCCTTCTCGACCTTGAGGCCGAGCCGTTCTTCGAGCGCTTTCAGAACCGTGTCCTTGTCGGCCACGGGAATGAGGATCACGATGGGCGGGGTTTCGCCAAAATCTTCCTTGAACGTGATGTAGGCCCCGATGGGCTTGGTCACGTCGATCCCTTCGAGGCCTTTCTTGTCGTCGATAAACGCCTTGATAGCGTCAATGCCTTGTTTGATTTGCTCGCCGGCTTCTTCAGGAGCCAGGGTGCGAACGTAATCAGCGGTCTTGAGCAGGTCGTTTATGGACTGAACGCGAATGAGCACTGCCGGACCACTAGTCGCGGCGACCGGGGCATCCTTTTTGGGTGCGTCGGACTTCTTTGGCTCGTCGGCCCAGCTGCTTGGAGCAAACAGTATTAGGGCGAGAACGGAAAGTTTGAAAAATCGACAGAGCATTTGGCTCCTCCTGAAGTTGCCTAAGACGAGGGTAATACCCCCGCCATCCATGCCGGGTGTCAGCGTTAGTCGTTTTATTCGGAGGAACCCGTGCCGTCCCTCTTTTGAATTTCAACCCAATGCGAATGCAAGCGTGCGACGTGGATTGCCAGCATCCAGGCTACATTGTAACCACCAGAAATGATCGGAGTTCCTACTTAAGATGACCCGGATTATGAGGTTACGACACGATACACCAACAAACGCGTCGATCCCTTGTCGATCAGTTCATCCAAGCGAATGGAACGCCCGCGTAGCAAGGCGGCAACTTCCGGATCGCCCGCGATCTGCGGGGTAAGGAGTAATTCTCCCGGCTCGGCGAGATCCCCCAGGCGAGTCGCGAGCCGCACGGATTGGCCGAAGTAGTCGAGGCGGTCGTTGACGGCTGCGACCAGGGCGAGGCCACGATGTAGCCCGGCTTGGAGCCGCAAGTCCTTGCAAAGCGGATCGGCTTCAATAACCGCCGCCAGACCAAGGGCTGCCCGCGTGGCACCTGTCACTTCCCCAAACGCTGCGACCAGGCCCTCGCCGACGGCCTTCACAACGACCCCGCCTTCTGAGCGTACTCGTCCTTCGATCGCCCGGAAGGCGGCCTGGATTTGTTGAAAGGCACGAGCTTCACCCAGGCGGTCCATCAACGTGTCGCCATCGGAAATTTTGACCCACAAGATGGTGATGGACGAAGTGGGTGCAAGCTGGCCGGGGCTTAACAATTCGTCCGGAAAGAGATCGCGGAAGGCAGGAATGGCAATGGCCCGGGCGGCTGCGAGAACGTCGTCCCGAACGCTTGCACGCTCCACCCGTACCACGATCTCGTGTGGATTGGCATTGCGAATGGTGATGACCTGGCCCCCGGTCGAAAGCGTGACGCCGCGTGGTGGAGCGCCGGCTGCCAGGTCGAGTTCACATCGCCTTCCCGTGGCCCTCGGATCGATGCGAAGCTCCAGGGACCAGGGCAATTGTGGGCCGCGCACGCGATAGGTTCCCTCCGAGAGTGCAAGTTCCAGTTCCAGGCGCTCGTTCGCGGCAATGCGGGTTTGTGCGACCACATGCGGCGAGTGCGCGGGGCCTCCGGCACAATAATTCCCGGCCTCGGCGGACCGAATGTCCGGATGTGCCTTGAAGACCAATTCAACGGAGGATGCGAAGTCCGTGCGAAAATCGGCATCACAGGCCAGGCAATTCTCATGCTCCTTCAGGTCGCGCAGTGTATCTTTTCTACCCGATGGAATTCGGCACAGTGGGCAGATCACGTCCCATTGCAATTGCAAGAGTCCCGAGGGGACTGCCCGCAGGCAGGCGTCGGTCATATCCGCGTCGCCGATGCCGAAGCGACGGCCGAGAGCAAGTGGGCGAATGCGAGCGACTTCAGCCTCCGGGGCGTTCGACAGGTACAGGGCGAGCATCTCTGCAGCCTCGGGCACGACGCCGGCCGCGATGAGGCGATTCACACCCGACCGAACGCGATGCTCTCGCGATCGCGGCAAAGCGGTCGGAGCTTCAAAAGCATCCACATCCGGGGCGGAGCGAGATTTCAACGCGTCGTCCATCTTGCGATAGACGCGCCCGAGCGATTTCTTTGCCTTGATGCCGAGTTCCAGACGTGCCGCAATGCGGCCGAGGAGCCCGCGAGGTTCAGCTCGAAGTGTCTGCTTCACACGCGTGCCGCCATTGGGTAGCGGTTCGAGATCAACGATGCTGAGAAACCAGACGAAAGGCCCCTTCGAGAACTCGCGCAAAACACCCAATCGCCGACCTTCGATCCATTCGTATGGGTGTTCCTCCCATTCCATCTTCATGCCGCTAACACGGGCCGTGGCCGATCGCTTGGTGCCAAGTTGAGGATCGCGGGTAAGCGTGTAATTTACGGCAGGAAGACCGGCCGCCCGGTTGAGACGCTCGGTATTCGAGACGTAGGGCCAAAGTTTGTCGGGCGGCGAGTCGAGTTCCCAGACATGAACGTATTGACGGACGTGGGCCGAACCGGCCGGCATGTGCGGATGAGTGCCCTGTTCGAGTGGCTGGCCCGAGCGAAGTTGCTCGAGTTCGCGCAAGAGTGAACCGGCATCAATGGGCCGGCGCGCGGGATCCTTGTTCAGGCAACGCGCGATGAGTGCCGAGGTTGCCGAGCTAACACCTGTAGAAGTCCGATCGAGCGAGGGGGCCTCGACTTGAGCAATCGCACGAGCGAGGGCCGCGAGACCATCGGCCTGAAACGGAGGCTTGCCAGTGAGCATGAAAAACAGCGTGGCGGCCAAGGCATAGACGTCCACGCGAGCATCGACTGGTTCGGAGCCGAACTGTTCGGGTGCCATGTAGAGAGGCGTGCCAACGGCCGTGCCCGCCCGCGTGAGTTCCATTGATTCCGTCGGCAACACCGATCGAGCGAGTCCGAAGTCGGTCACTTTCAAGCGGGGTCCTGTATTTTCCGTGCCCGATACGAGCAGCATGTTGTCCGGCTTCACATCGCGATGAATCATGCCGGCGGCATGTGCGGCCGCGAGCCCACGAGCGGCATCGGAGATGAACTCCAGTGCAAGGGATTCGGTGATCTTGCCTTCCTTGCGAACGCGATCCCCGAGGTTTGTGCCGTCGACAAATTCAAGTGCGAGATACGAGCGGTTCCCATCGACCCCCGCGTCGATCAGCCGTGTCACATACGGGCTGTCGAGAGCGCCAAGCATTCGCCCTTCGCGAATGAATCGCCGCACAGTTGGATGATCGGACGCCTTCGGGCCTTGCCGGAGGACTTTTAAGGCCACGAATGAACCATCGGCTGGATCCTCTGCCTTGAAGACGATGCCCATGCCACCTTCGCCGAGTTTCTCGACAATGCGGAAGCGGCCGATCGTGTCGCCGATTTTCGGAGGTGCCGGAGGCACCGCGAGAACCTGTGTCGCATCGACTATCGGCGAGTCACGAGTGTATTCGAGATTGGGCAACTCGAACCACTCGAGAACCTCGGCCGCCGTGGGGCGGTCGGCCGATTGCATCTTCGACAGGATGGAATCCCAATTGGGGAAGTCGCTCGGCTTCGGGCCCAGTTGTGCGAAAAGTTCGGCAAGACGTGCGACATCCGTGGTCGGATCATTTCGAGTTTCGTCGCCCGCATTGGTGAGATCGAGAACGCAGGCCGACGTGGAAGTCGATCGCAAGACCGCTTCGCCAAGCGACAAGCCGACACGATGAGCGGCAGCAAGAGCACCCGCAAGCGATGCGGCGACCGATGCAACTTGGCTGGCTGGCAATGGCAGCTTTAGAAGGTCGGAACGTGGAAACACCAGGTAGGGGGGCTCATTCGAGAGATCCATCTCCCGGATCATGAACAAAGCGGGATGCTCAACCTGCAGGAGCAACCGCAAGCGGCGTTTAATGGGTGTCCAACTCACGCCTTCGCGCGTGCGGTCGGGGAGTCGAATTTCCCATTGCGATTCGTCGTCGGCAATTGCCAGGAAGGCAGGCCCGGTGGTGCTGGCTTCGAGAGGCTCCAGAAGTCGATAACGTCCGATGCGCATGGTGACAATCGAAGGTGTTTTGCAGACGGGTTCGTGAAGTGTAGTCTACAGCTTGAAAGGATCAGCGATCGACATCTCGGCCACTTATCGCCGACGCAGGTCCAGCGGCATCGTCGGATTGTTGGCCACCGGTAGAACGGGGGCGAAGCGATTCGTGCGGCTCTCTTGAGTTCCGCCGAAGAAATATGCAAGTCCAAGGTAGGCGTCGAGCGTGCCGGTATCCGATGGCGTCACGAAATTTCCTTGTCCGAACATGGCGAAGTGATTGTTGAGCGGCACAAAGACCTGTAATCCGAAGACGGCCACGGGATCCGTCAGATTGCGATCCGGCAGCGAGATGATGTCCGTGCCATGTTGACCGGCAACGCCGAGCCAAAAACGAGTCTCGGCACCGCTTTCCCAGCGATGATTCCAGAAGATGCTGAGTTGATTCATCGGCCGAATTCTCAGATCGGCGGCGAGAATGCTGACATCCGTGCCGGCAACGGCCACGGCACCCCAGGCACCGACTACATCGTCGGGTGATACATCGAAGCCCACTTCGCTCCGAATTTGGCCAGCTTGAATTTGGCTGTAGTAGGAAGATTCCTGATGGTCGTAGGCGATACCGGCGTACCAACTATCGGCTCGTTCGAAGACGCCGATCGTGCCAAACCACTGAACTCGGGAACGAGTTCCTTCGGCAACGCGAAGCACGCGCACGCCGGCTTTGGATAAATTCAGTCCAATGCCCGCTTGCAGGCCGAGTCCCAGGTCTTCCAAGAGTGGCATGCCAATATTGGCTGAAAGATTGCCGCCAAAGTTCGCGTTCACTCCCAGGTCTTGTGGCTGCCGCGACGCTTCTAACCCGGCGAACAGCGAAAAGTTATCGAGTGCCGATTCAAAGGGAGTTGCATCGTTCCACGCAGGCCCTTCGGCCTGTTCCGTCCGGATCCGCGTGGGAGTTCTTTCTTCAACGGGACGAAAAAGCAACTCGCTCGATGCGGAAGGGATTGGTGGCGCGGAAGTCGGTTTTCGCTCGGATTGTCCGTGTGCCTCGGCGACCCCGAGGATCACAAGCACGAACAAGTAGGTGGTCGACCAACGCATGTTCGGACCCTGGCATCGTGCAGGATTGTGCGGGTAATGTGGAATGTATCGGATGTACAGGTTGCTTAAGATTAGCAATAGTTGCCTAGATTGAACGACTTTGCGATGCTCTCTTTACCTGCTTTCCCCACTTCCCGAGACGAGTTTGCGAGGAATTGTGTTTGGGTTATTGTGTGAACTTGCCGCGTCAGTGAGCGCTGCCAGCGTTTCCTATCGGCAAGAAGTCGTCCCCATTCTGTCGCGGGCCGGATGCAACTCAGGGGCGTGTCATGGAAACCTGAATGGCAAAGGTGGATTCAAACTCTCCTTGCGAGGTGAATCACCAGATACCGATCTGGTCACAATCAATCGCGACACCCTGGGCCGACAAACTGACCCCATGCGACCAGACGACTGCCTGCTGCTATTGAAGGCAACGGGCCGCGTCGCACATGAAAGGTGGACCGCGATTTAGTCTCGACTCGCAAGAGTATCGGATTATGCGAGCATGGAACGTGGCGAAGACGTTGGACTTTCAGTGCTTTGCAGGCGAGATGCTGCAAGAAATGCTATCGGAACCAGGGAATCGCATCGGTAGAATGTTGAAGGCTGGCAAGGAAAACTCTGACGCGATTGAGTCGCTTTATTTGACCGCGTTGTCGCGATTTCCGACGACCGAGGAATCGGCTCGCCTCGTTGCATTTGTTGGCAAGGCGAAGGATCGGCGGCTTGCCCTGGAAGACGTGGTTTGGGGGTTAGTGTACTCGAAAGAGTTTCTGTTGCGGAGATAGAAGCGAGCTTCACAAACCTCACCAGAGACCGGACTCAACGATCGTTCCAGCCTTTTATGAGGGCGACTGTCAGATAGAATAATAACGTGCAATTATGAATGCTCGAAGGAGACTCGAAATGCCAGGCGCATTAGTTCCAGAAGCGGGCTTGACCATATGGAATGAAGAGTTGTTCCTAGAAGTTAACGAATCCGATCTCGTTGAAACGGATGGTGAGCCGATGGATTCCGATTGGCATCGCCGGTGCATGAATTTATTGATCGATCAGATTGAGCAACACTTCCGCGACCGCGACGATTTCTACGTTGGCGGGAATATGTTTATCTATTTCAGTGCGGAACAAGCCCGGAATAAGGACTTCCGCGGCCCGGATTTCTTCTTTGTGGCGAACACGAATCGAATTCCTGCCCGCCGATTCTGGATCGTTTGGCGGGAAAAAGGCCGTACCCCGAACGTGGTGATCGAGCTTAGTTCGCCATCTACGGTGGACGAAGATCACGGTCCGAAATTTGCGATCTACCGCGACAAGTTAAAGGTTGGCGATTACTTCATTTTCGATCCCGACACGAACATACTTGAAGGCTGGCGACTGGTCGCAGGCGAATATGAACCGCTAGCCACCGACGTGGCCGGAAGGCTTTATTCGCAAGAATTGGAGCTATCGCTGGGTATCTGGGAACGGGATATCGGAGGATTTCGCACTACCTGGCTTCGCTTTTTCGATGGTGAAGGAAAGGTCTTGCCAACCCCGATGGAGGCCGAGCGGGCTCATGCCAACGCCGAAAAGCAACGAGCCAACGCCGAGAAGCAACGAGCCAACGCCGAGAAGCAACGAGCCGACTCCGCCGAAGCCGAAAACGCGAGACTTCGGGCTCTTCTCGCCAAACAATCCGGTTCCACCAACGGCGTCAACCCGCATTGAGGCACGATCATGTTTCTGGATCGGCGATCGATACTCCGTGTCGGCGGTGCAGGACTGTTTGGACTGTCGCTCGCGGAAGTCCTCTGTGCCGAGGGAACACTCAAAGCTCAAGCCAAGTCGGTCATCTTTCTGCACCAGTATGGCGGACCTCCGGGCCACGAAACGTTTGACATGAAGCCGAATGCGCCTGCCGAGGTGCGTGGATCTTTGAAGCCGATTCAGACTAAAGCTCCTGGTTTACAGGTTTGTGAACTTTTGCCACGCATGGCCGATGTCGCGGATAAGCTGACATTGATTCGCTGTGTTCAGCACAGAATGAAGAATCACAATTCCGCCGACAATTACAGCTTCACGGGTATCGCTCCCCCGTCGGACGATCAGCGGCTACGGGATTCGATCGACTTGTTTCCCGCTTATAGTTCGATTGTCGACAAATTTGCACCGGGCCTCGTATACCCGCCACTTCGCGGAACCTGGCATTCAAGTATTCCATTCCCTGGAAGACACATTCCCGCATAGGGTTTGTTCGGTCCAGCGCCGTCCGGACACGCGCTTCTCACGAAAAACTTTATAACGTCCTGGGATCGACCGGATGAGCGATGCAGGCTACGCAATCGCCCTGGGCTACGATCGACGGGGCACGCGTGGCGAGGAGTATACCACCCGAGTGTGCAAGCACGGAGACTGGCTCTCGATCGGGTCTTTCGAGCGAATGAATGGCCCCAACTTCCTGACCGGCTCGGACTGACTCACCAAGAGGAACGCGGTTTTCGTACACACCAGACTCGGGAGCGAAACGGTAGTCTTCCCAATCCAAGGCCCGGACCCAGCGAGTTGGGGATAGTCCAAGGTCCGCTCGCGATTGCTCTCTACCTTCCAGCACGCCGACGTGAACGAGCACATTCCGCAAGCCACTCTGCGTGAGCCGATGCACCTGGGCGGTCACGTTTTCGCTTCCGCCCATCTCGGTGGTGAGAACGATCTTGCCTTGATTCTCGGCTTCCACGGGCAGCAAACCTGTGCCAGCAATATCGGCATAGAGGAAACAGAAATCGGTGTTCCAGGCCTCGGTGCCCGCAAGCATCTTGTCCCGTTGCGGCCCCTTCGGCACGAGGTGCATATGCCCGCATGGATAGAAATCGACACTGCGGCCACCGGTGTGATTGTCGATCACGACATCGGCCATCGGAAACAGCACGGTTGTCAGGTAGTGGGCGATCATGTCGCACGGCGTGCCGGCTGGGTTGCCCGGGAAGCTGCGGTTGAAATTCTTGCCATCGAGCGGGGACAACCGAGTCGCAGCTTTCGCGCCCGGCATCGTGAGTGTTGGGATGAGGATCAAGCGCCCACGGATCTGGTCGGGCTGCAACTCGCGCAGAAGCCGCATGACCGCGACCTGCCCCGGATATTCGTCGCCATGATTCCCGGCGAGAATCAGCACGGTCGGTCCCTTGCCGTTCGCAAGGACGGTGATAGGCAGCATGAGATTCGCCCAGCCGCCGAGGTTGTACGAGTACGGCACGAATAAATTGCCGTGCTGCTTGCCGGGACGGTTGAAATCGACGGAGGCGCGGATGGGGGAGGACATGTGGGATTCTCGCTAGCGGAGGTTGAACCGGCTTCTGTATAATTTCAGAGAGAATACGAAATTGGACGAGAGAGTTGAGGATCGCAATGAACGCGGCAGCCGGACCCTTTCGATGGACTGTAGACGAATACCAGAAAATGATCCGTCATGGTATCCTCACGGATCGCCACAAGGTTGAACTCATTCGCGGGGAGATCGTAACCAAAATGCCTAAAGGAGATCGACATTTCGCCTGCCTTAAGCGCCTAACAAAACTGCTGATCGATTTGCTTGGCGATTTGGCGACGACCAGCATACAGGACCCCATTGTTCTGGTTGATAGTGAACCAGAACCCGATGTGTCGATCCTCCACTACCGCTCAGATTGCTACGAATCCGGTAAGCCGATCCCGAAGGATGTCTTTCTTGTAATTGAGGTAGCGGACAGTTCTCTCGACTATGACCGCGATGTGAAGGGGCCCCTTTATTCCGGGAATGGCATCCAGGATTATTGGATTGTAAACCTCAGAGATCGATGTCTTGAGATTTACCGCGAACCTCAACCGAATGGAACATTTGCGTCGAAGCAGATTCTGGGGCCTGGCGAGAGTGTTTCGCCACTAATGTTGCCGAGTGTCACGGTGGAATTGAGCCGGATCATCGGGGCCCCATGATTGCAACCGAGCGATTTGCCGTAAGTCAATGTCTTCTGGTGGAGCAATCGATGAACCCCATGCCAAGCCGATTTCGATTGTCAGTCGACCAATACGAAAACATGATTCGTCATGGCATTCTCACGGAAAGGCACAACGTCGAACTTATTCGCGGGGAGATCGTGTCCAAGACGCCCAAAGGCGATTTTCATTCTTATTGTCTTCGCGAGCTTGTTCGCATCTTCGGCGAGCTTGCTAGTCAGAGTTCGACTTTGAGCATCCAGGATCCAATCCGGCTCGCCGATAGCGAACCGGAACCCGATGTCGTTCTGCTCGTAAAGCGGGAGCACAAGTACCGACACGGCAAACCAACGCCTGCGGACGTACTACTTGTGATTGAAGTCGCCGATAGCTCGCTTGACAACGACCACGAAGTGAAGGGGCCTCTCTATGCGGAGAACGGCATCGCAGAATACTGGATCGTGAATCTACAAGAACGATGTGTCGAAATCTATCGCGAACCGCAAACGGATGGAACCTTTGCAAGTGTCGACAAGCGATTTCCGGGGGAAAGCATTTCGCCCGCGCACCTTCCCGGAATTACAGTTCAAATCGATGAATTTCTTTGATCGTGGATCTTACTTCCCAGCTAAATTTCCCGCCTTCACCACACCCCCCTGCATCACCGCCACGAACGTCGTTCGGTCCTCCAGGATCGCAATATCCGCCAGGACATCCCCATCGACGATGAGCACGTCTGCGAGCTTGCCCGCTTCCAGCGTGCCGAATTCCTTGCCCCTGCCCATGATCTCCGCACCGTTCTTGGTCGCGCACGTCAGCACTTGCAACG
>Ga0163144_10019727_pt1 | contig 13536 bp, 13 predicted proteins | sample OliLak19BULKMAT1_FD_123175 | JGI IMG/M metagenome (GOLD analysis project Ga0163144, IMG submission 123175) | Freshwater microbial mat bacterial communities from Lake Vanda, McMurdo Dry Valleys, Antarctica - Oligotrophic Lake LV.19.BULKMAT1 | ecosystem: Environmental > Aquatic > Freshwater >... | reverse complement strand
ATTAGCCCGGGGGATGATGATAGTTACACCGGCGCATTAGCACACGATCCAATAACTGGCGAGCTATTACCCGATTTCCTAAAACGCAAAGATGTTTCTCGCATATACATTCCCGGTCTTGCTATCGGGGATGGTGCCGAAAATAAGCTCTGCGTCGATTCAACCGCCGTCGATTTAAAAAATCTTGGGTTCGATATTATAGTCATAACCGACGCCGTTGAAGCTGTATTGCAAGGAAATCGCGAAATATGTTTTAGAAATTTAGGTGCTTTAGGGATCCGTCTACTTACTACAGCTGAAGCGGTCATTGAGATTGAGAGTAACAAAAATGGCTAATAATCTCTTTATAGGTCCAGAACTAGGCGAAACAAAACTCTCTGCAGCGCTTGACTACTACAAGCCGACAATGAGTCAGGTAGAGCACATAAAGTGTCCGGGGACTGAAGTTACTTTTACATTCAAGAATCGAGGCGAGCAAGACTTACTAAGGTATATCGATACAGAAACTTTGCGCGAAAGATTAAATCGCTTCCAGTCCGGTTGGAGTGAAGAAGAAGTTGAGTATTTACGCACCCATGAACGTCGCGATGGTGGCAAGCTATTCAGTAATAAATTTCTCGAATATCTTCTTGATTCAGATCTACCGCCTTTTTCTGTATTCGTAGACGATAAAGGCGACCTAGCAGTAACCACTAACGGAGAGTGGTCGCTAGCTACTTTCTGGGAAACAGTCGTGATGAGTGAAATCAATGAGCTTTACTTTGAGACGCTCGTTAGAGACAAGGGTCTTGATATAAATGACATATACACCGAGGGCGAAGCTAGGTTAACATCCAAGATTGAAGTTTTAAAACGCCGTCCAGATATTAAGTTTGCCGACTTTGGAACCCGCCGTCGTTTTAGCTATCGCTGGCATAGGCACGTTCTGTCTAGGCTTTCGGAAGAATGTCCGGAAAATCTGATCGGTTCGTCCAACACATGGATGGCTAAAGAGTTCGACCTTATGCCTATTGGTACTTTCGCTCATGAAATGCCAATGGTTTATGCCGCGCTTGCAGACAGCAATGGGCGTAATCCTCTCGTAGGTCATTCAGAGATGTTACGCGACTGGCAAGAAGTTTATGACAATAACCTATCTACGGTCTTAACCGACACGTTCGGCTCCGACTACTTTTTTGCCGACTTTACGCCGGAGCAAGCAAAGCATTGGCAAGGTTTACGCCATGATTCTGGAGACGCGTTTGAGTTTGGCGAAAGGGTTATTACATTCTATGAAGGCCTGGGCATCGATTCAACTGAAAAGACTATAGTCTTTAGTGACGGTTTGGATATTGATTCGATAGTAAAACTGGCTGATTATTTTAAAGGCAGAGTGAATGTTGTTTTTGGATGGGGCACAAGCCTAACCAACGATCTTGGTCTGAAAGCATTGAATATCGTTATGAAAGTCACTAGCGCTAATAACACTGAAGCGGTTAAACTTAGCGATAATGAAGGAAAGCATACGGGTTCCGAGAAAAAGATTGAAAAGTACAAACGCGCGGTTAGTAATTTTTTGTGTCTACGTATGATCGATAAACTTGCCCCGGAACTAATTAAGGAGAGCCATGTACGGCAGTAACATAATTAAGCGAGAATTTATTACTCGAGCCGAAACCGGCTTCTTCTCAACGCCCTACCCAGGCTACCCCAATATACGGTTCAGCTCAGAGCAAGAAGATGTGGTTACAATCCCAGACGGGCCATGGTCGACAGGCGACTTCACGCTACCTACAGAAGACGAGAAAGCCGTATTCTTGACCAAAGGCTTTCTACTGGACGCAATGGGTCGTCCTCTACACCCCTGGTTTAAGGATATGGTCAGCAATCTGCTAATCGGTGTAGTTTCAGGTAAAGGTGCCTATTGGCAATGGGGGCCAAACTATGCTGCCGACCCAATAGTTATAACCGAAGAACAACGACCAAGATTACTCCTAATCAAAAGACGCGACACCGGGTCTCTGGCCTTTCCTGGAGGATTCACAGACAAGCAGGACTTGTCGCCTATAGCCACAGCAATTCGGGAATTAGCCGAAGAAACAGGGCTCGCAAAACCAGAGCTTAGTGGCGAAATTATTTACCAAGGCGTAGTAGCTGATAAACGAACGACTGCACACTCTTGGGCAGAAACAACCGCGGTTCTATTCAGGATACCAACCGCGCAGCAAGTTCGGGGGCAAGATGACGCCTTGAGCGCAGATTGGTATTATTTAGATGAGATATCTAATCATCTATTTGGCTCCCACAGTACAATGGTTAAAATGGCATACGAAAAATTGGGTTTACAGACAAAAAAAGAAGCCGTAAATAAAGCCTTGGGCGAAAGCTAGGATCCGGGATGTCACTCACACGAATCCAAAAGAGAATAGTTAGACAGCACGGTGGAGACACATCAAAGATCTCTAAAGCAAGTGGCGGACACATGTCATATCACCGCTTCACCTTTCAAGGAGAAAAAAAGTACTTCGTTAAGCGTCACGATCCAAAACTTTTTACAGACAAAGTCCGCAGAAAAGATGCCAAGTTATATATAAAAAAAGAAGCCAAGACGTATAAGCATTTGAAAAAGCACCGCTATCCGCACATTCCAGTTTATACAGAACACAGATCAAATCTGTTGATATTAAGCGAATTGCCTGTATCCGGCGGTTGGTTGTGGCGACTTCCTGAAGATGAATCACGCCACGCACAATACATATCGGATATTCTAAGCTGCTTTAACGAACTAGAAAATTTGCCACTTCCCAAAAAAGACTATTTCTATATACCGGCGTTGACGGTTTTCTATGATGAAGGCTGGGGGTCGATGAGTGACAAACAAATGCAATCTATCATACGAATAAACTCTCTAAAATGGTCGAACAAACTGCATTCAGTTACAAAGTTGCAGGCCAGGAAAATGATTAACGACATACAGTCGTTAAGAATAGATGCCAATATAAAAACTCGGGGGGAAATCTACAATCACCACGACGCCAGACAGTCTAATATCGCCTGGCATCCGAAAAAGGGTGTGGCGATTGTTGACTGGAGTTGGGCTGGCAAAGGTCTTAAGAATGGCGACCAAACTATGTTTCTCATGGACCTAGTAAAATCAGAAATAAAACTGACGCCAGAGCAACTATCTATGGTCAATAAAGAGTACGCCTGTCTCGTACTCGGTTGGTTACTCTGTCGAAGCGCCGAACCGCACAGCGAAGGGAATGAGATAGTCCGCTTGCATCAGTTTGCGTCGGCCGTCTCAGCCTATAAACTTATTCGCCTAGCAGCAAAGCGAGTTTGCGTTCGTCAATAATTATTGTACTAAGAGCTTGGGCCTTGTCAGCTTTACTAGCCCCGGCATTTGTACCCACGACCAAGTAGGTCGTGCCTTTAGCAACGCTAGTTTGGAAGGTGCCACCCAGCTCACGAATTCTATTAGCAGCACCGTCCCGACTCATGGCTTCAAGTGTGCCGGTAATGACAAAACTCTGACCGTGCAACTTGCCCTTCACGCTAGAGACAAAAGTTTGCTTGATGCCAAGTTTTTCAAATTTCTCGAGTAGTCTTTGGTTGTCTGGATCGGCAAACCAAGCCAGTATTGATTCGGCGACAATTTCTCCGACACCGTCAACCGCTCGAAGTTCATCTAGCGTAGCAATACTTAACATGTTAAGTATTTTGAAGCGCTCGGCTAAATCAATAGACGTTTGCTCGCCAACATGACGGATACCAAGGCCATAGATAAACCGCGGGAGCGTGGTGGTTTTCTTGGCAGCAATAGCATTCACCAAGTTCTCTGCTGACAAATCGGCGAAGCGCTCCAGACCCAAGACCTGAGCTTTAGTTAACTTAAAAATGTCGGCAAGATCATGGACTAATTTGGCGTCGACTAGTGCAACGACATTCTTCTCGCCGAGCCAATCAATATCTAGCGCTCCCTTGCTGGCAAAGTGTTCGATCCCCTTCTTTAGAAGTAGCGGCCCGCTTGCACCTTTGACTCTATAGACAACTTCGCCCTCCGGGCGCACAAACTCCAGTTCGGGGTATTGTCGCTTCAACTCCTTCTCGTATTCAAATTTTTTAGAAGATTTGGGTCGAAGTTCAATAATCACCCGTTCGACCTGCGGAATGATGTCACCGGCTTTATAAATAACGACGGTGTCGCCAACCCGAATGTCCTTGCGGACAATTTCGTCGGCATTGTGCAGGCTGGCGTGCTGAACAGTCGTGCCAGCAACCGAGACTGGGTCGAACACTCCAACCGGCGTGGCCGCTCCCGTCCGGCCAATGCTAATAACGATGTCCTTTAGGATCGTGGTGGCCTCTTCGGCAGGATATTTATAGGCCACGGCTCCTCGGGGCGTCTTGCCTACCACCCCAAGTCGGGCGTAAAGCTGACGATCATTAACCTTCACAACCAGGCCGTCAGTGTTAAATGCTAGATTCTTGCGTTTTTCGCTCCACTCGCCAACAAACTTCATAACACCTCTTAAGTCTTTTAGAACTGTGGCCTGAGGGTTGGCTGTTATCCCAAGCGCCCGCAAAGCATCGTAGGCATAGGAATGAGTCGGTATCTGTGACGCATCGGCTCGCAGCAAATCATAGGCCCGAAAATGCAGTGGGCGCTCGGCAACTAGCCGCGGGTCAAGCTGGCGAATAGTGCCAGCGGCGAGATTTCTAGGGTTAGCAAAAACTGGCAGCCCGGCTGCTACACGCTTTTTGTTCAAGTCTTCGAAGTCTTTTTTGTACATGACAATTTCACCGCGGACTTCTGTGCGACCACTCAAGAACTGGTTGAAACCGTCGTTATCACGCAGCTGGAGTGGAATATTGTCGATGGTTCTGATGTTTATTGTGACGTCTTCGCCGACTTTGCCGTCGCCTCGTGTGACAGCTTGAACAAGCACTCCGTTTTCATAAACTAGCGAGCAGGCCAGGCCATCCATTTTTATATCTGATAAAAATTCGGTGATTTTTTGAGGCGTCAATTTCTCAATTCGGTTTAGCCAAGCTTTAACCTCGGACTCGTCGAAGACGTCATTCAAACTAATCATTGGTTGGGAATGCGCAACCTTCACAAACTTATCCAGCGCCACACCGGCTACCCTTTGGGTCGGTGAGTCCACTGTCAGTAGCTCCGGATATTTTTCTTCTAGCCGTGCGAGTTCGTGTTTTAGACTATCGGCGGCGGCCTCGCTCATCGTCGACTCGTCTAACACGTGGTAGTGAAAGCGATAATCGTTGATCAGCTTTTTAAGCTTTAAGGCTCGAGCCTTAGGGTCGTCCTGACTCATAACAGACTTTTATAAAGGCTGTACATATAGATATGAAAGATGGCGAATCCACTGACAAGCTCAGCAAAAAAGATATATTCACCGATCCAAGCTACTGACGAAGGTATAAGTAGTAGTAACGGTAAAAAGATCAACATCACCGCTAAAAGCAAAAACAAAACGAGCATCAAAAACTTCCTCGCAACCGACCATCGGTGCATTCTAAGCACCTGATGCGACGCTTTAATTGCCTTAAACGGGTCCATCCCAGGAAGAGTGACAATATATAGCGCCGCAATCGTCCCGCTTATTAAATACAGCGACAGAACGGCCAGCAAAATACAGATAACATATATCCCAAAGAGTTCACCACCACTACCGGTTAAGCTATTCGCGAGCACTATGTTTAATATGAAACCCCCGACACTAAGCGGAATAAACTCGATAGCCAAGACTAGTAGCACGATCACAAATGGCACTAGCGGCTGCATCCCTTTATAGAACGCATCACGCACTCGCAGTTTTACCGCCCTGTCGCCGGACAGCTGCCTTAGTAGCCAAATGAAACCTAGTGAGCCGATAATCAGTAGCATGCTCTGATAAATTGATGCTGATTCGCTCGTAGTGGTTGTTGATGTTGAAACTAGAATGCCGAAGAGCGTCACACTTGATAGAATTCCGGTTACACCTGATCCGTTTTCTTTCACTGCATTCTTTAACTCCTCAATACCTACACCGCCACTTAATCCACGCACAAAGACAACGTAGAGAATTGCATAAACCAACAAAAAAAGCCCGATAACTTTTTTGTTCTTCCAGAACATCGCTAGTGACGCCTTCCATAGACTCCAAGCAGTTGGCAAGGGTTTATAGTTTTTGGCCTTTATCTTCTGCTGCAAACGAAAGCTCCGATACTGCGGCAATCGCTTCTTTCTGTTGTCGCCAACTACCCGTACTTGTGATGGAAAAGATCTTTTTTGTTTTAACTTTTTCATACCTTACTGTCCATAGATCTTAAAAGCTTTATGCGCTCGTCAATTGGGGGGTGGGTGCTGAAAAGTCCGCCAATTGACTTGCCCTTGAGCGGGTTTGCGATAAACAAATGTGCGGTTGAAGTATTCTGCCTCCTTAATGACGAGCCACTTTTCTTAATCTTCTCGAGCGCACTAGCCAGTCCTTCGGGATATCTTGTCGTTAGAGCACCAGTGGCGTCAGCTAGGTACTCACGCTTTCGGCTAATGGCTAGTTGTAGCATCAGTGCTACGATCGGCGAAATTATTATTGCGACAAGACCGATAATTGCCAGTACAGCACCAGCCCTGTCGCCTGCATTGTTATCTTTATTACCCCAAAAGCTAACTCTTAGGAAAAAATCACAGAGCAAACTGACGACCGTCACTAGTGCAAAGGCAATCATGCTAACCCGAATATCATAGTTTTTTATGTGCCCAAGTTCGTGCGCTAGCACACCTTCAAGTTCGGTGTCGGTGAGTTGCTCTAGTAGGCCGGAGGTTACTGCAACTACAGCGTGGGCTGGGTCGCGCCCAGTGGCAAAAGCATTCATGCCTTTGTCGTCGATTACATAAACCTTTGGCATCAACATGCCAGTAGTGATGGTGAGATTCTCAACAGTTCGCCACAGACGCGGGTCATCTACCTTTGAGATTTGCTTTGCACCGTTCATAGCAAGTGCAAGCTTTGATGCTCCAAAATAGCCCCAAAGCGCATAGATAATTGCAAATATCAGCACAAAGGTAGTAATTGAATAGTCCTGATACATATTGCCAAGCAACACAGCCAAGCCGCCTACAAGCGCAAAGAAGACAGCCAAGATAATGACTGTCTTTCTTTTGTTAGAAGCTATGGCGCCATACATCGGTGGAAGCGCCCCTGATTAGAACTTTACGTCTACTGGATTCTCAATAGCAGAACGATCTTCGACTTCAAAGAACTCTCGAGCCTCGAAACCGAGCATACCAACAAACAAAGTGTTCGGGAAAACTTGGATCTTAGAATTAAAGTCGCGGACATTGGCGTTATAGAATCGCCTTGAAGCTTGAACTTTATCTTCGGTGTCAACCAACTCTTCTTGCAGGTGCCTGAAGTTGTCGTTGGCTTTTAGGTCTGGGTAAGCTTCGGCAACTGCAAAGATACTCTTAAGGGCACTAGTCATCATATTCTCGGCTTTGGCGGTCTCTGCAACCGAAGTTGCGCCCATCATTGCCGAACGAGCTTTAGTGACGTCGTCAAAAACGCTTTTTTCGTGCTTGGCGTAGCCTTTAACAGTTTCTACTAGATTTGGGATCAGATCGACACGGCGCTTGAGCTGAACAGTAATGTCGCTCCACGCCTCGTCAACTCGCAGTTTGCTGCGGATTAAACCGTTATAAAGCAGTACTAGCCACATGGCTACAACGACGACCAGCCCGAGAACGATAAATAAAACAGTCATTTTCTACCTCGCTAATTTGTACTTACATTATACATTAAAAAATCATTGGTGCGAGGGGCGGGACTTGAACCCGCAAGCCTTGTGGGCGAGAGATTTTAAGTCTCTTGTGTATACCATTCCACCACCCTCGCATATATGGAGGCGCGGACGAGTAACGCTCTCGTCTGCGAGGTTTTGCAAACCTCTGCCTAACTTCTCGGCCACCGCGCCATACCGCTATATTGTACAGAAAAAAACTATTCCTTCACTCATATCTTATGACAGTTTCTAAAATCTAGGATTCAACTTGTCCTATCCCGCCTCTCGAAGAACGCCGCCTCCGCCTTCCTTGGGCTAGTTAAGGCTCGTGACATATGCGCGTAGGAAGGGTCAAACACTAATAAGTCGCCCTCCTCTACTTCCATAATATATCCTTCAGGTGACACAATTTCGGTGTCGACTATGCCGTGCCAAAGCAACTGCCCTACCTGGACGTCGAAGATATCAAACTGATCATTAAATTTATCGTCCGGAATCCTACTTTGATGCATCCTGAACTCACTCTTGCCGGTTGATGTAAAGTTTAGTGAATAGCACTGCCCGCGCCCGCTGTCTGGCATATCAGAGTGCAGTGTGGTCACCCCCGCCCAGTGCCATTCTACACCTTGCGGAATTGGTGTATTTGATAAGTCTTGGGGTAGGATTGTTTTTATTTCAGCACCAAAACTAACAGTATCTCGAGTGTTCCCCATATACCCATTTTCTTTCAAAGCAGTCAATAGTCCAGTCTCGCGAGCTGCTTGCGCCAAATTAACCCCTGCGCTAGTAATGACAAAAGCAGGAATTCGACCAGCCAATAACCTTTGAAATAATTCCTCAGAATCAGAGACTACGCCTCGATTTATTCGTGTATAAAAGGCTGGGGCTATTGAATCTAAGCTTCTCATACGTTCATGATAGAACACGGCCCTATAGTTGCAAGCATAAGCGCAACTGAGGAGTATAATAAGAAGTATGAGTAGTGGTGAAGTTCTATCTAATCCAGATCCAACCGGTATCGACCTGAGCGGTTATCAATTAGGGTGGCACGACGATGATATTGAGTATGCATTTAACCCTGTGAAGGGTATCGACCCTGGTGTCGTGAATGAAATATCTTGGTGGAAGGGCGAGCCCGGGTGGATGACAGAGAAAAGACTTCGCGCCCTCAGATTGTTTGATAAAAAGCCGATGGCAGAATGGTTTGCGGCCAATATGCCCGAGATCGACTTTCAAGACATATATTATTACTTAAAACCGTCAGGTAGCCAGGTGAGTGAGTGGGACGAACTGCCCGCAAAAATGGCGGCAACCTATGAAAGACTTGGCATACCTGAAGCAGAGCGGAAGTATCTTTCCGGAGTCACCGCGCAGTATGACTCAGAGGTGGTTTATCACCGCAATAAAGAAGATCTTGAAAAACAAGGCATCCTTTTTTGCGATATGGATACCGCCCTTCGCGACTACCCTGAACTTGTGAAGCAATACTTTGGCAGCGTTATTACAGCCGGTGACAATAAATTTGCAGCACTCAACACTGCTGTTTGGTCGGGTGGATCATTCATTTATGTTCCGCCAAATACTAAGGTTTCGATGCCCCTGCAAGCCTATTTTAGGATTAACTCCGAAAACGCCGGCCAGTTTGAACGCACACTCATCATTGCCGACGAAGGTTCTGAGGTTCACTACATAGAGGGGTGCTCCGCCCCCGTTTTTACCTCTGATTCTTTACACTCTGCAGTCGTAGAAATAATCGTGAAACCACACGCTAGAGTGACGTACACCACTATCCAGAACTGGTCGCCGAATGTTTATAATTTAGTGACCAAGCGTGCTTGGGTCGAAGAAGCTGGCCGAATGGAATGGATTGATGGCAACATAGGTTCGAAACTGACAATGAAATACCCCTCGATTTACTTAATGGGTAAAAAAGCAACCGGCGAAGTACTCTCAGTTGCCTATGCCGGCAAAGGTCAGCACCAAGATGCCGGAGCCAAAATGATTCATGCAGCCCCGGAAACTTCGTCAAAGATTGTGTCAAAGTCAATCAGCAAGGATGGCGGTGTTACTACATACCGAGGCTTAGTCCGCGTAGATAAAGGCGCCTATGGTAGCAAAAGCCACGTACAGTGCGACGCCCTAATTTTAGATGAAGAGTCAGAGTCAAGGACCCTTCCCTACATGGAAATCGGCGAAAGAGACGCCGCAGTCGGTCATGAAGCAACCGTGTCTAAGGTGAGTGACGAGCAACTCTTCTATCTAATGAGTAGAGGCCTCTCTCAGGAAATGGCGATGAGCTTCGTCGTCAACGGATTTATTGAACCGATCGTTAGAACCTTGCCCATGGAGTATGCCGTCGAGTGGTCTAGGCTTATAGAAATGCAAATGGAAGGATCGGTTGGATAGGTAAAGGATTGTTGATGGATAGTTTTGGTTGTATGATTTAAGAATAATCGGAGATAGAAACAAAATGAGTTTAGCCCATTACGAAATAATGTCTCATAGCAACGGATTTATTGCTGCGCTAGATCAGAGTGGTGGTTCAACGCCAGGTGCCCTGGAGGCCTATGGCATAACACCCGGAACATACAGTAATTCTCAAATGCCGGATCTAATCCATGAGATGAGAACACGAATCATCACTGACTATGCGTTCGACGAAAGAATACTAGCAACAATCCTCTTCGAAGAAACAGTCGATAGAGAGATCGAGGGGCTACCGACAGCACAATATCTCTGGGAGCAAAAAGGTATTGTCCCGATAATGAAAGTCGACAAAGGACTAGCCGGCGATGCCAAAGATGCAGTCCAGCTAATGAACGATATTCCGAGACTAATGTTTGCTCTACAGAAAGCGCGCGATAATGGTGTCTACGGCACTAAGATGCGCTCGGTTATCCGGGGCTTGGACCCGACCGGTATTGAGCGGGTGGTCGACCAACAGTTTGGTGTTGCCGAGAGGATATTGTCTGAAGGGCTTGTGCCAATTATCGAACCAGAAGTTAGTATAAAAGCTGTGAATAGAGAAGGTATAGAATCAGAACTAAGGTCACAGTTGATAGCCAGGCTGGCCTCAGTCGGCGGCGAGGTGATATTAAAACTAACCCTTCCAGAAGTACCAGATTTTTATAAAGAACTAACCGATCACCCTAAAGTGATAAGAGTTGCAGCACTATCTGGAGGTTTTGTTCGAAAGGCTGCTTGTCAAATGTTGGCTAAAAATCATGGCGTGATCGCCAGCTTCTCACGCGCCCTTACCGAAGGCCTGAATGCTAACCAGACTTCGGGCGAATTCACTGCCACCTTAGACGAGTCTATCGGAGAAATCTACGAAGCGTCTGTCAACAAATCCAGCAGTTCGTGTTGTGGCGGCCATTGCCACTGTAGCTAAACCATTGTGGAGAAGTTGCGCATTAGCATAACGTCGGCAATAACCCTAACATCATCACCTTCGTACCCAAGCTTATTAACACCTGTTAAAACCTTTTCTCGCAACTCACCTAGTTTGATCTTCATAATTACATTTCAACAAAAGAATCGCCTTTAATTTAGACTGAAATGGCAAGTGGGTCTGATGGTGTTAATTACTTGAAAGATATTTTTGTAATTAGTGGCAAGTGGTCAGAGTAATTGACTTCAGGCACATAGAAATCCTCAACCTTTAGGTCCTTAGAGACAAAAACATAATCGGCAAACGGAAACTGTTTTTTTTGGTATAAAGTGCTGCGGGTTGTCTTGATTCCGTAGTCCTTTATCAGGTCCTGCATGTCATTTCCGGCGATTATAGATATGCTTTTAGTGTCTGGCTCGAGATTAAAATCGCCGGCAATCACAGTACTCCCGACCGACTGATCAATAATCGCGCGGATTTTGGTTGCAACCTCTATCCTCTCGGGGTTATCTTGTTTTGACGATAGTCCAGTAGGTGCTTTCTCCCAGATCCCGTGATAATTAAGTACGGTAAGTTGGCGGCCAGTGTCCGGCCATTCAAAACTCATTTTTTGAATTGTTCTCACATGATCCTTTGTATCTTCTTCTAAAAAAATGCGATCGTGGAAGTGACCGTTAACCAGCACCTGCGAGTACTCGACCATCGGCAAAGAAATTCGTACAAACATGCTTATACCGTATTGTGTCGGGTATTCGCAATTATGTGTATCTTGCGAGAAATGCAGTACAGGAGCGTGCATCGGCAGAAAGTTTGGCAATGTTCGCCTGAGACTCTCAAACATGTCGCAAATTGATCCACTGTCATCTATCGTGTGTTCAAGACTGCTTCTAACCTCTTGGAAGCACCAAATATCTACTTCGGGGTGTGCTTTAATAAAATCATAAATACCAACACCACCACGACCTTGCCATAAATTATATGTAGCAATTACTAAAGAGTTTGGAGTTTCGGCTTTTTTGGGAGGAATGTCTGGCACATTCATGATTGTTTTTTTCATTCTTCTCATTTTAACAGTACGTGCTCTTGCTGGCGAACGCTTTGCAAGATTAGAAACTTTCGATGTGCCCTTTGTAGCTGAGTATTCATGGCGCATACGTCTCTGTGCAACTTTATTAGCGACTAAAAGGAATTGTTGTTTTTCGTTTAGAGCTGTCGCTATACTCAAAGATATTAAATAACTGTAGTAAGTATGAATAAAACTACAAAGATAGTAGTCGGCGTTGTTATTATCGGTTTGCTTGGTGCTGGTGGATTTGTATTATCAAAAAACAAAGACTCAGAAGACACGAAGTCTGCACAAACAAACCAGACAACAAACAGTTCGACGGACGCTAGTAATTCAGGGGCCGCCAACAAGTCGGTAACTGCAGCCTGCAATATATTTAGCGCATCCGACATTTCCGGCGCACTTGGCGTCAGCTTTGTAGCAGGCTCAGAAGCCTCAATAACAGGCACTAGCAGCGACGACCTTAAGTCCGCTCAGTGTGAATGGTTTCAGACAGATGAAGCAACAGTGGGTATAGCTAATGTGTTCTCTGTGACACTAGTTGTTGAGAACTATTCAACAAAGAAAATGCTCAGTCAAAACACAAAAGTACAAATGTAGACACAGCCTCACTAGAGTACGAATCAGTTGATGGTGTTGGCGACTTGGCTGCTTTTAAAAGGCTATCAACAGTCAATAACCAACAGGCTCGGTGTCGTAAAGATCAAAGGTCTTGATCAAAGCGCAATCGAGCTAAAGATAAAGACACTCGCCTCTTCTATGTTTTAGCCCGGGCCCAAAACGCTTCATTCTTCTCGTGCTCAGGTTTCAAGTCTAATCGCGCGAGATGGTGACTAGCTTGGCTATTCCGAAGGCAACGGCAGCATATACAGCCATGGCGACTAATGTAAAAATTTCGAATCGTGAAACACCGTAATCTAGGTTGTAGTTAAATAGGCTAAAGAATGGCGCTACAAAAGGGTGCGAAATGCTATAGACAAAGTCAGCGAAGCCGTTTGATCTGTTGGCTCCGAGCAAAGACAAAACAAAACGGAGCCCCAACACAAACAATAAGATCCCGGCTACGTACCACACCGCACGCTCGGCAACGTTTACTTTGTGATCGGCCTTTTGCCCAGAATCTTTGGTTTCGGTCCTCTGACTCACAGTATCCCCCACCCGCGTGGTGGTTTGGTTAACTTCTTGTGTTTCGTCGCTCATAATATAATTCCTTTTTAGATTTTAAGGTTAGTTAGTTCTTGGGGGCTAGTTTTTGTGCCCAGCTAAAAGATCGTACACAAATACTACTAGTGCTATAACAAGCAAAAGGTGTATT
>Ga0163144_10019725_pt1 | contig 13538 bp, 11 predicted proteins | sample OliLak19BULKMAT1_FD_123175 | JGI IMG/M metagenome (GOLD analysis project Ga0163144, IMG submission 123175) | Freshwater microbial mat bacterial communities from Lake Vanda, McMurdo Dry Valleys, Antarctica - Oligotrophic Lake LV.19.BULKMAT1 | ecosystem: Environmental > Aquatic > Freshwater >... | reverse complement strand
CGTCGCGGCGCCTTCATGTACCTCACCGATCTTGTAGATCTTCTTCGTGTAGAAGAGGATCCGCTCGGTGACGGTCGTCTTGCCCGCGTCGATATGGGCGATGATCCCGATGTTCCGCGTCTTGTCGAGCGGAACCTGTCGTGCCACGGTCTGCCTACGCTCCCGGATCTACCACTTGAAATGGCTGAAGGCGCGGTTCGCCTCCGCCATCTTGTGCGTGTCTTCTCGTCGCTTGACCGCTGCGCCGAGGCCATTCATGGCATCGACGAATTCCGCGGCGAGCTTCTCGCTCATGCTCTTGCCGTTGCGACGTCGAGCCGACTGGACGAGCCAGCGGACACCGAGCGACATCCGGCGATCGCCCCGGATCTCGACCGGGACCTGGTAGGTGGCCCCGCCGACGCGGCGCGGCTTCACTTCGATGATGGGCGTCGCGTTGCGCATCGCCGCTTCCAGGATCTCCAGGCCGGGACGACCAGCCTGCGCCTCGGCACGAGCCAGCGCCTGACGGAGGATGCGCTCGGCGAGGTTCTGCTTGCCACCCTTCATCAGCTTGGCCGAGAAGCGGGCGGTCATCCGGTTGGCCGGAACGACCTCGTACTTGGTCTTGCGCGGGATGCTGATCCGTCTGGGCATGCTACTTGGACCCGCTCTTGCCAGCGGCCTTGGCGCCGTACTTGCTGCGACCCTGCTTGCGGTCGCGCACACCCGCGGCGTCCAGGGTTCCGCGGATGATGTGGTACTTCACCGACGGGAGGTCCTTGACGCGACCACCGCGGACCAGGACCACGGAGTGTTCCTGCAGGTTGTGGCCGATGCCCGGGATGTAGGCCGTGACCTCCATCTGGTTGGACAGGCGCACGCGGGCGATCTTGCGCAGCGCGGAGTTCGGCTTCTTGGGCGTCATCGTCCGGACCTGCAGGCAGACCCCCCGCTTCTGGGGGGCGCCCGGAATCGACACCTGGCGGCGTCGCAGGCTGTTCCAGCTCTTGCGCATGGCCGGCGCCTTGACCTTCTTGATCTTGTTCTGGCGGCCGTGGCGCACGAGCTGGCTGATCGTCGGCACGAAGACGCTACTCCTTATCGTTCAGAGGTTCGAGATCGTCACCGATCGCGGGCCGGTCCAGCGGAGCCGTAGGCGCCCGACGGGGCGCGGGCTGGGACCGGTGGGTTGTTGGTCAAAATGGTCGGTCGGCGCACGCGCCGAGGGGCGGACCCCTCCCGAGGCCACGAAGGCGGAGTCTAGCGGAGGCCCTTCCAGCGTGTCAAACGCTGGTCGGGGCCGCCGCCGCTCCAGAGTCGGGCATCCGGCTAGGGTGTCCCCTCCCCGGACGGACCTTCCTTGCCATCGGCGAGGAACGGGTTGACAAGGTCGGCATCGACGTCCTCCGCGGCACCGTCCGCCGCGAGGAACGGGTTGGTGTCATCGACCTCGTCGATCTCGTCATCGCCCTCACCAGCCGACCCGGCGATCGTCGCTGCGAGCGCAAGGCCCGCCGCTTCGTCGTCGCCGCCGCGTGGCTCCCCGTCCTCGAGGAAGGGGTTGTACTCGGACGCACCGAGGCCGTCGAGGGCCTCGCCGGCAAGCGCCTCGAGGGCGGCCTGCCGTTCGCGCGCCTTGCGGGCCGCGACATTGGCGGGAGCCCCGGATCCGGCCGGGATGAGCTTGCCGATGATGACGTTTTCCTTGAGCCCGATCAGGTGGTCCTTGGCCCCATTGATGGCAGCCTCGGTGAGCACCCGGGTCGTCTCCTGGAAGGAGGCCGCCGCGAGGAAGGACGACGTGTTGAGGGACGCCTTGGTCACGCCCAGCAGCACGGTCTGCGCCGTGGCCGGTTCGCCGCCCTCGGCGAGTACTCGATTGTTGTGCTCCTCGAACTCGAGCCGATCCACGAGTTCCGTGGGCAGCAGATCGACATCGCCGGGCTGATCGATGCGGACCTTTCGGAGCATCTGGCGGACGATGATCTCGATGTGCTTGTCACTGATCGTGACGCCCTGGCTCTTGTAGACCTTCTGGACTTCCTTGACCAGGTAGCGCTGGACGGCGTCCTTGCCCCTGGTGTCGAGGTACTCCTGCGGGTTGATGGGGCCATCGGTGATGGCGTCACCCGCCCGGACCTCCTGGCCGTTGTCCACCAGAACCTTGGCGTTGTGCGGGATGAGGTATTCGCGTTCGACGACGTCCTCCGCGCGGACGACGAGGCCATCGTCGCCCTTGACGAGGAAGCCGGCGACCGGAGCGGTCACGTCCACGGTGGCCCCGTCGGCCTCGCCCCGGGCGATGACCTGGCCGAGAGCGACGACGTCGCCCGGAGCGGCCAGTTGTTCGGCGCCGGCAGGCAGCGCGAGCCACGTGTCGTAGACCTCCGTGGAAACGACCTTGACCTTGGTCAGGCCGTCGCCACGGATGATCTCCACGATCCCATCGATGTGGCTGATCTCCGCCTTGCCCTTGGGGATCCGAGCTTCGAACAACTCCTCCACCCGGGGCAGACCGGCGGTGATGTCCAGGCCACCGGCGACACCGCCGGTGTGGAACGTCCGCATCGTCAGCTGCGTGCCGGGCTCCCCGATCGACTGCGCGGCGATGATGCCGACCGCTTCGCCCGATCCGACCATCTCGCCGGTGGCGAGGTTGCGGCCGTAGCACGCTCGGCAGACGCCGTTGCGAGCCTCGCAGGTGAGCGGTGAGCGGACGAGCGCTTCGTCGACGCCGGCTTCGTCGATGCGAGCCGCCAGCTCCTCGGAGATGATCTCGTTGCGGTCGACCAGGAGCGGCGGCTCCTGACCCTTTTTTACCTTGACCCGCGGATCCGGCAGGGGGACCGCGGCCAGCCGCCCGACGAGGCGACGCTGGAATGCGCCCTTCTCGTCGCTCGATTCGGCCCGGATGATCCAGCTGCCGTCCTGGGTGCCGCAGTCGTCCTCGCGGGTGATCACGTCCTGGGCAACGTCCACCAGGCGCCGGGTCAGGTACCCGGAGTCGGCGGTGCGCAGGGCGGTATCGGCGAGGCCCTTGCGGGCACCATGGGTCGAGATGAAGTACTCGAGGACGGTCATGCCCTCGCGGAAGTTGCTCCGGACCGGGACGTCGATGATCCGGCCGGACGGGTCGGCCATCAGGCCGCGCATGGCGCCCAGCTGACCGATGTTGCCCTTGTTCCCTCTGGCGCCCGACGCGGTCATCATCGTGACCGGGCCCGTCGGATCGAGCGACTTCATCATCTCGTCCGACATCTTGGACGTCGTTTCCTGCCAGACCCCGACGACCTGCTCGTAGCGCTCGTCATCGGTGATGAGGCCGCGCTGGAACTGGCGGTCGATGGCCAGGACGGAGGCGTCGGCGGCATCCAGCCGCGCAGCCTTGTCCTTGGGGATCTCGATATCGAACAGCCCGATGGTCATGCCACCGCGCGTCGCGAACTCGAACCCGACGCTCTTGATGCCGTCGACGAGATGTGCGGTCTCCTCGCCGCCCAGATTCCGGTAACAGCGGTCCACGAGCTCCTTGAGATCGCTTCGCTTCATGACGCCGTCGTTGTAGCGCAACCGATCCGGGAGGATCTGGTTGAAGATGACCCGGCCGATGGTCGTCCGCACGCGTTCCGTGCGGAGAGCCTCTGTCGCCGCGTCCCACGACCGAACCTCCACGTCGATGATCTCGTGGAGCTCAGCCCCGGTCTCTTCGCGCATCTGGTAGGCGAGGATGGCCTCGTCCTCGCTGGCGAACGTGCGGACGCGCTTCTCGCGTTCCTTCTTCGTCTTGATCCCGGTGGCGTCCATGGTCAGGTAGTAGCAGCCCAGGACCATGTCCTGGGTCGGCGCCACGACCGGGCTGCCGTCGGCCGGCGAGAGCAGGTTGGCGGTCGACAACATCATCGTCCGCGCCTCGTCCTGGGCGGCCGTCGAGAGCGGTACGTGGACCGCCATCTGGTCGCCGTCGAAGTCGGCGTTGAACGCGGTGCAGACCAGCGGGTGGATCTGGATGGCCGAGCCTTCCACGAGGACCGGCATGAACGCCTGGATCCCCAGGCGGTGCAGCGTCGGTGCGCGGTTGAGCAGGACCGGGTGGTCCTTGATGACATCCTCCAGGACGTCCCAGACCTCCGGCCGGACGCGCTCCACGATCCGCTTCGCACTCTTGATGTTGTGGGCGAATCCCTTCTCGACGAGCTGGCGCATCACAAAGGGCTTGAACAGCTCCAGGGCCATCTTCTTGGGCAGGCCGCACTGGTGCAGCTTGAGTTCCGGCCCGACGACGATGACCGAGCGGCCCGAGTAGTCGACGCGCTTGCCCAGCAGGTTCTGGCGGAAGCGACCCTGCTTGCCCTTGAGCATGTCCGACAAGCTCTTGAGGCGGTGGTTGCCGGTGCCGGCGATCGCTCGGCCGCGGCGGCCGTTATCGATCAGGGCGTCGCAGGCCTCCTGAAGCATCCGCTTCTCGTTGCGGATGATGATCTCCGGGGCGCCGAGCTCAAGGAGCCGCTTGAGGCGATTGTTGCGGTTGATGACGCGGCGGTACAAGTCGTTCAGGTCGGAGGTCGCGAAGCGGCCACCGTCCAGCTGGACCATGGGCCGCAGGTCGGGCGGGATGACCGGCAGAACGGACAGGATCATCCAGTCCGGGCGAGTGCCGGAGCGCCGGAAGGCCTCGATCAGGCGCAGCCGCTTGATCGCCTTCTTGCGGCGCTGGCCGGAGCTCGTGCGGACCTCGACGTGGAGGGTCCGGGCGAGTTCCTCGAGCTCCATCCGGCTGATGATGTCGCGGACGGCCTCGGCACCCATGCCGGCGCTGAACACGCGACCAGCCTTGGCTCCCGAGCCGTAGCGCTCGTCAAGAAGCCGGTATTCCGTCTCGCCCAGCGTCTGCATGGGCTTGAGGCCTTCCAGCTCGTCGCGCAACTTGCGCAGCTCGTCCTTGAGCCCTTGCGCCTGTTCCTTCTGGCCATCGCGCTCGTGCTGGAGCGTGTCCTGCATGCTCGCCGCGAGGTCGGCGATCTTCTGATCCACGGCGCGAGCCTCGTCGGCCTCGCGCTGCTGCAGCTCCGTGGTGACCTGTTCGGTGTGCTCCGCCACGACCTTGCGCAGGCGCGCCGTCGCTTCCTTGCCACCCTTGGATCCGGCAGCCACGACGACCTCGCCCGTTGGGGCGAAGGCGATCGTCTCGGTGGCCTCACCCGCGCCAAGATCGGCCAGCAGCGCCGCCGTGTCCTGGGCGGCCTTGGCGATCTCCTCGGTCCGGGCTGCACGCTGCGATTCCAGGTCCGCCTTGGTCTCGGCCTGTTCCGCGCGGTACTCGTCCGAGCGCTTGTTCAGATCGGAGCGGAGCTCGTCCGTGAGCTGCGACAGCCGCTCTCCGGCCTTGCCGCCACGACCCTCCGCTTCTTCCTCGATGGCAGCGAGGGCCCGCTTGCGCGCTTCCTCATCGACGTTGGTGACGATGTACAGCGCAAAGTAGAGGATGCGCTCAAGGTTGCGCGGGCTGATGTCGAGCAGGATGCCCAGGCGGCTCGGGGTGCCCTTGAAATACCAGATGTGGCTGACCGGGCTGGCCAGCTGGATGTGCCCCATCCGCTCGCGACGAACCTTGCTGCGGGTGACTTCCACACCGCACTTGTCGCAGATGATGCCCTTGTAGCGGATGCGCTTGTACTTGCCGCAGTAGCACTCCCAGTCCTTGGTGGGCCCGAAGATGCGCTCGTCGAACAGACCGTCCTTCTCAGGCTTGAGCGTCCGGTAGTTGATGGTCTCCGGCTTCGTGACCTCACCCTTGGACCACTCCCGGATCTGGTCCGGGCTGGCAAGTGAGATACGGATGGCGCTGAAATTATTGACCTCGAGCATGGTTCTCCTCCGCGCCACCGCCTGGCTCGGCGACGCGATGTTGACCGTGGGCGAGCGGGGTCGAGCCGGCCGGGACTCGGCCCCGCGGGGACGGTGAGCTGGTGCTGGTATGCCTGATGACGGTCAGTCCTCGAACCCGGCGAGGTTGATCCCGCCGAGATCGGGGAGCAGATAGCCGGACGCGTCGTCCTCCGCCAACGGGATCTCCTCCTCGTTCTGGTCCAGGATCTCCGCGTTCAGCCCAAGGCTGCGCAGCTCCTTGATCAGGACCTTGAACGACTCAGGGACCCGCGGCGGCTGGATCTCCTCGCCCTTGACGATGGCTTCGTAGGTCTGGACGCGCCCAAGGACGTCGTCCGACTTCACGGTCAGCAGTTCCTGGAGGATGTTGGCCGCGCCATAGGCCTCAAGGGCCCAGACCTCCATCTCCCCGAAACGCTGGCCCCCGAACTGCGCCTTGCCGCCCAGCGGTTGCTGGGTGATCAGGCTGTACGGTCCGGTGGAACGGGCGTGGATCTTGTCCTCGACGAGGTGATGGAGCTTGAGCATGTAGATGTAGCCGACGGTGATGTGTCGATCGAAGGGCACGCCCGTCCGGCCATCACGAAGCTCGATCTTGCCGGACTCCGGCAGGCCGGCCTCGCGAAGTTCGGTCTGGATCTCCTGCTCCGTTGCTCCGTCGAAGACCGCTGTGGCGGCCTTCAGGCCCTTCTTGTGCAGCGCCCAGCCGAGATGCGTCTCAAGGATCTGTCCGATGTTCATCCGGCTCGGCACGCCGAGGGGGTTGAGGATGATATCGACCGGCGTGCCGTCCGGGAGGAACGGCATGTCCTCCGCCGGCAGGATCTTGGCGATGACGCCCTTGTTCCCGTGGCGGCCGGCCATCTTGTCGCCGACCGAGATCTTGCGCTTCTGGGCGACCGAGACCCGGACCAGGCGGTTGACGCCCGGCTGCAGATCGTCATTGAGTTCGCGACGGAACTCGCGGACCTCGACGACCTTGCCACGCTCGCCGTGGGGCAGCCGCAACGAGCTGTCCTTCACCTCACGAGCCTTCTCGCCGAAGATCGCCCGCAGGAGTCGCTCCTCCGCGGTCAGCTCCGTCTCGCCCTTGGGCGTGATCTTGCCGACCAGGATGTCACCGGGGCGGACCTCCGCGCCGATGTAGACGATGCCCTCCTCGTCGAGGTCCTTCAGGGACTCTTCGCCGACGTTCGGGATATCGCGGGTGATCTCTTCCGGTCCGAGCTTCGTGTCGCGCGACTCGATCTCGTGCTTCTCGATATGGATACTCGTGAACAGGTCATCGCGGACCAGCCGATCGCTGATGACGATGGCGTCCTCGTAGTTGCCACCCTCCCAGCTCATGAAGGCCACGAGGATGTTCCGACCGAGCGCCAGCTCGCCCAGCTGGGTGGAGCTGGAGTCGGCGATCGCCGCGCGGTCGGCGACCCGGTCCCCGACGTTCACGATGGGCCGGTGATTGATGCACGTCCCCTGGTTGGAGCGAACGAACTTCTGGAGCTTGTACTCGTCGAGTTCGCCCGTGTCGGTTTCGATGGCGATGCGCTCCGCGGTCACGCTGGTGACCACACCGCCGCGGCGGGCGACCAGGACCTGACCGGAGTCGCGCGCAGCGCGCTCCTCCATGCCGGTGCCCACGATCGGCGACTCCGGTTCCAGCAGCGGCACGGCCTGGCGCTGCATGTTGGAGCCCATCAGCGCCCGGTTGGCGTCGTCGTGCTCGAGGAATGGGATGAGCGCCGTAGCCACGGACACGACCTGCTTGGGCGAAACATCCATGTACTCGAGCTGGCTCGCCCGGGCCTCCGGAAACGTGTCGCGGTAGCGCGACGGAATCCGCTCGGCAAGGAAATGGCCCTCGTCGTCAAGCGGCGCGTTCGCCTGCGCGACGTGATGCTCTTCTTCCTCGTCGGCCGGCATGTAGTGGATCTCATCGGTGACGACCGGGCGGATCGGGAAGGCGTGCGACTTCTGCTTCTTGAGTTCAGCCATGGCGGCCGCCGTGAATGGCTCGCCAGTCTTGAGGACGACGTCGCCACCCTTGGTCGTGAGGTCCTGACCCGCCTCGTACCGCGCGAAGTCGGGCTCGTCGAAGCCCATCGTTCGCTTGACCCTGCGATACGGCGTCTCGATGAAGCCGTAGCTGTTGATCCGCCCGTACGTCGCGAGCGAACCGATCAGGCCGATGTTCGGACCTTCCGGCGTCTCGATCGGGCAGATCCGGCCGTAGTGGCTGTGGTGCACGTCGCGGACATCGAAGCCGGCGCGCTCGCGGGACAGGCCACCTGGGCCCAGCGCCGACAGTCGACGCTTGGAGGTCAGCTCGGCCAGCGGGTTGGTCTGATCCATGAACTGGGAGAGCTGGCTGCCGCCGAAGAACTCCTTCATGGCGGCCACCACGGGGCGGATGTTGATGAGCGCGTTGGGGGTCGCCTTGTCGATCTCCTGGATGGTCATGCGCTCGCGCACGACGCGCTCCATGCGCAACAGGCCGATCCGGAACGCGTTCTGGATCAGTTCGCCGTTGGCCCGGATGCGGCGGTTGCCCAGGTGGTCGATATCGTCCTTGGGATGGAGACCGCGGTTGCACTCGATGAGGTGACCGACGATCGAGGCGATGTCCTCCTTGGTGATGGTCCGCTGCTCGCGCTGGAGCTCCAGGCCCATCCGCGAGGCGACGCCGTCGAGCTTCTTGTCGAACTTGTAGCGGCCGACCCGGCCCAGGTCGTAGCGGCGGAAGTTGAAGAACAGGCTCTCGACCAGCTGGCGGGCGTTCTCGCTCGTGGGCGGGTCACCCGGGCGGAGCTTCTTGTAGACCTCGATCAAGGCCTCCGGCATGGTCCGGGTGAGGTCCTTGTCCAGGGTGCTGGTGATGAACGGGTGCTCGGGATCGATGTCGATCGTGCTGAACAGGGCGCTGATCTGGTCGTTGTCCTCGAAGCCGACCGCACGCAACAGCGTGGTCGCCGCGATCTTGCGCTTGCGATCCACCTTGACCCAGAGCTGGTCCTTGTTGTTGGTCTCGAACTCGAGCCACGCCCCGCGGTTCGGGATGACCTTGGCGCTGAACAGCATCCGCCCCGAGGCGAGATCTTCCGTCTCGTTGTAGTAGACGCCCGGCGAGCGAACCAGCTGGCTGACGACCACGCGCTCCGCGCCATTGATCACGAAGGTTCCCTGATCCGTCATCCAGGGGTAGTCGCCCATGTAGACCCGCTGGCGCTGGATCTCGCCGGTTTCCTTGATGAGCAGCTCCACGTTCACGTAGAGCGGCTTGGAGAAGGTCAGATCCTTGGTCCGGCATTCCTCTTCCGAGTATTTGGGTTCGCCGAACTCGTACTCCAGGAACTGGAGCTCCATGACCTTGCCGGTGAAGTCCTTGATGGGGCTGATCTCGTCGAACAATTCGCGCAGACCCTTGCCCATGAACCAGGCGAACGAATCGAGCTGGAGTTCGATGAGATTGGGGATCTCGAACTTCTCGTAGCTGACGCCGTCCACCTTCCGGTCGATACGGGCGTACGAGATGCGACCCGAGGGGGTCACGGCGCGAGTCTTCGACTCAGCAGACAGCATGAAGCACGACTCCTTGACGGAGGGAGACAGGGGAAAGGGAGGCTGCGCTCACAGAACGATTAGCATATCGCGATTTTACGTCTTGTCAAACGCCCCCGAACGTGTTAGGCGGATGCCCGTTGGTGGGAGAGCCGACGGCCGGTGCTCGGGTGGATGCAGACGAAGACGCTCCGCGAGCACGAGAGCGAGGCGCACCCGACGGTGCGTGAGCGAGCGGCGGAGCGGGGCAACGCACGGATGCGCCACCCCAGCGCCGGCCAGTTACTTGATCTCGACTTTGGCGCCGACGTCCTCGAGCGCGGCCTTGATCTTCTCGGCCTCGTCCTTGGTCACGCCTTCCTTGACGGCCTTGGGCGATGCGTCGACCAGATCCTTGGCCTCCTTGAGGCCCAGGCCGGTCAGCTCGCGCACGACCTTGATGACCGGGATCTTGTTCGGGCCGATCTCGGTCAGGGTCGCGGTGAACTCGGTCTGCTCCTCGGGAGCGGCGGCGGCTTCCGTTGCTCCGGCCGCCGGTGCGGCGGCAGCGGCGGCTGGCGCGGCGGCCGTCACGCCGTAGCGCTCTTCGAAACGCTTGATGAACTCGGACAGCTCGAGAACGGTCATCTTGTCGATCGCTTCGAGCAGATCGTCCTGGGTCAGGACAGCCATGGTTGTCTCCTTGTCGATGGATGTTGGGAATTCGTGGTGAAGGTTTTCGTCACGCCTCGGGTGACTGCTGGGTCCGCTTCTGTTCGGCGACCTGCGCCAGGGCATAGCCCAGGTTGCGCAGGGGTGCGGCGAACAGACCGGCCAGGGTCGCCACTGGCGCCTGCATCCCACCGGCCAGCCGGGCCAGCAGGACGTCGCGCGACGGCAGCGTCGCCAGGCGGGTCACCCCGTCGGCATCGATCGCTCGCCCGCCGAGGATGCCACCGGTGATCCGCACGATCTTGTTGTACGGCCGGGTGGCGTCGATGACCGCCTTTGCGGTACCCGCTTCATCGGTACCGAATGCGATCGCGGTCGGACCCACGAGCAGCGGAGTCAGTGCCTCTCCGATCGTATCGGCCGCGGCGATGCGCATGAGCCGGTTCTTGACGATGCGGTAGGTGACGTCCTGCTTGCGCAGGGCTCGCCGGATCTCGGCGAGTTCCTTCACCGACAGGCCGCGATATTCGGACACGATCATCGTCCGGGCATTGGCGAGTTCCTCGCGCAGCTCGGCGACCGTCTCGCGCTTGGCCTGGGTGGGCATGCGCGCTCCTTTCGCTTCGGCACGCGACCGGCGTGCGGCGGTGGGTGCTCGGGCGTTCAGCCCGAGTGCCCCTGCGACGGCCCATGGCTGCCTCCACGGCGGAGGCCTGACCCCGGCTGCAGGGGCGCACCCACCCGAAGGTGGAGGCACCGACTGCCTCGGCGTGCTCGTCGTCGTCCCCGACTCCCCTGCCCTGGCGGGCGTTCGGTGTCGGTCCGGTCCGACGGATCAAGCCCTTGTCCGTCGACGGTCGTGAACGACCGTTGGCGGGCGGAGGGCGCAGGCTGTCTGCGGCGGTCCGTCGATATCTGCTCAGATGACGCGCCTCTCGACCGTCATCGTGTCTGGTTGACCGGCGACCTGCCGGCGGAGGTTCAGGCGGCGGCGGCGGCAGCCAGGACGGCCGGCAGGTCGACCCGGATCCCCGGGCCCATCGTGCTGGCGATCGTCAGGGTGCGCAGGTACTGGCCCTTGGCGCCCGTCGGCTTCGCCCGGTTGATGGCGTCGACGAGGGTGGCGAGGTTGGCCACCAGGGCGGCAGGCTCGAAGCTGCTCTTGCCGACGGCGACGTGGATGATCGCCGACTTGTCCACCTTGAACTCGACGCGGCCACCCTTGACTTCCCGGATGGCACGCTCAAGGTCGAAAGTGATCGTGCCCGCCTTGGGATTGGGCATCAGGCCGCGCCGGCCCAGGATCTTGCCGAGCTTGCCGACCATGCCCATCGCATCCGGTGTCGCGAGGGCCACGTCGAATTCGAGCCAACCGGCCTCGATCTTCTTGACCAGGTCCTCTCCGCCGACTTCATCGGCCCCGGCACGAAGCGCCTCCTGGGCCTTCTCGCCCTGGGCGAACACGGCGACGCGAACGACCTTCCCGGTCCCGTGCGGGAGCACGACCGTGCCCCGGACCATCTGGTCGGCGTGACGCGGATCCACGCCCAGGCGCAGGTGCGCCTCGATCGACGCGTCGAAGCCGACGTATGTCGTCTGCTTGACGAGTTCTGCGGCCGCTTCCGGGCTGTAGATCTGCTCGTGATCGACGAGCTTGTCGGCTTCCAGGAACTTCTTGCCGTGCTTGGTCATGAGCGGAGTCCTCCTTGCGGTCGGCGGTCCCGACCTCCCCCGTTGATGTCCGTTCGTCGCGACCTGGGGTGGTGCCGCGCGGATGATGTGATGGAAGGCCTTAGCCCACGACCTCGATGCCCATGGATCGCGCCGTGCCTTCGATCTGGGCGGCCGCGGCGTCCACGTCGTTGGCGTTGAGGTCAGCCATCTTGATCGCGGCGATCTCGCGGAGCTGATCCTTGGTGATCTTTCCAACGACGTCGCGCTTGGTCGTGCCGGCGCCCTTGTCCACGCCCGCGGCCTTGCGCAGCAGGTCCGCGGCGGGTGGCGTCTTGAGGATGAAGGTGAACGAGCGGTCCTCGAAGATCGTGATCTGGGCCGGGATGATCTGGCCGGCCTTGTCGGCGGTCTTCTCGTTGTAGGACTTCGTGAACTCGACGATGTTGATGCCGTGCGGGCCCAGGGCGGTGCCGACGGGCGGGGCGGGAGTCGCCTTGCCGGCCGGGAGCTGCAGGGTCAGGACGGTGCGGATCTTCTTGGCCACGGGAGGGTTCCGGTTCCTTTCTAGCGGGCGCCAGCCCGGTGAGCGGCGGCGATCAGAGCTTCTCGACTTGCAGGAAGTCCAGCTCGACCGGCGTCTCGCGGCCGAAGATGCTCACCAGGACCTTGACCTTGTTTCGCTCCGGATTGACCTCTTCGACCGTGCCGATGAACTCGGCGAACGGCCCGTCGGTGACCCGAACGCTCTGGCCCTTGGTGAACGCGACGCGGAACTTGGGCGTTTCGACGCCCATGTGCCGCAGGATCTGCTTGACCTCGTTCTCGTCGAGGGGGATCGGCTCGCTGCGAACGCCCGGGATGTTGGCGCCCCCGACGAAGCTGGTCACACCGGGCGTATTGCGGACCACGAACCAGCTATCCGGATCCAGGATCATCTCGACCAGGACGTAGCCTGGGTAGACCTTCTTCTGGACGGTGTGTCGCTGGCCCTGGCGGATCTCGATCTCGTCTTCCATCGGGACCAGGACCTGGAAGATCTTGTCTTCCATACCCATCGACTCGATGCGGTGCTCAAGGTTGGCTTTGACCTTGTTCTCGTAGCCCGAATACGTGTGGATGACGTACCAGCGCTTGTCAGGCGCCTTCGTCTCGATCCCGGTCAGGTCGGTCATCATCGCTCCCTAACTCGTGCTGGAGACGAGGCCGAGCAGGCCCTTGAAGATCTGATCGAGGACGGTGATGTATAGCCCGACCACGAAACTGATCGCGAAGACCAGCACGGTCAGGGTCCGGACCTGCTCGCGAGTCGGCCAACTGACTTTCTTCAGCTCGGACCAGACCTCATCGAAGTAGCGGCGGATGCGGGTCACGTCGTCGTTCTTCTTCTCTCAGGGCTACGTGGTGGTGTGGCAGGGGCGATAGGACTCGAACCTACAACCGCTGGTTTTGGAGACCAGTGCTCTGCCAATTGAGCTACACCCCTGCGGTGAGACGGGTCGGAAACCTACTTCGCCTCGCGGTGAAGTGTATGCCGCCGGTCGCGTGGGCAGTACTTGTTCAGTTCGATCCGATTGGGATCGTTCTTCTTGTTCTTGCGCGTGGTGTACGTCCGCTCCTTGCATTCGGTGCAGGCGAGCTGGATCGTGGGACGCGCCTCGACTCTGGCCATGTCGTACCTACTCGGCGATCGTGACGATGGCGCCGGCGCCGACGGTCCGGCCACCCTCGCGGATGGCGAAGCGCTGGCCGACCTCGAGGGCGATCGGGGTGATCAGCTCGACCGACAT
>Ga0163144_10019724_pt1 | contig 13538 bp, 10 predicted proteins | sample OliLak19BULKMAT1_FD_123175 | JGI IMG/M metagenome (GOLD analysis project Ga0163144, IMG submission 123175) | Freshwater microbial mat bacterial communities from Lake Vanda, McMurdo Dry Valleys, Antarctica - Oligotrophic Lake LV.19.BULKMAT1 | ecosystem: Environmental > Aquatic > Freshwater >... | reverse complement strand
TGCGTTTACGATGTTGTGTTAATTCCAAATCGTGCGTTCCTGCCGGACCAGCCGGCAAGGGGACGGAAGGAAAACAGAACTTTTTCGCCCCAGAAAATCTTAGGGCAATACCAAGTTTTTAACAGCCCAGGCTGGCGCCCTGCCGTTCAGGCGCTGTGCGTCCACTGATTCAGTCTGTCCAGGAGTCCAGCAGCACCGCCGTCGGCGATGACGGAGCGAGCCAGCTCAACGCCAGTTCGCAGGCTGGACACCTTGTCGCAGACCATCAGAGCCGCCGCGGTGTTTGCCAGAACCATGAACAACGCGGCCGAGGGATAACCTGCCAATACTGATCGGATGACGTCGGCGCTCTCGTTGGCGGAGTACACCTTCAATTCTTCGACGGCGCACGCCGGAAGGTCGAACGAATCGACGGTCCATTCCAGCCGCTGAACTCGCCCGGCTGCGACTTCGAACACGGTGGTCGTGCCCCACAAGGACACTTCATCCAGTTGGTCATTTCCGCACACCACAAATGCCCGTCGACCTTCAAGTTGCGATAGAGCAGTTGCCAGCAATTCTGCTCGAGCCACAGTACTGGCACCCAGAATCTGGTACTCGGCACCGGCGGGATTTGTCAGAGGCCCGAGCAGATTAAAGATGGTCGGAAACCCCAGCTGCTTCCTCACCGGAGCCGCGTGTTTCATAGCGCCGTGAATCAGAGGCGCAAAACAGAACGCGATGCCGATGTCATCCAGACAACGGCCGGCCGCATCCGGAGTCAGCGTGATCTTGACCCCCAGGGCCTCCAATACGTCTGCCGAGCCGCTGGAACTGGAGACACTGCGGTTGCCGTGCTTGGCGACAGGTATTCCGCACGCCGCAGCCACAATCGCGGTGGCCGTGCTGATGTTGAAAGTGTGCAGGCGATCCCCGCCGGTGCCACAAGTGTCCAGCAGCGGACGACGCTGCGTCACAATCGGTGTCGCCCGCTGGCGCATGGCGTTCGCGGCACCGACAAGTTCCGAGGCGACCGGTCCCTTCGCTGTCATCGCCGTCAGAAATGCGGCGATATCGACCGGATCGCATTGGCCATCCATGATCGCTCCGATACAGTCGCAGGCGTCCTGATCTGACAGGTCCTGATGTTGCAGCAGTCGGTCGACAGAGGATTTCAATAAGTCGTGCATCGTGATTCAAATTGCTTGCTCGCGGGATTCGTTCAGGCGAAAACTTGCCGCACGGAGGCAGCGGAGTGTGGATTCCGTTCCATGAACCGCCAACAATCCCGGCGAAGCGGAGTCTACTATGACAAACACCGGGTTGACACAGGACGAGCCAGTCGGCGAACTGGAAATCGAGGGTTCAGAGTCTCCCTGTTCGTACCTGCCCGGTCAGACGGCCCGCCTGGTTTATCGTCTTGCCTACAAGATGTCCGAGAATCGTTACGAACACCTTCTTTCCCGCGGCTGGCGTCGTTTCGGCAGGACGTTGTTCAGACCGGCGTGTGCTGCGTGCCGGGCCTGTCAGAGTCTGCGAGTTATCATCCCGGAGTTTTCGCCTTCGAAGAGTCAGCGGCGATGTCTGGCTCAGAATTCGGACGTGACGGTTTCGATTCACAAGCCCGGCCTGAGCGACGAACACATCTCGCTTTACAACCGTTTTCATCTCGACATGCATCACCGTCGGCAGTGGCCATTTCGCGAGATCACTCGTGAGCACTATTCCGATTCGTTCCTCGACGGTCAGTTCTCGTTCGCTCGTGAATTCCAGTATCGGCATCGCGAACAACTGATCGGACTGGGCTTGGTCGACGTGACGGACAACGTCATGTCCAGCATCTACTTTTTTCACGATCCGGACTTTCGAGACGCGGCGCTCGGGACGTATTCCCTGGTTCGCGAACTTGAAGACGGACGGGCACACCTGCGACAGTGGCTGTACATGGGTTACTACATTCGTGACTGCGGCTCGATGAACTACAAGAACCGGTTCCGGCCGCATCAAATCCTGCAGAGTTATGTGGCCGATAACGAAACACCGGATTGGGTGACGCAGAGCAAACAATAGGGGGCGGCCGCGGAAAAGTGAATCGACGAATGTCAGTCGCCGAGCGACTGGCCCGCAGGAGTGGCAAATCACAGAAAATCGGCGACGACGAAATCCGAGATGAGTAATCCGTCCCGAGTGAGTCGAAGGTGTTCGTCGTGACACTCAAGCAGCCCCGCAGCTCGATGTCGCTGAATGGCGTCGCCGGCCAGTTGCTGCAGTGAAAGTCCGAATCGTTGCTCGAACTTCGGGACATGCAATCCCTCGACCATTCTCAGTGCCAGCATGATGGCTTCACGGGCCTGGTCCTCTTTCGAGAGCTGCTCAGTCTCCTCCAGACACGGCACCCCCTTTTGCCAGGAGTTCAGCCATCGGACCACACTGCGGCAGTTCGTCGACCGGACACCGTCGATGTAGCGTGCGGCTCCGGGGCCGAAGGCAAAGTATTCGTCTGCGTTCCAGTAAACCCTGTTGTGGCGACACTGAAAGCCGGGTTTCGCGAAGTTGGAAACCTCGTAGTGTTCGAAACCATGTGATGTCAGGGTTTCGATTGCATCAAGATACATCTGTCGTTCAAGTTCATCGGGAGCCCGTCTGAGATTGCCCGCGCGCTCCTGCCGGAAGAATGGCGTACCCTGCTCATACGTCAGACTATAGGCAGAGATGTGACTCACGGGCATTGAAACCGCAATCGAAAGCGTATCCCGCCACGAATCGAGAGTTTGACCTGGCACTCCGAAAATCAGATCGAGGCTGACATTCGGAATGAACTCGAACGCTCGGTGCATGGCCTCCTTCGCCTCAACTGCCGAGTGCCGGCGCTCCAGTGTCCTGAGCACTGCGTCATCGAACGACTGGACTCCCAGGCTCAGCCGATTGATGCCATTGGCCCTGAGCAGGGCGAGTCGATCGTCACAGAGCCCGTCCGGATTCGCTTCGACGGAGAATTCACCGCCTGCAATCAGAAGAAAGTGCCTGCGTATCACCTCGAAGACAGTCGAAAGATCCTTCGGCGTCAGATGAGTCGGTGTGCCACCGCCGATAAAGAGGGTGTCGATACCGATGAGCCCCGCGACATTGGCAAGCTGATCATTGAACTCGGTGCCAAGTGCGGCAAGGTACTCCGGGATCAATTGATCGCGATTTGCCACCAGCGTGAAGTCGCAGTACCCGCAATGGTGCAGGCAAAACGGCACATGGACATAGAGGGCACGGGGGAGTTGCATCAGGGGCCGGCACAAGTAAAAGTCATACGCCGTCATCAATCGTCGTGTTGAATGACCAATGACGAAGTCTGAATGACAAAAGAAAGGCGGGACTCGACGCACACCGACATTCAATCCACTGCGATTCATTTGTCATTGGAACCTGATCGTTGGTGATTCTGTACATCTACCACTCCCCGTCTTTTTGAAACTTCTCTCTGGCGTTCTTCGCAAACTGCCGTGAAGCCACATTCAGTCTGGAGAGAATCTCGTCGTAACTGAGCCCCGCCGTGTCTCTGGCAGCCCGGATGACAGTTTCACATTCGTTCGTATCCATGAACTTTGCGGCGTCCAGCAGAGTTGGATGTTCATCAGGAGTGACGACAATAAAACCGTGCTTGTCTGCGTGAATCAGATCTCCAGGCGACACCTTGCTTCCGAAGACTTCGACTTCACAGTTAAAGTCGACAGGATGCACCGCTGCGTGGCCAACACATAACCGGCGGGCCAGTGACTTGAAGCCGGCGTTGGTCATTTCATCAAGGTCCCTGATCGCGCCGTCTGTGATCGTACCGACGCAGCCGAGTGCTCGATGGATGTTTGCGTTGACCTCGCCCCAGAACGAACCGATGACGCGGGGTTTATCGAGATCCTGAATGACGACGATCTTCGGACCAGGCACGCTGGCCAGATAGCGACGATAGTCCGACACTGCCGTGGGTTTGTCTTTTTTGTGCGCCGGATTGCCGGGTTCAATGAGAACCGTGACGGCATAGCCCACCATCGGCCCCATCTGCGGCATGAAGTCGCGCGTCTCTTCGAGATTGACCGCATCCTTGCAGTGGTCTCGCTTCGTGATCTGTTCCCAGCCGTTGTAAATCGTCGGAGTATTCCAGCGTTTGAGTTGCAGCAGGTCAGAATGGGACAGGATGGGTTCTGTGGTCATCAGGGTGCCTGGTCGAATTGGTTGTGTCGAACGATTAACGCCCAGCCGAAGGCGCTGGCATTGAGGTTCGACCTGCGGAGCAGGCCGGTGCCTGGGACCGGGGGCTACACGATCTGTGAGTTCTCATCTGTCCCCAACAGCTCTCTCAACTTTCGAATCGCCCGCAGATACCGCATTCCGGCAGCCGGCGGAGTCAGTTCCAATGCTTCAGCAACTTCGCTGTTGCCGAGGTGCTCAAAGTGCCGCATCACAACGATCTCCCGGTCGTTTTCTTCAAGCTGATCCAGAGCCACAAGGAATCGCTGCTCCATTTCCTTTCGCAGCGCAGCTGCCGCCGGAGTCAGTTCTGCATCCCTCAACAGTGTCGCCAGATCTGCCGCCGACTGTTCGTCATTTCCCAAACCACTGAGATGCTGCTCGCGATCCACCGAGCGGCGCTTGGCCGCGCGGTGACGCCGGTGCATGTCGATGATGCGGTCTTTGGCAAGTTGCCTTAACCAGAGATGAAACGGCATTGAGGGATTCTGCAGGTAATCGTTCAGGCGCTGCGAAGCCTCCAAAAGCACGTCCTGCACGACGTCGCTCGCGTCGACTCGCCGCGCCACCGCACGATCGAGTCGCATCTGAATCATTCGGCGCACCGCTTCCCGGTGACGATCCATCAGGCGGTTGACGGCCGATGGATCGCCGTCAACAACACCTTTTAGCAACTCCTGAGTATGCTCGCCTTCCGGCCACATCCGCTGACTCATTGGCAGAAAAGGTAAAGAAAGAAGTCCGGGTGTTACGAGATGCCAAGCTTCTGGCAAGCGCGAGGATCTGCTGGTTGCATCCCCGGGAAGTGATGTCGATGATCGCTACTTTGCCGCTGCATTCGGCTGGTCGATTCCGAAGCTATACATCGTCTTTGACTCAAACTTTTCGCCCGGTTTCAGGATGATGCTCGGGAAGTCAGCCTGGTTCACGGAATCAGGGTAATGCTGCGTCTCGAGGCACACCGCACTACGGTACGCATAGGTCTTCTCGCCTTTGCCTTTCTGACCTTTCAGATAATTTCCCGAATACAACTGAACACCCGGCTCTGTTGTTGTCACACGCATCAGTCGTCCGGATTTGGGATCGATGAGTGCCGCGGCCAAAGTCATCTTTGCATCGGCCGGACGTTCATTCAGCACATAATTGTGGTCATATCCAATTGCCGCTGTCTTGCCGATCGCTTCAATTCGCTTACCGATCCGGGTCCTCGCGCGAAAATCCAGATCGGTCCCCTCGACGGCGGCAATTTCACCAGTCGGGATCAGTGTATCGTCTGTCGGCGTGTACTTGTCGGCGTTGATGCGGAGTACGTGATCCAGCACTGTCGGGCTGCCTTCCCCGGCAAGGTTGAAGTAAGCGTGATTCGTGAGATTGACCGGAGTCGCCTTGTCTGTCGTGGCCGTGTAGGAAATTGAAATCGAATTCGCTTCGTGTGGCACGAAATAACTGACAGACACGTTCAGAGTCCCCGGATAACCTTCATCTCCATCAGCACTCGTGACCGTAAATTTGACGCCCGCGCCTTTGTCTGTCGTATACGGGTTCGCATCCCACACGAGCTTGTCGAGACTCCTGGCAACACCACCGTGGAGATGGTTTGGCTCATTGTTGATCGCCAGCGTGTAGTCTTTGCCGTCGAGCGAAAACTTTCCTTTGGCGATGCGGTTGCAGACTCGTCCTGTGGTGCAGCCGAAGTACTGATTGTCTTCCGATTCGTAACCTGCGACGTCATCGAATCCCAGCAGCACGTCTGCCGATGCACCGTCTTTGTCGGGCACATGCAGCTGCACCAATGTGGCTCCGCGAGTCATCACTTTCGCAGTGAGGCCGGACTTGTTCGTGATCGTGTAGATTTCCACAGGCGTGCCATCCTGAGTTTTGCCGAACGGCTCGGAACCAGGTTCTTCGCCGGAAGCACTGGACGTCATCAGGAATGCTCCAAGAATTATTGCACAGGACAGTTTCATGGTCTGTAACCTTCGGAGTGCGGGACAAACAGCGGCGAAGGCTGTAATTTCTCTGGATCAATCATCGCCGACGGTGCGCGTCGGCATTATCAAGTGCCGCTCGCACAGACACAAGCGACGCGATTGTTCCCGGGAATTGCTGAAAGTTCGCAACCAACTTTGCAGTTCGGCGGGATCTGAACGTCATCTGGCGCAGCTGCGGAAGCGGGAATCTCCAGGGCTTGATAACCTCAGTTCGCAAGGAGGACCGCTGGAACTGCGGGTTCACAAATTCGGGACTCGTGTCTGAGCCTCGTTGTAGCGGCCACTGGGATTCCATTGGACGTCTCTGACCAGAAAACCGAAACCGTAACCGATTTCGGTTTCTGCTCGGCGTGCCCATGGAGTGCCAGGATGGTCGGTGATCACCGCTCGAAGTCGTTCAATCGTGCCTGCTTCTTCGGTCTTCACCATCTCCAGGTATTCTTCGCGCGTCAGCTTTATGCCGAAATGATCTGCCAGACGTTTGTACTGCGCTTCATCAGGGACGATCACTGACTGACTGTTCCACCAGAAGCTCCATCTGTTGGATTTCGGATCCTGCGGTTTTGGCATGTTGTTGGCGTGCTGATCCATCGCCAGCAGAAACTGAAACAGGCGCAGACGGAACATGTAGAGCTGAGCTGTCGCCAGCTCATAGCTGGCACGCCATCTCTGACTCGGTTCTCTGACCCCGGACGATCTGGCTTTTTCCATCAGCGAGATGGCCTCCAAAGTCAGGCTCATGGCTTTCGCGGCCTTGTTCACCTGCCCGATGGCCTCGGTGCGGAATGCCTCAAGTTCCAGCGGCAGAAGTTCGTGCTGAATGTTCAGCTCCGGATCATGCATCTGGAACAGCAGCTTGTCGTCATTCGGGTTCAAACGGGAAATCACCTGCCAGACGGTCTCACGCAACTCGCTGGCGGCCCTGTCGCGAACGTACTCCGGCCGAGAATCCAGATTGGGCTGGTACTCGCGCATCGACAGGAAGTCATACTTTCGTTTGTCATTCGCGCCTTCGCCTGTGAGTGTCTCCTCGTCGCCGGGCAGCACGAAGAAGATTCCGCCCGTTTCGCGAGCCATGCGGACCTGTTCGTACGGGCCGAAGCCCGATGACTGCACATCCCAGCGGGAATGGAGCCCGTTCCATTGCAGACACTCAGGATACGGAGTCTCGGGACCGCGGCGAATCCGAATCCAGAAATGCTCTCCGGTCGGCTCATCGATCCAGCGCTGATGCGAGTACGGAAAGCCGAACATGCTCTCCCGTCCCAGGAAGTACAGTGGTGCCTTTACGGCGCGGGCCGCCGACACCGCGGTTTCAACATGTTCTCCGTCATCCCCTGATTCATCGGACACGACAATCACAGCCAGCTTGCGTCTGCCTCGGGTGGCGGACTGCTGGTGCTTCGCAATGATCGCAGCAATCGACTGGCACAGATTTTCCTGTCCGGAAGTATCATTCACGACTTTGTCGATCGCGGCCTTGATCTGGTCACCGTCCGCCGTTGGACGAAGCGTATGTTCGTGCATGTCCTTTCCGTAACTGGCAACGACCGTCAGCAGCGGTTCACTGCCTCTGCGGAGAACTTCATCCTGTGCCGTGGCGATGCCCAGTTCCTCGTAAACTCGCAGGTAGTTTTCCCGAATTTCTTTCCGGTCGTCTTCCATGCTCCCGGATTCGTCAAACAGCCAGATCAGAGTCACTTTCTGCTCACGCATCATGCGGATGATTTCCTGGGTGATGATCCCCATCGCCGCGCCGTAGCCTTCGACCATGGAACCGACTTCGCCTGTGATTTCTCCTTCACCAAGTTCTGCACCGATCAGGGCATCTGACGGCAGAGCAAAATCTGTCATGACCGGACGGATTCCGACTTCCTTCATCACAGCCGACTTCTGGACATTCACCGGCCTTCCGGTTGGCTGAACCGACGCACCGACCGCTGTCGAAGACGTACCACCGCCCGTGTAATTCAGAGTGACCGCTGCAGAGGTATTGGCATCCAGTTCACGTGTGATCTCTTCCTGCGGCAGTTCCTCTGCAAAGAGCGACTCAAGCTGCACGTCTTCACTGAGTGACGGCAGGGTGCCCTGGACGAGAAGGAGTGACAGTGCGAGCAGAAAGCAGCCGTTGACCAGCACTGAACCTGCGAATGACGCCGGTTTTTGCAGAAACAATGCCATGGCACTCTCCCGGAACTCATGAACAGAAGAGAATCGGCGTCGGAATCCGAATTGAACTTTGGCGCGGAGCACCGAGCGGTATGACTCAAAAACATCAGGATGACTACACCATTCTCCGATGCAAATGCACGCGCCGCAAGTCATCATTCCACGATGGCGTGAGCCGGATCGTAACTCCTGCCCGGCGGACTTTTTTGAAATCCGGCCGTCGCAGGCTGATTCCGATTCTCATCAGCCCCGTCAGCTTCTCACACTTCTTAGTCGAGCGGCAGAAACGAATCTACCGTAGCTGGATTCGCAAGAATTCAGGGAGGCTCTGAATTCTTGCGAATTCAGCTACGGAACTGGGAAGAAATTCTCTGCCGCTCGCCTTACGGTCTTGGGCAGGACGTGCGCAAGCTACGGGCGAAAACGGTTAGAGAGGCCCGGCACAGGTCAATCCTGCTGATTGCAGACATCCGACCGTCGCAGGCTGCCGGTTTGCTCCGATATCACTGAGGTAGATTGGGAAATCCGTGCATCCCGAGAGCAACGTTTCCATGAACCCGGCAACTATGCCCCCTCAACCCCTACAATCATCCCGTTCAGAGAATTCGGACAAATCTGCCCCGAACGACGCGACGACCCAGGGCTTCATTTGCATGTGGCACGGTCTGAGCGTCAGCGGCCTGCTGCGGATGCTGAGCCATCGTCCGCAGTTTGCGTGGTCCTATTCGGGACGGTGGGCGTCGATCGCCGCTCTGAGTGTGATCAATTCGGCGGAAAACGCGGTTGAGTCGATCGTCTACGGCCGCAAAGTTGCGCGCACGCAGATCGAGCATCCGCCGATCTTCATCCTCGGCCATTGGCGCAGCGGGACGACGCTGCTGCACAACCTGATGACACTCGATCCGCTCGTCACTTTCCCCAATCTTTACGAGTGCATGTATCCCGGACATTTTTTGCTGACTGAAAATGTCGTGTCCCGGTTCACGGGATTCTTTGTCCCGAAAAAACGTCCAATGGACAACATGGCCACGGGCTGGAAGATGCCGCAGGAGGATGAAATCGCGCTGGCGCTGGACTGCGGAATCTCGCCCTACCTGATGCTCGCACTGCACATGCGGCCGGATATCTACGGACGTTTTTTTGATCCCCGCGAGATGACGCCTCAGGAACGAGCCAGGTGGAAGCGATCGCTGCTGACACTGATGAAGAAACTGACCATCCGCAAGAATGCGTCGATTGTGATGAAGTCCCCGAGCCACACCTACCGCATTCCGATTCTGCTCGAAATGTTCCCCAACGCAAAGTTTGTCTACATCTATCGTGACCCGTACGCGGTCTACAAATCAACTCTGCACCTGCGAAACACCATGTTCGCCGAAAATTCGCTGGGGCCTCCAAACCTCTCGGGCACCGAAACCGAAATGATTCACTTTTACGACAAGTGCATCCGGACCTACGAAGAAACCAAGTCCCTGATCCCGAAGGGAAACCTGCACGAAGTGAAATTCGAAGAACTGGAAGTCGATCCGCTTGGCGAACTGGCTCAGACCTACAGGGCTCTGAACCTGTCGGGCTGGTCGGAAGTCGAACCCGCAATCCGGAATGAACTGCCAAGTCTGTCCGCGTACAAGAAGAACTCGTTCCGCATGGATCGCGAGTCGATGGAGAAGATCTACAGCCGGTTCAAGTGGGTGTTTGATCTTTACGGCTATTCAAGTCGCCTGGAAAATGCAGACGCACAGCGTTCCTAGTTCGACTGTCCCAGATTCTTCTTGACGACCCCATCCAGCTCGGGGACTGTCGATTTAGTCTGAATCAGTGAGCCGCAAGGCGCTAGCCGCGGATTCTTCCCGGTGTTTTTACACATTCACCCGCGGCTAGCGCCTTGCGGCTCACTCAATCAACAGACCGCTCGCCTGGATGGGGTCGAACTTGGGACAGTCGAACGAGTGCTCGGTCAATCGTGGAATGAGTGATTCCATTGGGGAGGGCGATCCCGGCGCGCCGTGGACTGCCGAGCAGCTCGGCTGCAGGGCAAAGTTGTCGGCGTGGGAATGGATGCCAACTGCGTTATCCCAGGTGCTCCTCAGCCCAGGTGCTCAGAGCCTTCTGCACATCCTTCAGCGCCTTGTCACCAGCGATCCGGGCAGCAGGAACGTTGCCGTTGATGATGTCTGACTGACAGAAGAAGTAGAACTTGATCTTTGGCTCTGTCCCAGACGGTCGTCCGGCGATCTGAATCCGCACGGGCTCAGACGGTTCGGACTTGTAGATCAGCAAATCGCCCCGCGGATGGCTGATCTCGGGAAGCGACTTCCCTGACGGAATCGCCGTACGCCGGCCTGTGCTGTAGTCGGCGGCCTCTGCGATTCTCACCGATCCGAACTGAGCTGGCGGAGCGTTCCTGAGAGTCTGCATCAGGCCGTCGATCTTTGCCTTGCCCGTCGGCCCTTCGCAATAGATCGACTGCTGGCCTTCGCAGTGATAGCCGCAGTCGCGGTAGAGCTGGTCCAGCTGATCAAGCAGCGTCCGACCTTCGGCCTTGAGTTCCCCTGCCAGCTCCAGCAGATACAGTGCCGCGACACTGGCGTCCTTGTCGCGACAATAGTCTCCGGCAAGGAACCCGATCGACTCTTCCGTTCCGAAGACAAAGTGCTCCGTTCCGTTTTCCTCCATCGTCTGCGCGATGTACTTGAAACCCACGAGCAGTTCACTAAAGCAGCGAGCCCCGTGGTGTGCGGCAATTGCCTTCGTGAGCGGCGTTGTGACCAGTGTCTCCACGACATAATCCTGCGGCGAAAATCGCCCGGATGCTTTTCGCTTTCGGAACAGATAGTCCGTCAGCAGCGCGCCGACCTGATTGCCGCTGACCGGCGTGAATCCGCCGGAACTGTTTCGTACGACGACACCCAGACGATCCGCATCCGGATCCGATGCGAGGATCAGGTCGGCCGCATGCCCGGTCGCCTTCACCCATTCCATCACGGGATCAAAGACTGCCAGATTCTCCGGGTTCGGCAGGTGCTTCGGAACGTTGGGGAAGTTTCCATCCGCCGCGCGGTGCGGTTCAAAGATATCGACATTGTAAAACCCGGCGGATCTGATGACCGCATAGACGGATGTCTCGCCGACTCCGTGCAGAGGCGTAAACACGGCGCTGAGGGACCGGCTCCTGGATTCGGACAATTGCACGACCTGATCGACGTATTCTCTGTCGATATCGGAGCCGATGATTTGAATCCGCCCGTCGGCCACGGCTGTGGCAAAGTCGACCGTCGGAATCTCTTTCGCCAGTTCGACTTCTCTGATAATCCCCGCATCGTGCGGGGCGATCACCTGTCCGCCGTTGCTCCAGTAGGCTTTGAACCCGTTGTCTGCAGGAGGATTGTGAGACGCCGAAATCACGACGCCAATGCTGCAGTTCAGGCGCCTCACGGCGAACGACAGTACCGGTGTCGCGCGATGGCCGTCAAACAGAAACACTTTCAGACCATGGGCCGCAAACGTGCAGGCCGTGATTCTTGCGAAATGGGCCGAGTTGTTTCGTGTGTCATGCGCAATTGCCGCGGCACCACCCGACGGACACCCAGCCGATCGAAGATAGACGGCCATTCCGTGAGCCGATTCGGCAATGGTCCGGTCGTTGATCGTGGCCGGTCCCATTTCTCCCATCGGACCTCGCCGCCCACCGGTCCCAAACGGAATCGCCGTCCAGAACATCGCATCCAGCATTGACCATTCACCCGCGCGGATCAGCTGTTCGATCCGAGGCCGGTACTGCGCCAAGCAGTCCCTCGTCAGCCAGGATTTCAGATTGGCCGGTGAGTCGGCCGTCAGCTTTCCATTCGCTGAGGCGTGGTCGATGAGGGTAAGGAACTCTGAAATCATTACGATGCAACTCCATCAAAGAGCCAGGGCATTGGTCCTGAATCAGTTCCAAACGTCGGCGAAGCCGTGAGAGTTCGGTTCGACTATGCCGAAATTGTGAGCCGCAAGGCGCTAGCCGCGGGTGGCAGCGAGACGACCCGCGGCTAGCGCCTTGCGGCTCACGAAATCGCGGTCTTCATGTTAGACAGGTTCTAAGTCGCACTGTCGAAGTCGGGAGTCAGTCCTGGGGTTCCGCGGAAAGCACACGAAATGACAGACAAACTCCGTGGCGAGGAAGTCTAGTCTCTCAGAGAATCGACGTCATCGCTGCGCGATACCGGGGCCGATGGCCCGCCTGATCTCCTCGGGACTCACATGAACGACAATCCGTACGCACCGCCAAACTCTCAATCAGCTGCCGTATTAAAACGAGCGGGGCACACAGATATCCCGGTTACCCGGATGTTGACGTGGAGTCCGTTTTCCCTCGGAGTAGGAGTGCTTTCCGGATGGATGTTTGACACCTTAGGACCCTCCGAGACAGCCGCCGGACGGCTCGCGCCGAGCCGCTTCAACGAGCGCCAGCCTGGATGATGTCGCCGAACATCGCTGGGCTTCGTTCATTTGTTCGGCGAGCGGCAGAGAATTTCTTCCCTGTTCCGTAGCTGAATTCGCAAGAATTCAGAGTCTCCCTGAATTCTTGCGAATCCAGCTACGGTCGATTCGTTTCTGCCGCTCGCCTTATTGCCCGGGAGTCACCTGCTCGATCGCCGAGCCCTTTGTTTCAGTAATGCGGCGATTCCACCAGACTGAAAGCCATTCAGCATCTTCGTTGGTGTCGGCTTCGCCGTGATTTCCGACGGCCAGATCAAGATCCCCGTCTTCGTCAAAGTCACCGAGTTCAAGCGCAAGATGCCCATGCGCAGAACTCTCAAGACGATGAGACGCAAACTGTCCGCCACCACGATTTTCGTACCAGACAAGACTGTCATACGTCCCGGCGGGTTTCTCCTTCAGTAGCGTTACTGGAAGAAAAGAGACTGCCACAACATCAGCATCACCGTCTCCGTCCAAGTCGTCGGCAATGGCGCGCGACGCCCCTGGAAGCCGGGCGATCTCGTGGGAGACAAATTCCAGATTTCCGGTATTCTCCAGCCAATGGACCGCATGCAGAGGCTTCAGATAGTGACTGTCGAGACTGTCGCCGTTTGAATAGAGAACATCGGTATCTCCATCGGCATCCAGATCGACCAGCTGAATCCCGCTGGATCCGAATGACGGATCTCCGGCAGCGTA
>Ga0163144_10019721_pt1 | contig 13539 bp, 14 predicted proteins | sample OliLak19BULKMAT1_FD_123175 | JGI IMG/M metagenome (GOLD analysis project Ga0163144, IMG submission 123175) | Freshwater microbial mat bacterial communities from Lake Vanda, McMurdo Dry Valleys, Antarctica - Oligotrophic Lake LV.19.BULKMAT1 | ecosystem: Environmental > Aquatic > Freshwater >... | reverse complement strand
CTGCCGCCATTGCCTGCACGTATTTTTGTCTTAGTGTAATCTAACATGTGATGATTGTCCCATTATTTAGGACTTTTGTCGATAGGCCTCAGTTTTGCCACTCGATATATGTGCAACCTGTTGGCGTGCGCGTCGCTTTGTCCCAGCCTGAGGTACTGCATTTTTTCATCCTTTTTCCACTTGCAGTTGTGAACATAACTAGCGGGCTGTCACACTGTGGGCATTTTTCATCGAGCTCTTCTGTTTGTGAATTATTAATCCATTCTATGTAGTCGCAGCCTTCTGCTTTTTTAGTTTCAGAATTCCATGTGTTGGTGCTGCATTTTTTCATTTTCTTGCCGGTTTTTGTCATGTTTAAAACGAGAGTCGATCCACATTTTGGGCATTTTTCATCGAGCTCTTCTGGCTCAAATGGAAGCCATTTGACATAGTCGCAGCCTTCAATCGATTTGGTTTTTGGATTCCAAGATCCATTCGAACAGCGCTGTAGTCTTTTACCCGATGCTGTAGTTGTTATTTCTGATAATTCACTTCCACATTGTGGACATGTCTCCGTGTCTGTTGGTTGAACACTCATATATTTTTCCTTCTTTCTTTTTTAGTATTTTGTTTACTTTAAAGTACAACAATGATTTTATAACAATTGTAAAATTTAGTGCAATATCTTTATTTTAAATAATTTATAGGATTAGAATTTGCAGCACCAGGGCGTCTAACTTCAAAGTGTAAGTGAGAACCTGTTGAACGCCCTGTAGAGCCTCTTAGACCAATGATCTGCCCCTTTGACACTCTATCTCCCGCCTTAACTTTATTCGAATTTGAGAGTAGGTGTGCATAGAGTGTTACTAATCCATTGTCGTGTTTAATCATTATACGGTTGCCATATCCAGTATTGTCGACCCAACCTGAAACTATTATTTCCCCGCCATCTGCTGCAACTACTGCGTCGCCTGATCCTCCGGCTATGTCTATGCCAGGATGATATGATTTAAATCCTTGAGTAATTAATCCTCTGACTGGCCATACTAGTGTTCCTGTCGATTTTCCACTGTCTTGTGGTTTTTGAGGTTTGGCGTCGACTGTTGGACCCTCGACAACTTTGACTGGAGCTTTGGCTGGCCTTGGCTTCTCTGGAGGGGTTCCATCTGGAACTATTATTATTTGTCCAATACGAAGGCTTAGATTTTCTCCTATATCGTTGAATGGGAAGTCTACTATTGCCTGTGGGTTTGTGTCGTATGTTTTAGCAATTGTATATACTGTATCGCCACGGACGACTTGGTGAGCAACTCCGGTTACTGGAAGGATTTTTAATTTTTGTTGAGGTTTGATGGAATCTGTGTCGCTTAAATCGTTTGCCCATTTGATTGTATTTGTATCTATACCGAATTTTTCAGCAATCTCTGATAATGTTTCACCGGATTTTACTTGATATTCGATTATTTGATCCCGTGGTTTTGTCGATATTAATGTTTGAGAATTCATGTCTTCTAGCGAATTACCTACAAATGATACTAGGTCTGCTTCAGGAATTTGTTGTTCGGTCGCTGCGTCTACTTCTGGATACTGAGATGAGTTGTCTGATGATCCTCCTACTAAACTGCCGCCAACTAGTACTCCTGCTATTATACCAACCATTCCAAGATGGACTGTAGGGCGTGATAGCTGGCCTCTTTTGCTAATAATTTTTTTCGTTATGAATTTTTTGTTGTGTTCGAATATGTATCCGCATTTTTTTGCTTTGCTAACCGAATAGAGCGATATACAGTTGCTAAAATCCTGTATTTCATCAAATAGTGACATATTTTATTTTGAAAAATTTATTTTTTCGGTGAGAGAATTTTTATATCATTTGCAATTGTTATAGTGCTATTGTTTGTATCAAAAGTCAAGACGAAAGAGTTATTAATTTGAGCTAGAAAATATATTTTCGTTGACACAATTTTTTGTTCCGGGTGTTTAAGTATTTTAAAACCTTCCTTGCATACTTTTTCTTTACTCCCCGCTTCGCTCCTGATACGCAATTCATGCGTATCAAGTCGTACGAAAAAGTACACTGCGGCGGTTTTGAAAAAATACTTTTTATTTTGGATTACTTTTCAACTTCTTGTTTGAAGAATTTTTTGAATGCTTTTTCAGCGTGATGTTTTATTAGCTTTCTATTTTCTGGCTCTTTTAAGAAATGCCAAGCACCTGGCGCTATTGAAGCTAGAACAATTAAACCAATTATTGGTAAAAGATATTTATCAATATCGTCTCTTGGGATGATTTGACCTAAGAAGAAACCTCCTAAGCACATGCTAAAAACCCAAAGTGTTCCACCTATTAGATTATATGAAATGAATTTACCATAATGCATATTGCCTGCCCCGGCCACGATTGGAGCAAAAGTTCGGATGACTGGGGTAAATCTAGCTAAAATAATTGTTTTACCTCCGTGCTCTTCGTAAAATTTCTCAGCTTTTAATAAATGGTCTTTATTGAATAACCACGAGTTTTCTTTGTTAAAAAGTTTTTTGCCTGCTTTTTTGCCTATATAATAGCCAACGCTATCACCAGCAACGGCGGCGACCCAGCAAAGAGCGATTAATATATAAATATTAAAGAAATTTTGTGAGGCTAAGAATCCTGCTGTAAACAGAAGACTGTCCCCTGGCAAAAAGAATCCAAAAAGCAGACCAGACTCGGCGAAAACAATTGCAAATATACCTATATATCCTACTTGCTCAATAATTTGTGGTAGATCGAAGTGCATGATTTGTGTATTGTATCTTAAAGTTGTCGATTGAACAAATGCTTCTTAATCGTCGATTATTTTTCTGCCCCACAACTTGCTAGGTTCTGATTTATAATCGTTAATGCCAATTATGGGTTGAGCTGAGATTGCAAATGAAGCTTGACTGAGCCAAGACTGAACAAAATTGTCAGCATCTTTGACACCGAAAGCAATCCAAGTATGGCCAGATTGGGACTGGTCCATCAGGTAATGTGTTCGTGTCTTCTCTTTTTGAAGAAATTTGGGATCGATAATCCTAGAACAAGTGAGTTTCTTATAAATTCTCTTCTGTCGGTTACTTTAGGTTGTGGTGGTTTTTCAGATTCTTCGTCCATATTTTTTGATTGAAACTAGCACTGTTAATAATTCTACAATTGTAATTGTAATTAATATAACTGTTGCAGACAACCAAAGGTTTTCTGGATAGAGTTGGATCAGGATAGAATCTATCGGGAAAGACCAATTGCCTTCGGGGAAGAGGATTTGGTGGAATGAGATAAAAAAAGGAATGAATAAGAGGAATATCAGTGGAAGAATTATTATTAATATAATTAGTGCGTATTTTGTCGCTTGTGATATGTCTAGTGCTAATTTTTTGTACAATATAGTTAGGAATATAATTAGCAGCAGTGCTATAAATGGTAGTTTTTGGACTAAGTTTTTGACATCAGTAATATGGTTTAATTCGTCGGTTGTTAAAACTTGATCTATTGATCTTTTTTGATTAATTAAAATGTATTTGACTATGGTTTGGTGACTGGACTGTTTGATTGAGTCAGATGAAATGAGTTGTGGAAGTAGATATGATCCTGCAAAAAGTAGATATGCATTGAATGAAAGCAGCGCAACTATAATTGCTAGAGCTGACAAAATACTTTTTGAGTTCATAGTATTATTGCTTCATTGTATCAAGAAACTCTTTGTTGGAGTTTGTTTTGATAAGTCGTTCAACAAGCACATCGGTTCTCTCTGAGTCGTTTAGCATATTGAGCATTCTATGAAGTGTGACAATATCTTTGTATACATCTTCAGGGAATAGCAGCTCTTCGCGACGAGTGCCAGAACGGTCAACGTCAATTGCTGGGAATATTCTTCTTTCTGCTAATTTACGATCAAGATGGAGTTCCATGTTGCCTGTTCCCTTGAACTCTTCGTAGATTAAATCGTCCATTCTTGAACCGGTGTCTATTAAGGCTGTTGAAATGATTGTGAGTGAACCACCTTCTTCACAGTTTCTTGCGGCTCCGAAGAATTTCTTTGGAGGATAAAGAGCTGCTGGGTCGAATCCGCCTGAGAGTGTTCTGCCTGATGGAGGAACTGAGAGATTGTATGCGCGAGCGAGTCTGGTAATCGAGTCGAGTAGAATGACGACATCTTTACCCATTTCAACTAATCTTTTGGCACGATCAAGAGCAATTTCAGCTACTTTGCATTGATCTTCTGCTGGTTCGTCAAAGTTTGATGCGATGACTTCTCCTTTAACACTTCTTTGAATATCGGTTACTTCTTCTGGGCGCTCACCTATTAATGCCGCTATCAAGTGTATTTCGGGATGGTTTGCTGTAATTCCTGCTGCAATATCTTTTAATATGGTTGTCTTGCCTGCTTTTGGAGGTGAGACAATCATTCCACGCTGACCTTTTCCGATTGGAGAGACTAGGTCAATGATTCGACCTGACAGCGGAAACTTTCCTTGTTCGAGTTTGATTTGTTTTTCTGGATAAATTGCCGTGAGATCTTCAAAGCGTGTTCTTTTTTGCATCATTTCTTCTATTGGTCTGCCATTTGCTTCTTTGACTTCAAGTAGTCCGTAGTATCTTTCGCGCTCTTTGGGCGGACGTGCTATTCCTGTGACTAGATCGCCTGGTCTTAGGCCAAACCTTCTGATTTGTGATTGTGAAATATATATGTCTTGATTGCTTGGGGAGAATTTTGGACGCAAGTATCCGTGACCTTCGTTTGCTACATCTAATACACCATTGATTGGAAGTGTTTCGCCTGCCAGATCTGGAACATAATAATTGGTGTCTTGAGCTACATTGCCTACTGGAGGTTGTGCATTTTGATCATTTTGAGGAGAGTTGTTGTACGAATACTGTTGTCTAGTACGCGGTCCACGATTGTTGTTTGAAACGATTTTGTTGGTTCTTGGGACACGAGGAGCGAATTTTTTTTCGGATTCTATATTTTCTACTTGTTGTGATATTGGAAGAACTTGACCTTCTGGGATAATCGGTTCAAAATATGTTTTTGTATCATCGGTTGTTGATGACATAGTGGTAATAAAGCGGTTTTTTGCCGCGTGAGACCTTTCTAGTTATTTAATAATTAATTACAGTTGAAGTCTGTTTTTCATGACTAATTTTGAAGTTTTTTAATTGGTATTAACGATATTTGCTTAAATGAGGGAAAATCCTTAAACTTTTTTATCTAGCTACTATTTTGACAGATCGATTTTGCCTTGTCAAGGGCTTAGTTTATTCTATGTGTTTGCTTAGCTTCCAGCCTAGGACTGATAATCCAAGAAATGATAAGCCGATTAATAATATTCCTTTTTCTCCTGTTGCTGGGAGTGTGCGAGTGGTTGTCGTTCCTAGAACTTGGGTTTGACCTGATTGATTGATTCTGACACAAGCTTGGGAGGTTGCTAATTTATTGTCATTTTTGGTTATTGATGCATCGTTGCAATAATTTTTATCGTCTTTTTTGCCTGTTGTACGATATCCAAAATTTATTTCTTTTCCTGGTTCGAGTGATGATATTGTCCAAACTAGGCGCCTATTATCATCACCTGCGACGTCCTGAATGTCTGGATTTGTTGTAATGTCTCCTTCTGTTGTGTTGGCGTCGTAAGTAAAGGTCTCTGGCAATGTGTCGTTTATTCTGAAGTTGTTGATGGTTTTAGAATCATTATTTTTAATTTTTATTCTGTACTGAATTCCGACTTTATCTCCATCGATTCTTGTACCGTCTACCCTTTTTTCGATTGAAACGTTGTAGTTTGAGTTGGTTACGGGAATTGATGTTGCTGTAGGCGTTGAGGTTGGAGTAATAATTGGCGTTGGGCTAGGCGTTGCTACTATAGTAGGAATAGGCGTAAGAGTTGGCGTTGGAGTTGCGGTGGGCGTAGAGCTTGTGGCTGGAGTAAATGTGTTTAAGAACCAAAGTACTTTGACAGAATCTTTGTCTGATGTGTATGTGTAGGTGTTTTGTGTGTCGGTTCTCGCTCCGTCTGAATAGAGCGCTGTCTGTCTCCAGCCTGATTTTTGCTGTTCTGAAACTGAAATTGTTTTGTTTGAAGGAACGTCCACAATTGCGCATCCTTGAGTCCATGAGTGCCACCAATTGCTCTCGACTTTGTGATCCAAGCCGTCGTATCCAAGATTGAATGTCCAGGAGAGAACGTTTTCATTTGAATTTATAACTCCATTTGCGTTGTCATCTTCATATTTGCAAAGCTTTAGCTGGGTGTTTGGAGACGGTGTTTGCGATGGTGATGGTGAGTTTGTTGGGGTCGGAGAAGGACTTGGTGTTGGAGTAATGACTGGAGTAGGACTCGGAGTAGATACTACTGTTGGAACGGGTGTCAGAATTGGAATAGGTGTTGCAGCCATAGTAGCTACAGGTGTCGGCCTTGCAGTAATATTTGGAGTTGGGATAATTGTAGGAGTTGGCGTTGCAGGTGTAGGACTTGGAATCAGAACTGGCGTTGGAACTGCTGTTGCGGTTGGCGCTGGAGTTATTGTGTTTTTTATTAAATAGAAAGCTAAATGATGGCCATTGTCATATGGCGAAGCAAGAGTGCTGAAATTAGCCGTGATTGAACATCCATTGCCTGAGCCTTTGCCTTCCCATTGATTTGTGGTTCTATTGTAAATTGAATAATTCCAGCTTCCACAAGTATACCCATGGGGGGTGTTTGTAAGGGTGAGTGTTTTGTTTCCTGAATCAATTTCTCCTGTATGGAAATATGGACCGGTTGCATCACATTTGTCTATTTGATAACCGCTTAAATTTAATCCTGCGGAAGTTTTTATATTTGAATTTGCCGGACAAACATTTACTGATTGCCATGTTTCGTTTGGAACATTTGATGTCCAGACTCGACCTAATATGACTGTTTTTTGTGCAGGTGTTGGAGTTTTTTGAGCACAGGCTCCGTTTGGTGATTTGTAGTATGTGCCTGCTGATACATTTGTGTAAGTTCCTGAAACTGTACCGTCTGTACTAGCGTATGATTTTAAAATTATATCTGTTTGAGTTGATCCGCAAGTAGCTGCCGCTATTTCTGAATTAAAATATTCATAAGATCCTCCATTTGCGTAGTCATCTTTGTGAATTGTTTTTTGTTCTATCTGAGGTGCTCCTGCCTGGGCACAGGTATTGTTTGCGATGTTGTCACATTTAGCCGAATACTTTTCAACGGTTACGATAAAGTCTTTTGTTGTACTACAGTTTCTGATTTTTATGATTGTGTTTCTTTGATCGGAAGTTGTTCCACCAGCGAACTCTACTTTTTGTAATCTTGGGCCTGTTGCTGTTCCATCTGTAGTACAGGATGGAGTAAAATACTCTGCAAAAACATTGCTGTTTGAAGAGTTTATATATGTTGAATATGTGGTAATTAAAAGGCCTATTATGAGGAAAGAAGCGGAAGTTTTTCTTAAAGCTTTTTTTAGGAATTGAAGTCTGTTTACTCTCATAAATATTTAATTTGAATATGTATATGATAGCTGGATTATAAGCTTTTGTGCTGACGAGTCAATACTCGGAATCCTCTTCTTTTCCGTAGGCCAGAATATGAACATGATGAAGCGTTTTTCCCTAAGCCAGTCTGATCTATTGTCTCTTTTAATCGAGAGCATAGGCCTGCCCTACCCTTGCCCTCGATTAAAAGAGACAAATGTTTAGCAAACCGACTGAGGAAAAAACGCTCCGTGCTCGGACATCCAGCCGACGGAGGAGAAGACGAACTAGAAGAGTTATGTTCTCTTCGGGATATATCTTCGTGTTTTATTTCGGGTATCAGTTTTGGGTTGACCGTTTGATACCCATCCGCTATTGTAAATGTACATTAGTTGTTCTCCGCTGCCTGGAGTATAACTATTGGAATTATAAAGGCATTGCCACACGTAAGTCTTCTTTTTCTTAGCGGTGGTAATGCTTTTTTTATACTTACTTTTCCACTAAAGACTTCCTCAACCTATTCTATTTTCCCTCTAACAATCTTCTAACAGCTTCTAGGCTGATTTTTGAGCCTTTTGAGCTCAAAATGAGGTCTATTGCGGGATTATAACGGGTCGCCTTGATTTTGTCAATCCTATAGTAAGTTTAGTCCCTCTTTTAGATAGTCTTATAGCAATTGGATGTTTGTTCTATTTATATATGTGCTTTATTGAGGCTTAGATCTATATGGTGGATAACTTTAAATTTTATGTTTTTGATTGCTGTGGATAACTTTTTGTGTATAAGTTGGAGAATTGTTAATGTTCTATGCGAATATAGTGTTGATAAAAATTTTCACTCGCCTTTTGTATGGCTCGTAAGGTTGCATGTAAAACATATCTACAGGGATTTTGAGATGTATTATGTTGTGGGTTGGGAAACACCCTTGAGAGTGGCTTTAATCAGGAGGCTGTAACCTTTGTTTTTCTGATAGCCATTAAACTGTCTTTAGTTCTGTGAAGATCATTTTGCCCGCGGCTGTTTGGAGTACTCGAGATACAGCGACTGAAACTGTCTCTCCAACTCGCCCAGGAGCGTTCTCTACGATTACCATGGTGCCGTCGTCAAGATAGCCTACACCTTGGTTTTTTTCTTTACCTTCTTGAACTATTTTGATAGTCATATTTTCACCAGGAATTGTGACTGCTTTGATTGCATTTGTTAATTCATTAACATTGAGGATTTTGATGCTTTGAAATGAGGCGGCTTTGTTTAGATTGAAGTCAGTTGTGATGATTGCTGCTTTAAAAGTTTTTGCTAGTTTGATTAATTTGTCATCAACTTTTTTAACTTTTTCGTAATCGTTTGTCACGATTTTTATACTAATCTTGTCTTTTTGTCCTTTGAGTTTTTTTAAATTATTTAAAAGTTCTAAACCTCTTCTACCACGATTTCTTTTTAGATCATCAGCACTGTCTGCTATATATTGGAGTTCCTGGATTACAAACTGAGGAATGATTAGCGTTCCAAAAAGAAATCCGGTTTTGATAATTTCACCAATCCGTCCATCAATGATTGCTGATGTATCGACGACCATTGGGTTTGGGAGTGGCTCGCTTTTTTTGTCTTTTAATTCTTTTTTCTTTCGAAGTCCCGTGATGTCGGTTTGTATGTCTGATGCTAGTCGGCTATAGAAATCTTGGAGCGTGTCGCCAATTATGGAACGGACAAAATTGAATAGCCAAGAAATTAATTTGCTTTGATAAGTGCCAAAGGCAAATGGAAGCGCATAGAATCCGTAAACCGCGCAACCGAGTGTAAGTAGAAGTTGATAAAAATCAGGTACGAAAAGAACTTTTACGCGTGGTAAAACTGCGTATGAGGCATAGTAACCAACTGTGCCAATAAGTACACCTAAGAACAACCGAAAAAGATAACGCACAACCATTTATGTATAATCGGTTATCCCAGAAACTAATTTCTAGGTTAAAAAAACTTAACGATGTCTCTTGCTGACAAATATGTGTCCACCAAGAGGGATAATTCCGATTACCTCAGACTGAGGTAGATAATAATTGTAGAGATTTTATTCTCTACGAGATAAAGCCTAGGTGTAGTATATATAATCGAACATCCCCCTTACAAGGGTATAATTTTTGTAATTGAACTTTTTTAGATTTCAAAACTTGGGACTTCAGTTCCTACAATGAAGACCTGCGATTTTGGATATCTGGTCTGAATAACTTTTTGATCACGGTATGTAAGTGGCGTGGTCTCTCTCTTTAAAGCTACAACATCGCCTGTATACGAACCAAATGCAAGATGATTGAGAGGATCATCTTCTGGATAATTTTTGTGGACTTCATATATATCTGATTTTTCAAATTTTAGATTTTGTTCGTATGAAACAATAACTGATTCAGGATCATCGGATGCTACCTCTATACTGTGTAATCTGTATCTATAGAATGTGCTTGGTTCTTCGGGATTGCCTACTAATATTTCAACTTGAGATGCCCTATTAATCATTGAAGAAGGCTCTGCCTCATGATCGCTAAATTCCTCAATCATACTTTGCCGCCAGTTATCTTTAACGACCTGATTAATTGTGTGAACATATGTGGCTAATGGCTCTACTGATTTAATAGATACTGCGTGCTCGTACATTTCTAAGATGTGAGTATGGTCCAAGGGAATGCCTTCTGAGTCTAAAACAACTTCATCGCGAAGAGGTAAGGTGAGCTGATAGTCAATTGATCCAACTTTATCGAGAAGATTTTTTTATTTAGAATAGATTCTTTTAGTTTAACAACCCAACTTCGACTTTCAGATCTTCCTTGTATATCTTTAGGATCTAAAGAATTATATGTTTCGTATGATTTGATTAGATCAACATATGTACGTGATTCGGGGAATGGGAGTAGCTGATTACTTTTAGCTTGTTGCTCTACTTGATTATCGCTCATATGTTTATTTTATAATTTTATTTATCTCGTGTATACCCTTACAATTAGAAATAGTTTATAAATTGTGGGCATTATACGTTATTTAAATGGTTTGCACTTTAGTAAAAATTGCAAAGGATGAATTATATGAGTATATATTCTTTATATTTTCAGGGTAAATGAATGAGTCAAAACCTAATTTTTTTGCTTCTTCTACCCTTTTTTCTTGTTTTGTGACGCGACGGACTTCACCTTGAAGACCGACTTCGCCAAAGCAAAGCGTGGTCTGGGAAATCGTAATATTTTTGAATGAGGAAATGATTGCGACGCAGACAGCAAGGTCGGCTGCAGGCTCTGAGATTTTTAGACCACCGACGATGTTTACAAATATGTCTTGGTCGTAGAGCTGAAGATTGAGGCGTTTGGTCAGAACAGCAATCAACATTTGAATACGATTACTATCTATGCCTGAAGCGTTGCGACGAGGGATAGCAAGAAATGACTTGGTGACCAGCGCTTGAACTTCGAGCATCACAGGGCGTGAACCTTCGAGGGCTGCGAATGCTACCGCACCTGGCGCTGATGTTCTTTCTTCCAAGAATATTCCTGAAGGGTTTGAGACTTCCTGCAAACCTTTCTCTGTCATTTGGAAGACACCTATCTCGTCTGAGGATCCGAAACGATTTTTGGCTGCGCGCATCAGTCTTAAATCGTGATATCTTTCGCCTTCAATATATATGACGGTGTCAACAAGATGCTCCAAGACTTTAGGGCCGGCTAGCGTGCCGTCTTTGGTGATGTGGCCGACCATGAAGACTGGAGTATGGGTGCTTTTTGCAAAGCGGACGAGACGAGATGCTACTTCTTTGACTTGAGAGACGGTGCCTTGTGCGCTTTCAATATCGGTTGTTGAAACTGTTTGAATAGAATCAATTATGATAATTGAACTTTTGTCTTTTGATTTCGATTTTATTTGATTGTTGAGATAGTTTAGTACCTGATCTATATCTGTTTGTGCATAGATTATGAGATTATCTGAAACTTTTCCAATGCGATCAGATCGAAGTTTGATTTGTTGTGGTGATTCTTCACCGGAGATATAGTAAACGGTGCTACCGAGTGAGGCCATGAGCATTGCGATTTGAAGAAGGATTGTGGATTTGCCAATGCCTGGCTCGCCACCTATCAATACTGCTGATCCTGGGACGACTCCGCCGCCGAGCACACGATCAAATTCTGTTAATGTAGTTTGTAGCCGTTTGAGCGCTTGGTTTTCTACTGATGAGAGTGCGATTGGTTGGACTTCATCGAGATTTAAACTTAGGAGTGGCTGTGATTTTTTTGCTGATTGTGGTTTTGAAAGCTGAACGTCTTCTAGAAAAGAATTCCAAGCTCCACAACTCGGGCATTTGCCGAGCCATTGAGGAGACTGGGCTTCGCATTTTTGGCAGATGAATGTGGTTCTGAAACGAGGCATGGGATGATTATACTAGTTATTTTTGATCTAAGTATGTGAGAATTTGATTAAGAAAATCTTTAATATCTTGTTTATCAGTTTTGTAGACTTGGAATAGTTTTTCAAGATCAACCTCGTCATATTGGTGAACAATGACGTTGCGCATACCAACAGCTTGACCGAGTTTGCCGGCGACTTCTTGAGAGATAATATTATTTTTACTGAGTAATTCGAAGCTGCTTTTTGCATTATTTATTGTACCGAGAGATTCGTTGGCAATAATGTGCGAGGCAATACCTATACAATTTTCGATTGCCTGTTGAATACGGAAAGACAATAGATCCTGGGTATCTTCACTATCTAAATCATCTTGATCGATTTGCATCTTCCCTATTTTGGCTAGTGTGTTTTTGATGAGTTCAATTTCTTTAAAGATCACTTCTTTATTGATTGGCATATTCACTCCTTAGATAGGAATTTCTAATGTTCCTTATATGTTCGTTGTCAAAGTAGCGGTGCATGGATTGAGCGTGAATGTAAGAACCAAGACCAACGCTTTGTTCGTAGAGCTGTGTGCCGTTGGTTATTTCAAACATCAAGAGCGGAGATGAAGAATCAAAGTCTGCAAGGACGAGATCGAGTCTGTCTGGCTCTAAGGCTTTTGCTAGTAGATCTCGAATAAGCTGGATGGTGTCGATTGATTTTTTATTTTTTAGAATGATGCCAAGATCGATGTCGCTGTCTGAACGCGCGGTATTGGTCGATTGTGAACCAAACAGAAAGATCGCTTGCACTTGATATGCATCGAGAATTGTTTGGATAGAATCGCTAAAATAGTTGGCGAGCATGAGTTAGGTATACCATTTTGGAGAGGTAAAAGGAATACTAATACTGAACTTCTATGAATATTTAATCGTGTAGTTTCGACTCTTTTTAGTTTGATCACCTCGAGAAAATGAACCGAACAGTGCGGCTTGTTTTACCCCATATGACTCAAGGATTGGTATTATAGTTCTTATTAGATTGTCCATAATAAGGTAGAAATATCATTATCGTATTTTGATGGTAATAATTATATATACCCTTACAATTAGAAATAGTTTATAAATTGTGGGGATTATACGTTATTTAGATGGTTTGCACTTTTGTAAAAGTTGCAAAGGATGAATTATATGAGTATACAAAAGAAGCTCCGTTTTACTGGAGCTTTCTTTTTGACTATTTAATGAGATCGAGGATCAAGTCCCCGATGACTAAAATTAATCCAAATTAAACGTTTACGCGCTAACTGGTGCTAGGGCGATACGTTTTGAATCTGCGTTCATTGATTCGATTACGACTTCGATCTCTTTGCCTTGAGTATATTCTGCTGGATCTGTGATTTTGGATGAATGGATTAACCCTTCAACTTTGTCATCGATCTTTACAAATACACCGTATGCTGAGGCTTTGGTAATAATGCCTTTGATTTTGTCTCCGACAGTATATTTCTCGCTGAGCTCTTTCCAAGGGTTTGGGGTGAGCTGTTTGATAGAGAGATTCAATTTGCCTGCATCAGGATCGACGCTGAGAACTGTAACTTTGACTTTGTCGCCTTGTTTGTAGAAGTCAGCTGGGTTTGCGACTTTCTCCCATGAGATTTCAGATACGTGAACTAAGCCTTCAGCTCCACTGATGTTAACAAAAACACCAAATGG
>Ga0163144_10019720_pt1 | contig 13539 bp, 24 predicted proteins | sample OliLak19BULKMAT1_FD_123175 | JGI IMG/M metagenome (GOLD analysis project Ga0163144, IMG submission 123175) | Freshwater microbial mat bacterial communities from Lake Vanda, McMurdo Dry Valleys, Antarctica - Oligotrophic Lake LV.19.BULKMAT1 | ecosystem: Environmental > Aquatic > Freshwater >... | reverse complement strand
GCTCATCCGCTATCCAGTGGGGACGCAGGACAGTCGAGGTTGAGGTGCTACCATAAACGTATTAGCAGACTAGCTTCAACGCATATGGGTGAAGACGAAGTGCGCGAGGAAACCACGGAGACCATCGAAGAGACGACCGACGAGGCGACCGAAGAAGAGACAGCATAAGGAAAAGCCCCAGCGTTATGCCGGGGCTTTTTCTATTCACTCGGTATTAGACCGTGTGGTTCCCTGCCCAACCCTGACCAGGAGCAGCGCTTACGCGGTCTGCACCTGCAGCAAGGTTAGGACGAGGAGTAGCAAGGTCACTACCTCCACCATCAAGAACCTTGCCAGTGCGGGGGTCAACGACCTGCCCAGGCATAACGAGGTCACCAGGTACCTTCTCTCCTACACCTGAGTGTGGGGACATGACACCTCCGGTGTTCTCGCCGGTCTTTGAAGATACTGCGTCAATGACGCCCTCATCCTCCACAGCTTCATCCTTCTTCTCACTGTCCTCGTCACCAAGGAGAGCCTCTAGCTCAGCATTAGTTGCGTCATCAGAGTACTGAATACCCTTCTCATCGAGGCTCTTCTTCAGTTCATTTTTAGTTGCCATAGTAATTATGGTTAGTCTTATATCTCACCGTTGCAACGGAGGGTTCAAGGCCACGACTGCCTATCCCATCTCCATCCTGTAATTATAGGGTACCGAACATGAAGCCCTGTTGAAAAAGTACAACAAGTACAAGGCTTCCGGCTAGCCAGATAAAGAACCATTTGATTATGATTTCCTCCATATCCCCATTCTCGCATCGGCATTACCATACAATGGGGAAAGGAAGGAGGGTCAGTCAATGAGGATTTGCCCACGTTGTCAGCAACCATCAAGCGACGAGGAGTGCTACTGTGGCACGAGGACACGAGAAGTGCAGCCGGTTCTCCCGATGGCACTTCCGCTCCAGGAACGTCATCAAGCACATCTGCCGTTGGAAGCCCCGCCTACGTCCACCTGAAAGGAGGTGACCCATCAAAACGGCGGCACTAGACCGCGACAATCAACTAACCCCCACTGTTATGGTGGGGGTCGTTATCTGTGATGGGATAGAATCGCTCGTTGTAAAGTTTCTTTAATTCTACCGTCCAGATTTCGGGCGCGTTTATGCTTATAAGACTATCTCCTGCGATAAAGGTACGTTCTGAGAGCTTCATCGCTTTCTCCACATCGTCGACTGCCGCTTCATACCCCTCACGGAAAGAGTCCATACAAACAATCAGGGTGATTTTACCGCTCTCCGTAGAGACGCTTCCAGGCCGCGCGACTGATAGGGCCGAAGTAGCCGGAGGTTGGCTTCACACCAGCGAATCGCTGCCACCTGACGACTGCCTGCTGAGTGCGCTGACCGAAGTACGTGCTCTCCTTACCTGGGCTTCCTGCGCCTGACTGAGCAAGCGTAAAGCCCTTCGCGTTGAGTTGTTGCTGGAGGTAACGGATGTCTTCACCGCCCTCGCAGTCTATGTACAGGTCACGGGTGAAGGTCGGCTCAACGAGCTTGTCCTCATCATCAACCATCGTACCAATTCCGTTAATGTGTGGCAGGTAGTTCTCACCGAAGTACCCGTGCCCATTACGACCCCAATCCTTCGAGAAGGAGTTGGCGAAGTAGATATACTTCTCATCGTACGAATGCAGCACGATGAAGTGACCGGAAGTAATGACGTTCGGTGGGCGTAGAGGGAGGATGTCTCTCTCTTTCCATGAGGTCTTACCGTTCTTGGCCGTCCAAAACTCCTCACCGAGACGGATGAGAGCGATGACTGCACCATGTTTATGGATGACGTTCTTGAGCTGGTCGAACGTGAGTACACCCTCGAAGCCATAACCCTCAATCTTGCGCTTCGGCATCTTCTCTCGGAGATTCGCAGTGAGTACCTTTGCACTGGCATATTCCTCGAGCGAGACCTTATTCACCAGTTCGTTCGGCATGTCAGCAAGAGGGAGAACCCCGGCGTTCTCTTGCGACTTGAAGATGGAACGCATGTCAGTACCAGAGGCGATGGGGTACCCATCAAAGGTCTTGATGTCTATCCAGTTGGCGCGTGGTGAACCTATAAAGCCCTCCTCGGTGGTCTTCACCATCTTGAGGAACATCCCCGCGTGCGGGCCACAGGCAGGCTGTTGCCCCTGATAAAAGATGGGGGTCGCCCACGCCTTCTCGTTCATCAGAACAGCAGGCTTCAGTGCGGTTGAGCCGAGTACAAGACCCTTGTCTCGAGCGTCGACTTCCATATTCTCCGCACCTAGATTCGTAAACGCATGTGCTTTTGTAGGCATAGTTTTAGAATGACTGGATAATGGCAACAGCAATCATCGCGAGCGATGTGCCGATGAGGAAAGCGAGTGCAGCTAGATTCGTGAAGGCCAGAATCCACAGCACTGACTCACCAAGTCTCACCCAGAAGCCCGTCCCTTGCGGCAACTGGCTCTGGTACGGGTTCGTGTATTCGTCCATAGGTAGATTGTACCCCGCCACCGGAGGGGTTCTTTTTTTCAACGTCAAAATGATAAAGCTCACGACCGTGCCACGACCCACGCTCACTCTCGAGTTCCCACTTATCACGCTTCACGACCTTGATACTCTCGAAACGGCCAAGACTCCTGACGTTTGAGGTCATGTCGATGACCTTACAGCTCGTCTTGCCCGGTGCGATACGCACCCCACGGCCTAGCATCTGGCAGTACAGCATGATACTGCGTGTCGGGCGCAGCATCACGATGCAGTCCAATTCAGGATGGTCGAAACCTGTAGTCAGAACACCCACATTGAAGACGGTCTTGATGAGACCTTGCTTGAACGAGCGAATGATGAGGTCACGGTCTTTTTTCGGGGTCTTGCCTGTTACCACAGCCGAACCACGGGTGATGTTGCTCAAATGAGTAGCTTGAGAGATGGAAGTACAGAACACCAGCACGCTCTTGGAAGTATCTTCAGCGTGCTTGATGGCGAACTGAATCTCACCCTGACGCTTGCTGATTGCCTTCTCGTACTCATCGAGATTGAAGTCAGAGCGTGAGACGTTCATCGGAATATCAGCGTGGTCGAGCAGAGACATATCCACATACTCAAGCGGGCACAGGTAGCCTTGGTCGATAAGTTCACTGATGCCGATGTTATAGATGATGCGCGTCCAGAAAAACCCTTTCATTCGGTTCACCAGCTTCACGGTCGTGACCACGCGTACAGTTTCGAGACCCCAATTAACGTATGTCGTGTCCATGCGGTACGGTGTAGCAGTGAAGCCAATGACCTTTGGATTACCAATAGCCTGGAGGAAGGTCTTGTACATCCCCATCTCTTTCGGGTTGACCATGTGTGCCTCATCTATGATGACCAGCTTGTAGTGCGCGAACATCTCGGGGTTGCGAAAAATTGACTGGATGGTCGCGAATGTGTAGCGACCGATAGTCCTGCTACCCATCGAGGCCGAGTACACCCCTATCTCGGACGGGTCAACGTACGCACTGAGCTTGGAGAGGTTCTGCTCGAGGATTTCCTTGGTTGGCTGAAGGATGAGAAGTGGTTGGTCTATCTCTTTCGAGAGGTGCGCGATGACCACTGACTTACCGGCTGCGGTAGGTAGTACCATCAGCTCATTACCTTCGAGTCCTTCTTCAAGTACCCATCGGATTTTGGCTATTGCCTCTGCTTGGTATGGTCGTAGTTGCATGGTTATTTTGTGTGTATTCGAGATGAACTCGGTGATGGAGAGGTGGTCAAAACACACCCCCATCACCCAGCCCACCTGGGCTTGGGTTCGCACCTACTTGCCTCCGAAGACACGAGTCTTCGCCTGCATCGCCTTGAGGGAGCGACCGAACGCTGACTGTGCTTTCTGAGTCTTTACGGGCTGACGACGTTCAGACTTTTCTTTTTGTCTGCGTTCTTTCCGGTTCATACTCTTACTTCTTTTTAACTGGGAAGAACTTGAGCTGCATCTTCTTGACCGGGAAAACCTCACCCGACTTCTGGCAGCACGTAATGAACGAACGCTGCACAAAGTTCGGACGACCTATGGTGAGAACCACCTCTGTGTTATCACCCTTGTGAGGCTTCCCTACACTGCGTCTCGAGGCACGAACAACCAGTTTTGGTGAGATGTAGATTGCTGCCTGACGCGTCTCAGGGGAGTCAATCATTGTTTGCATGACGTGCGATATTGCTTTGCTAGTTTCTTTATCCATAGTGAGTGACGATTAGCTCGACTCGAGGGTTAGTCTTATCTATGGCCTTCTCGACCGAGTGTTTAATAATTTGTGAGTCGTCCTTCAGTACGATTCCTGTCAATGCGTCGAAGATAGTCTTGAGCGCGTTGTCGGTATCGCGCTTACGATTGGTGGAATAAAACAGCTTGATTTCCACCTGCACCGGACACTCGAGGGGCTTGCCCCTATACTGCACCTTGGTCTCCCATGCGTACGCTTGCTTTCGTAGTACCCCGTCCTTTGTGATGTACGTCCTACCGTTCTTTGTTCGGCCGTATAAGTGGTTCACTGAGAGTGGACTACCTGTGAGCAGGATGCTAATGCTATCGCTCGGTTGGAGCTTCAAACATTGACTGGTCGAGACTTCCACTATTGAATCTTTCTTGGAGGAGGAGCGCAGCATCTCTAACTCCCTTATCGGCTGGGTTGAGTATTCCCTCCAGCCTGTCCGCTTCCAGGCTCCTTGCTGCCTGTTTCCTTGCGTCTGCTGTCGCCTGTGCGTTTGCTTTCCTCCTCTGCTCCTTCTCCGCTTCCGATAACCTCGGGCCTTGGTACTCCATAGATTTTACTGAGGGTTAGCTTACCGGCCATAGTGCCGATGTCGTTTGTAATAATGCGGAATATCTGAACCACATCATCCGACGGCAAGTCTTCTTGAAGAAGGATTGTGTGGATGCGGTCGGCTATTTCATTTAGTCTGCTTCGGCGCTCGGCTTCTGCTTTAGCAGCGTCCGCACGCTCTTTCTCCATCAGCATCTTGGAGATATCTGCTGGATTACCAGACTTTCCTCCAATAATTTGTTCATATAATCCCATAAAGTTTCAGGTTAAGAAGCCAGCCTTACGGTAGGTCTTCAGGGTTTATCTCACCAACATCATAAACCGATGATGGCATATCAAGGCGCTCTGCTGCTGCCTCTGCTGCTGCATCCTCATCACCTTCACCACCTTCACCACCTGCCTTAGCCTTGATGCGACGTACGACCTCCTCGATAGGGGTGAGGCTGGCAACCTCCCTCAGCTCCTCGTCAGTGAGAGTGCTGTTCGCACGCGCTGGAAGAACCTGATACGAGGTGTCGCTGATATTCTTCCCGCCATTCTTCACGGTCTTGGTGAGAATCATGTCGTACGGGGGCAAGCCCTCGAAACCATACTCTGCGTTCTGCGAGAGCTTCTGCATAGCCTCTACGATAGACCACCCGAACTCACCGACCTTCACCTTTCCGTTTTTATGGTCATCAGTAATATCTTTACGGTCAATAACGTACATAAGAAACTTTACTGATGGCTTCATTGGTACCTGCTCACCAGTTTCCTTATCGGTAGTCATTGGTGGTGGTACCTTCGATGATGCGATACCGAGCATCTTGCCGTTCGCCCAGTACTTAGCTAGTACTTCAAAACCAGATACTACACGGATTCGGTTCTCTCCTTCTTGTGCTTCGTACCATCCACTCTTGTTGCCCCCGATGCCGTACTCCTTTGCTACGTCATTGAGGTCGTTGAATCCTTTAGCCATGTTGTTTTTGTTTAAGACTCCTGTGGAAGCTATTGCTCCGTCGGGTCATTGTTAGTATCTTCGAGTGCTTTCTCTTCAAACTTCCCTCTTTTTTCGTTCACGAGCCGGTGCACTTCTGACTGCGGCACGCGGCGGATGTTACCTATCTTCACCGATGAAATCTTACCCGCCCAAATCCATCGGCGTACCGTCTGTACATCAACGCTCATGTAAGCGGCGATGCGCTGCGGTGACCACATGGGTTCGATTGGGCGCATGTCTGTATCCATTTTCGTTAATGCCTTAGCTGGTATACACATGATTGTACAGGAGTAGGCTTATACGTCAATCGGTACCCCTGTGGATTACTTTTTTCTAAGACGGTGCGGATTAGAATATATCGTCACAACCTCCTTGTAATCCTGCACGTTCGGACTGACAGCGAACACGAAGCATATGTCGTCGAGCATACGTACAGTGCCGTCATCGTGATGCCGATTCTTACTCACGTCCTTCCCCTCTACCCACGCCCGCTCAGCGTATTCAGCGACGAAGGTAGCCAGTCCCTTCAAAACTACTTTCGCATCGCTCTCAAGCCATCGGTCTAAGAATCGCAGTGAGAACATATCAACCGAGTGCCTGCTGACATGAATAGATATGTTGCTGAATTGACTCGAATCCACCTTCTTCTTAGCTGCCTCAACAATGTCCGGCGGAAAGCTCTGCATGACAATCCATCGGCAGTACGAGAGAGGTAGTTTCGATATAGGTACGCCGATGTACTTCCCTACGTGCATAACAGGGGCGGCATGTTTTTCCCATTCCATTATCCTTCAAGCATTAGAGAACTCTTCCCGACGGCAAGCTGCTGTTTCATCTCACTGAGAAAACGCTGATGTTCTTTAATTGTCTCGTCTCCTAACTCACGATAGTCCTCCCCCGCAAGCTGATACTCAGGGTTGAGACCGAGAGCACGGTTGTAATCAGGCGCGATAGCCATGATGTTATTACCCGCGATAGTGCCTGCGGTGAGCACTGCGACCTTGCCTGTTATCTGAGCACGCAGGGCAGTCTGGACTTCAGTCTCATCCACACTATAGAACTCGTCTCTACCGTACCCGTATTTCACTCGGTAGTATTTCATACAATTATGCTACTCCTCTACCCTTAGTAGTTTGTGTATTCTGATGTCGCTCAAGTGCTGTCTCAAGCATTATCCACTTCGCTTCAAAATCAAATGGATTCTTAACGGTTGGTATGAATGGAATAGAGTTTAGCTTCGGCAGCAATTTAATCCTGTTCATAACCTCCTCGAATCCATACAACACGACCAAATTATCGAGCGCTGAGCGGTATGTCTTGTTGCCGTACCATCTCGTATACGCTGGACTCACATGCTGGAACTCAGTGATGAGGTCGCGAATGAGAAGCGGGTCAGTCTTCGATTGGTATTCTTTTTTCATTTTCATGAGATTCTTCTTTAGGTAGCACAGTCCAATAAGAGCGGGGCAGGAACAACTGAAGACCGAAGCCGAAGTTTTTTTCGATACCTCTTTCAATCATCGTTTCGAGCGGTATCGAATAGACTAAGTTGTCGTCAGTGTCGAGGAGGCGCAGCGTGTCACAATTAGGGCGAAGGTCGTAAGCGATACTCTTGTCGATTCCCCACGCTTCCATCACAAGAAGTAGGTGCTTATTCTTCTGCCTCACGGTTCTGTACGCTTTGTCGTGATGCAGTGCCCCCACCACCTGTCCCTTTGTGTTCTTGAATGTCTCGGTAATCATGCTTCTCGTTTCCATTTTATTTTTAGTCCGCACGGACATACTTCAACCTCGTATGTATCTATACTCCCATCATTTCTGAGACGGCGTTCAAGACGCATTACACGGAAGTGATTAGGTTCCCATCCTCTGACGATGAGAAACTTTAAGTGTTTAAGTAGTGGGTTTTTCATGTCGCTATCGTCTCGCGAGTATGTTGTCGGGATTCCCCACAAGTAGCATGTCGCCATCGTGTGAGAACTCGGTGAATCCATGCCCGCGCTTACTGATAATTACTATGTCTCCAACCTCAAACTTGCTTGATGGAGTACCCACCTCGCACACACCATTCCACTCGGAAGTGTGCGGCACCATGCCATAGTGGTGCACATTGAAGACTCTCCGTAGAAATATCTTTTCTTGAAGAGGCATTATGGCTACTGTTTCCATGTGCCTATCCTGCTACTACTTCGGCCTCGGTCAGCACAGGTAGCTCGGTCAGGTTCCACTTACCATCGTTCCAGTGGAAGATGTCGAGACCCTCAACTATCCAACCGTGAGCCATGAGAATCCATGCGTAGAAGCTCATCTGTTTTTGGTATTGCAGAGTCTTCTTATCATCAAGGTCAGCGTTGCTCTTGTAATCCTGTACACGGCACACTTTATCCTCAAGGTTCAGGATGACGAGTCGGTCAATCTGTCCGGCACGCTTCTGCTTCACGTCTGATATGAGTACCTCAGCCATAGCCTCGGTACCGTACTCAGCATCAAAGGCGAGCACGATGTCGCGTAGATACTTGGTTTTAGGAAGAGCGTAGTTTTCAGGCAGGCTCTTGTGCTCCTGAATCTTCGCACCCATATCCTTGAAACGGTGCCACAACTCAAGCGCGGTATGAATTGAACTACCATACTCGGTGCTCACCTTGGCGTTCAACTCCCATACTGAACCCAGCTCGCTCTCGTCTACACCCCATGACTTTGCTGTCTTAGGCAGCATCATAGCGAGGTCGAACTTAGGACTAAACTGCGCTGCAAACGTACTACCTGAAAGCAATACGTTGCCCTCAAGGTCGGTATATACGTGCGCGTCATCGTTATAGAACAACTCCTCGCCCGTGAAAGAGGTACGTTTCTCGCCGCGTGTATCGCGCTCGGTCATCGGCACCATGCCATACTTGCGCCACAAATCCTTGATTATGGCGTTCCCTTTTTCAATCATCTCAGCTTCACTACCTCCTTCAAGTGTCAGCTCTGGCGTGATGTTGCCATACTGTACGTTTGGGATGGTTGCAGCTACTTTGTAGCTCGTCAATTTTGTTTCGCTCATATTTTTATTTTTTAGTTTTCTTTACGTGAGAAGTAATCACGCTTATCAGCGCGGCACTTAACGCATCTTCTTGGGTTTGTAATTGCAATTATTTTATTTGCAGCTAGAAGCTGAGCCATAAATGCTTGTTCCCCTGATGTCCATGTGAAAGACATGCCACAATATGGCTCAAAGCAAGCAAGCTCTAGGTCTTGGTAATCTTCTGCTTTAGTGCTTGGGTTTTCTGGCTGCATGTTCTCTATGGAATTATGTTCAACTCATTCTGAGATGAATGCTGGTTCACTTGTTGAATGGCTCTTGGTTATATGTATACTCTGACCAACATTACCCTTAACGCGCACGTCACATCCATCTACGGGACAATCGCGGGTATACTGTTTCTTATATGGTTTCCTAGTGGTTGCACGCTTGACGTATGCGCGCTTGGTCTTCGGTGCTGGTTCTGTGTTGACGAGACTGAGCGCAAGGTTAATAAGTGCGAGACTTTCGGTCTCGGTCTGGGCTGTAACTTGAACAAAGCCCTGATTGAATTGCATTTTCATAGTCGATATATATTATTTGTTTAATGGGTTCCGGCTTACACGAACGTGTGCTCGATGCGGCTACTCGGATTGCTCATGGTCATGGTCATGGTCATGGTCATGGTCATGGTCATGGTCGGATGGATAATAAGTTTCTTCATGCTTGACTTTCGCGTTACGTTCAAAGTGTCGCAAGACATACCACAACTGGTCTGCTTGGTCGGCAGTGTGAGGGCGTAAAGGACTGGTATCGGTAAATACAATTTCACCAATCTCTTCGTCATATACTTCAATGCGCACGCGGTATTTTGGTTGCGCTTCCATATGGTTTTAGCGTTCGGCTGCATCATAGGCACGCTGCTCCTCATACTCTAAAGCCGTGCGCTCCTGGTACTCGGTACGCGCATGGCAGACTGCTTCTGGTTCTAGCCATGCGCGTTTTTCTACCGCGCTCATGGTAGGCGCAGGCGGGTGCTGGTATGGTTCATGTATCAAGTCAATCATTCTCTATATGGTCTTATGTTTTTCTCATGGTAAACGGTAGAATTATTCTTCCCGCTTCTCTCAAGTGTACCTCACGGCTCCCGTATTGTATACGGATGCCGTGTGGATAACTTATATTGCATCAATTGCCGTGAAGCCCGTGATACCTAGTGCCTGCATGTTAGCCCGTATGAAACGCGCTATAGTTTGCGTTGGTACTATTATAGTATCCTCACGCCCTCCCTCAAAACTTACACGCCACTTGCCGGTTGCTATTGTGTATCTTTTTATAGACATTTTATTGTTCATTTATTTTTAATTACATGATACTCCCGCTTGTACCGCTTGCTCGCTTGACTGTTTGCTATGTCTAGTAGGGTTTAAGACTGTTGTAGCAAGCGGCACAAGCAGAAGTATCATGCTCTCTCAAAAGCTCAAAGGTTCTAACGCCCTCTTTAGGAAGCCGTTGCAGACTCCCTAAGAGAGCACTAGCTGGTAAAACCTATAGGCGCAAGCTTGTGCTCATCTGTTATTCCTAGGTATTCCATCTCGCATCTTATCTGTTCATTTATGATAATAAGCTCACCCTCAAGCTGTATTTGTTCATCTACCTCACCCGCCAGTATTGCTATCTCAATATCATTTTCAGTATCCAGTGCTTGCTCTCTAAGATCATCCAGTGTATAGCCGTATTCATTCACGGCATCTATCTCAGGCTTGTGCACGTCACACGTTTCATCTTCCTCTATGTTTTCATAGCGCAGGTGGTCGTATTTTGTGCTCTTATAGCTGTTATACGAATACCCGCCCGCATACGTTATAGGCTTAGGTTGCTCATACTTCACAAGCGGTACATATACTATTTTGGTAGTATTTGCGGCAAAGTCAGTACGGTACATCTTATTAGCGGGTATCGGCTTACCTCCCTCGCTCGCTATCACCAGTGCGCTTGCATCATTGGTGATTGTAAGCGGGTTGCCGCCGTTGGTACCGTAGTACAATGCGAGCGCTTTTGTACCCGCTTTGTTCATCTGTAGCACCATTGTTGCGATAGTACCTCTCGCCCGCGCTATCGGTTGCAGTCCCTCAATGGTACGGGCAAGCTCAATCGCTAACGCCTCGCTATCGTTGTATTCTTCATCGCCATAGTACACTTGCCCGCTCTTAGTACGGTACTCTGTACTTATAACGGTATTGTACTGATAGCCTAGCGCCTCATGCTCAATTTTCAGCTCATCGGGGTTACCAATAACGCCGTTATGAACGATGAAGTAGGTATGCTTCAGCTCATCATGTCTTACCTCAATCGGATGTGCCGCTTCCGGTAGGTTGGTCGTACTGGTAGGGTAGCGATGATGAAAAAGAATATGAGATGCTTCTTGTTTAGTGATAGCTGCACTTACTTCTTTTTCATTCATACTACGATGATACTCAGTCAGGTTGCTGTTAGCATCAAGCGCGATGTATCCATATCCATCACTCCCTCTACTTTTTTGTGCTTTATACTGTTTTATAACGCGCTTTCGTGCAGGTTTGGCATCCCTACGAAACGCGTAGACTATCCCGCACATACTTCATCCATGCTATCGGCTTCAGTAGGTTCATACTGCACTTTTAGTGCAGTCTCGCTCGCCGGTTCTGGTAAGTCAGAATTAAACAGTGCTTGCCGCGCATCAAAGTACGCTCGGCTACGGTCGGTCAATCCTAACAAGTAATACATTTGCAAGGTTTTCTCTCTCAGGTTTGCGCCCGCGTCAATCTCTATCACTCGCTTGCATAGTGCAGCATCGGTAGCTAGGTCAAGTACGCGTTGATGCAAGTTAGTCCACTCAAGAATCTTTGTAGCGTTCAATGTTCCACTATGGAACCGAACTTCAATGTGACCATCTTTTAATAAACTATGGAAGTTTATACCGTAATATCGGCTATCGTCATACTTCCTATTCTTGCGGTAATCTATATCCCTCCTTTTGCGGCTTTTGTACCATATACTTTCAAGCCCTGCTAGGGTTTTAGCTTTTACTATCGCATCGGCTTTATACTCGCCTTTCAAGACTCTACAAAACCTGTTTCTTCCACGCGATCGCGGAAGAAAACTCAGTAAAACTTCTTCCATAGCTAGGTAAAAGCATAGTGCATCTTTCATAGCTTTTGGCTCATCTCGCCTTGTTGCTGGTATCAGTCCCGCGCCGTCAAGATGGATATGCAATCCCGTACTATTGTTCACTGAAAAGCCCTCACGGTTTAGTACCGCACATAACTTCTTGATAGCATCCTCACCATTTTTACCTTTCAATTTTGGGGTCTGGAACTCAATACCATCATCATCAAGTGAGCCGTCACTCTCTACGCCGAACTCTCTGGGTATATCCCTAGCAGCGCGTGCGAGCGCCATTTTGTCAGTGTAATAGCACTCAATCTCGGTACTGAAGATCCGTTGACTTGTTATTATCTCGCCGCCGTGTATACTTTGGAACTTTGGCAGGTCGGCAGCAGACCATTCTCGCTCAATATCATCATCATCATCAGTGCAACTCTCACAATTACCATCACTGCTCAAATAATCTTCATGTGTTCTATTACCACAACTCTCGCAATAACTATGCGCACGCTCTCGCTCACAATCTTCACATCGTATTTCACCATCGTGTATACACTCATCCCCTCTAGGGATAGTTTCGTCACAATCTTCACAAGACTCAAGCGGGCAATCTTCACATAGACCATCATTATCTAGGTCACCCACTGCTACCAGCTCATTACATCCCTCACATTCTGCCGTATCTTCCAATTCTTCAATTACTGAAGTATTTAGGCAAGTCATAGGTTTATGATGATGCAAAGCATCGTTAAACTGACAATGCTTAAAAGCATCGCCGCCGCACTCTTGTACGTTTCACGCTTCACCTCTCTTTGCTTGTGCCCGTATGTTGCGCCGTAGCCTGAACGATCTAGCGCTACCATGCCGTCAATCTTGCTCTCAAGTCTCGCACGGTACTCACTCACATGTGTACTAGACATAACGATATAATCTTAATCAAGCGCCGGTCACTAAACCCGTACCGGTCACCTAGTACAAAGTATACATGAGCAGGCATTCACGGTCAAGAGCAGGCAATACCTCCCTTGCTGTATAACTATTTCGTGTTGTAATTTTTTAGCACCCTATATAAATACTAGGCGGCACGGTATGCGCGGCATAGATAGGCGAGAGCGCTCTATACCTACAGTCTCAACACATCCATACTTATCTTATGTTCCACGCTCATGCCTACTCATGCCTACTAGACTCCCGCTTGTGGGGTAATTCACCACCCTTGCTATAATCATACCCTATGCTATAATTATAACACATAAATGAGAAATGTAAATAGGTGGTGGGTGTTTTGCTTTCACTTTTGTCGTCGTTGGGTAGGATACCCCCTAAAAGACGGCGTATTCCTTACTCTTTTTCATCACATTCATGGTAAAAGTCAATAGCACCTTCTATCTTATCTGCCTTTCGGAGTCGGAGCGGAGCGCAGAAAAGCCTTCTGGTACAGAGTTGTACAAGATAATTGCGGTTCTGTAGGACTTTTCTCAGGTCTTAGCTTCATCTGCCCATTCGTCGTCGTCGCGGGTGCATTAGTATCTGGGCGGCCGAGCGCAGGATACAAGAAGTGTCTTTGTTGAAGCGGTATCACAGCAGGGGTTCCCGAATTGG
>Ga0163144_10019718_pt1 | contig 13540 bp, 10 predicted proteins | sample OliLak19BULKMAT1_FD_123175 | JGI IMG/M metagenome (GOLD analysis project Ga0163144, IMG submission 123175) | Freshwater microbial mat bacterial communities from Lake Vanda, McMurdo Dry Valleys, Antarctica - Oligotrophic Lake LV.19.BULKMAT1 | ecosystem: Environmental > Aquatic > Freshwater >... | reverse complement strand
GCGTTGATTAACCGGTAGGCGAGGACGACTAAGCTCACAATGGCCGCTATTATCAACTATACACCACCTCCGACGCTTTCCCGGTTTATCAAGGATTACCTGCCGTCGGAGCTGTTCTACGACTGGATCGTAGGGCCGGTTGGCTGTCTGCCCGCCGATAGCGAGTATCTGACGCCCGCCGGATGGAAGCGTATGGACGCATGGGTGCCCGGCGACCGGGTGGCTGTCTGGGATGACGGTGAGGTGCTGTTCGAGGAGGCAGAGCATGTCTGCTTGCCTGCCACTGAGCCGTTCCATGTGTTTGACAGCGGCAGCTTGCGAATGGAGCTGTCGAGCGAGCACACCGTGCTCTACAACGACTATCGCGGGGTGCAACGCACCTGCTCTGCCTTACAGATGGCGCGTGCCCCGTCGCGGCGCACAATCCCGACGACATGGCGGCAGCCCGGCGGCGTCGTCATGGCCGAAGCCGAGATCAGGCTGCGAATTGCGATCAGCGCGGACGGCTGCCTACCTCCTCGCTCGCAGCAGACCATCGTCACACTGCGCAAGGAACGTAAAAAAGACCGGCTCCGCACACTGCTGACAGCGGCGGGGGTAGTGTGGCGGGAGGCAGGCAACCCGGCTCGACCGACCGAGACCCGGTTCGTGTTCCAGGAATGGCGGGACAAATCGCTGGCGTTCGTCTGGGGCCTCGACGCCGCCGGGCTGGAAACAGTGATGGACGAATGCACGCGGTGGGACGGGCTGAATGAGCACGCCGAGAAGCGGTTCTATACCACACTCAAGGACCATGCCGACGCGATCCAGTATGCAGCACACGCCACCGGGAGGCGAGCGTCGATCCACACATATATCGACCCGAGGAACGCTGAGTGGGCGACGTCCTACACAGTGTCGATCAGAACAGGAGACAACCCGAAAAACCAGGCGATGGTGCGCGCAGAGACCAGGATCGGGCTGCGTGAGGCCCCTGACGGGTTGAAATACTGCTTCACGACCAGCACCGGGTTTTTCATCGCACGCTGCGCAGGGACTGTGTTCATTACCGGAAACTCCGGCAAGACCACCGCGATCTTCATGAAGCTGGTGTATATGGCGGGGCTTCAGGAGAGAGGACCGGACGGTATCCGTCGGACCCGCGCCGTGATCGTCCGCAACACTTCGACACAGCTTCGCGATACGACGCTCAAGAGCTGGTTCACCTGGTTCAAGGACGGACAGGCCGGGCACTGGGGCGCGACCGAGAAAAACTTCATTCTCCGGTTCGGCGATATCGAGTGCGAGGTGTTGTTCCGCCCGCTCGACACACCCCAGGACGTCGCGCGCGTGCTCTCGCTTGAGGTGACCTTTGCCATCGTCGATGAGTTTGTCGAGATACCTGAAGCGATCATTGACGCGCTCTCGGCCCGGTGCGGGCGCTACCCGTCTGCTGTTATGGGCGGAGTGACGAACTGGGGCATGTGGGGTTCATCCAACCCATCGACCGAGGATAACTGGTGGTTCGACCACCTGCACAACGGCGGCGGTATCATCCAGCCAGGCGAGGGTGTGTCGTTGCACCGACGGGTTGTGTTCGACGAGCGCAACGCGCGGTATTTCCTGCAGCCGTCGGGCTTTTCGGATCAGGCCGAGAACGTCGAGAACCTGCCCGGCAAACGCAATTATTATATCAACCAGGCCAAGAACAAATCCGAAGCGTGGGTGAAGCAGTTCCTGGAGGCGGAGTGGGGCTACAGCGTGTCGGGCAAGCCCGTCGTCGGCTCGTTCAACTCGCGCGTGCATCTGTCCAAGACACCGCTGCGCTACGACCCCAACCTCGACCTGGTCGCAGGGTATGATCCGGGTCTTGGGGGAAGCGCGATGACGTTCGGGCAGCAGGACTTGGAGGGTCGGCTGCATGTGCTGGGGGAGATCACCGCCTCGGGGCTTGGTGCGGGGCGGTTTCTCAACGAGCGGCTGCGTCCGTTCCTCAGCCGGGGGTTTGCAGACTGTCAACCTGGCCGGTTCATCATCGCGCCTGACCCGGCGGCGAACAACCGCTCGGCGAACGACGAGAACACGATCTTGGCCACGATCAAGCGCGCCTACCCGGTGTCGATAGAGAGCAACAACCGGCTGCCGCTACGACTCGACGCGATCGACTATTTCTGCACCGGGATGGTGTATGGGCTACCCCGGCTGGTGATCGACGAAAAGGCGTGCCCGGTGCTGGTGCGCGCGCTCAAGGGCGGCTGGAGATACATGCTGGACAAGGCAGAAACCATCCGGGAGGGCGGTCGAGGCCCGATACCCGAGAAGAACGTCTATTCCCATAATGGGGACAGTTTTGGCTACCTGGCCCGGTATTTCCATCGACATTCCCTAAAGAACGAGCGATATACCCTGGGCGGTGCAGGTATAAAACCGTTCGTGCCGCCCCGGTCGTCTGGCAGTTCGTATCATCACAGATGACGAAATATATGGGGGGTTCAGATGGCAAGTCAGCTCGGAAACACGTTTAACGCCAGCTCGCCTGCCCTGGCCATGACCGTCGAAGGCGCGGTCGGTGCTCCGATGGTCCGCGTGCCGGCACCAGCGCCTGTGCGTCGGATCGACCCTCGCACGTTGGAGAGTCTGGGCGCGCGATATCGCGCCATATACGAGCGTTACGCGTCCGATCGCGCCGCCGCCGAGCAGAAGTGGCTCAAGAACCTGCGGCAGTATATCGGCGTATACGATCCAGAGATCGAACGTGTGCTGCCGCAGAACCGGTCGCGTGCGTATCCGCGCGTGACCCGCGTGAAGTGCATCTCGATGTTGTCGCGGCTCATGAACCTGATGTTCCCGGGCAACGAGCTTAACTGGGAGTTGAACGCGTCGCCGTCGCCGGAGATGTCGCCGGAGATGGTGGCACAGGCCGTCACAGAGCTGATGACAAAGCTGCAGGGCGAAGGCCAGCAGGTTCAGCTGACCCAGGAGATTGTTGACGAGGCCGTGCGCACGCTCGCCGCCCAGTCGGCCAAGCAGGTAACCGACGTAATCGTCGATCAGCTGACCGAGCTGGGCGGGGACCAGACGGTTGACTGGATCGCGCTCAACCGCAAGGTCGTCGATAGCGCCATCAAATACGGCGTAGGTGTGCTCGAAGGCCCTTACGTCCGCAAAATTCAGCAGAGCGGCTGGGCGCTCGCTGCGCAAGCAATGCCCGGCCCCGACGGGGAGATGACGTCTGCTGCGAGCTTCCAGCCTGTTGATCGCACGATCTACAAACCGCAGTTTGATTTTCTGCCTGTCTGGGATTTCTACCCTGACATGGCTGCGCGAAACCTACCCGGAGAAGGGTATTTCGTGCGCAAGATTCTGGGGAAGTCGGCGCTCCGGAAGCTGGCGGACAGAGCTGATTTTTTCGGCCCTCAGATCAAGGCCGTGCTCACCGATGTCCCTACGGGTAATTACCAGGCCAAGAGCTGGGAGACAGAGCTTCGGACAATGGGGCTGGGGATCAACTCACAAACCGGTGTGACCAACACCTCCGGGCGCGAGAAGTATGAGATCATCATCTGGAAGGGGCCGATCAGCGCGCAGATGCTGATGGAGGCCGGTGCCGAGGTGGCCGAGAACATGCGGACTGACGATGTCGATGCAGAGCTGTGGATGGTCGATAACCGGGTCATTAAAGCGGAGGTCAACGCCTGGCGCAAACTCGGGCTGACGATCCGGCAGGCGCATATCTTCAGCTTCGACGAGGATGACACCTCACCGATCAGCCAGGGCCTGCCGGCGATCGTGCGCGACAGCCAGCTCTCGATCTGCGCTGCTACCCGGATGGTGCTCGACAACGCCTCGGTGGTGTGCGGCCCGCAGTTCGAGATCAACACAGCGCTTATGCGCCCTGACCAGGACATGAGCGCGATCGAGGCATACAAGAACTGGTATCGGGACGACGACGGTCCCACTGCGCAGTTTCCGGCGATCCGGCGGATCGAGATCGACGGCCACATCGGCGAGCTTTCGGCCCTCATCAAGATGTTTATGGAGTTCGCAGAGCTTGAGACCTTTATCGGGCCGCAGACCGGCGGCGATTTGACCCGTATGCCCAGCGAACCGATGCGGACTGCGTCAGGCGCGAGCATGGCGCGCGGCGACGCGGCGCTGCCGTTCAAGGATATCGTGCGTAACTATGACAGCTTCACCCAGTCGGTGATCTGGAGCATGGTCACGTTCAACAAGAAATTTAACCCCGACCTCGCGCCCGAGGGTGACTATGACGTGATCCCGCGCGGGGCTACCAGCCTCATCGCCAAGGAAATCCGGGGTGCCCAGATCGACCAGCTTAGCCAGACGCTGACGCCGGACGAGCGTGACCATATCGACGAGCGTCGGTTTATTGAGGCAAAGTTTGCCAGCCGCGACCTCCAGGGCATGTTGCTCAGCGAGGATGCGGCCAAGCGCTCCAAGGATGGCCGTGCTCAGGTGGCTGCCCAGCAGGCGCAGCAGCAGAGCGAGATGATTGCAGCCGAGATCAAGAAAACGCTGGCTGACGCGTTCAAGGGCGTTGCGCAGGGGCAAAAGAATAGCGCGAACGCCGACCAGGTTTCTGTTAAGACAGCCTTGGAAATGATTAGTTCAGGAGAGCAGCCGGATGTCGAGGGCCAAGGTAGCAGAGATAGTGCATCGCCTGCGTGAAGCAGCCTATCTGCAAGACCCTATCGCCAAAGCGGCGATCGAGATGATTAGACTATCAGCAGAGGTGACGCGGGAAAGCCTTGTTGCAGCAGACGGGAATGATATGCTACGCTTGCAAGGTGCAGTGCGTCAGCTCGACAAGCTACACAAGGACTTGATAACCAAACCACCGCAAACTAAGTCGCCGGAGGCACAAGCATGACCCGTAAACACAGCCTTCTAGCCAATGTCTCTGCGTTCGGCATGAGCGCAGCTGAGCGGCAGAAGGGCAGGTTTATGCGCGCGCCAGACGAGCATCCGAAACCCGATGACGCCCCCGGGTCTGCGCCTGTGGAGTCTACACCTGCCGAACCCACCTCGTTCGACGACGCGTTTGCTGTTGAGGTCGCGTCCGACGGACCGCCGCCTGCCGATCCGAAAGCGCCTGCTGAGGCGGCACCTGTCGAGGCGGCACCTGTCGAGGCGGCACCTGTCGAGGCGGCACCCGCCGAGGCGGCACCTCCCACAGCGGACGAAATCCTCAAAGGGCTGACCGAGGCGATCAAAACCCGAGCGGAGCCAGCAGCGCCCGCGCCTGCGGCTGCGGCTGCGCCTGCGGCTGCAGAACAGCCTCCGATCTACACAACCGAAGAGCTGAACGTAATCGCCGAGTATCATAAAGACTGGCCCGACGTCGCGCGCGCCGAGACTTTGAAGCGCCGCGCTGAGTATTCCGATCTGCTGGCTTTCACGTTCCAGCAAGTGCAGCAGCAGCTGGCTCCGATGGTGGAGCAGCTCCGGACTATGGGCAACACGATGCACATGGGCGAGCTGAAGACGCTTGTCCCTGACTATTCCGACCTCGTCGAGACCGAGGTTACCGCCTGGATCAGCACGCAACCTTCCTACTTGCAAGCCGGAATGAACGGCGTTATGCAGGGAGGAACAACTGATGAGGTCGCCGACCTTATCGGACGTTACAGAGCAGCTTCAGGGACTGCACCCGCAACGCCAGCCGCAGCGCCGGCAGCGGTCAAAGTCCCAGCAGCTCCAAAAGCAACTGAGCTGTCCACGGCTGCCAAACAAGCGGCAGCCTCGTTGGCCCCAGTCGGTAGTGAACGGACGCAGATTCCGGTCGGGGAGGACTCCCAGGATTACGGAAGCGCGTTTGCAAGGTTCGCTGCTCTGACTGAATAGGTTCAACATAGGGGATTAAGCTCATGGCTGTTGGTTATGGTGATATCACTCCCGCAGTAGCTGCGTGGGCGGTTGTTAAGATGCTCAAGCGCGCGCTGCCGCTGCTCGTTTTCGAGAAGTTCGGTCAGACGTATTCGCTGCCCACCAACTCAACCCAGGTTGCGAAATTTCGGCGTTATTTTCTGTCCGGCGCGACCGGCTCGGCGGGTAACGGCACAGGCAATTTCTTCACCCCGCTGGCGACCACGCCGCTGGTTGAGGGCGTTACACCTTCAGGTCGCTCGCTCGCCAACCAGGACTATACGGTCCAGCTGGCACAGTATGGCGACTACATCACCATCACAGATGTGGTGAACGACACCCACCCAGACAACGTCCTCGGGTCGGCCACTGAGATTCTCGGCGAGCAGGCGGCTGAAACCGTCGAGACGCTGCGGTTCAACGTGCTCAAAGCCGGTGTGAACGTGTTCTACGCTGCCTCGGCTGCGACCCGGTTGCTCACGGCAGCCAAGATCAGCCTTGCTGACCAACGCCGCGTTACGACTGCGATGACCCGTCAGAACGCGAAGAAAATCACGTCGGTCGTGGCTTCGACGCCTGACTTCAACACGCGGTCGGTGGAAGCGGCTTTCATGGCGGTGGCTCACCCCGATATGGAGACAGATATCCGGGACATGGTCGGCTTCAAGGCGGTCGCTGATTACGGCCCGCATACTTCCCCGATGGAAGGCGAGGTCGGTTCGGTCGAGCAGGTTCGCTATATCTGCACGACGGTTGCGCGTCCGTTCGAGGCCGCTGGTGTGGTTGTCGCTTCGGCACCACTCATGCGCTCCAACGCAGGCGTCCGGATCGATGTCTACCCGGTGCTGTATTTTGCCCGGGACGCCTTCGGTATCGTTCCGCTCAAAGGCAAGGACTCGATGATCCCGATGGTCGTCAATCCAAAGCCCGCCGCTGGTGATCCACTGGGTCAGCGCGGCACGGTAGGGTGGAAGCTCTACACCGCTACCGTCATCCTCCAGGAGGCGTTCATGGTCCGCCTTGAGTGTGCCGCAACGGCGTAATTCGTCACGGGCGGGGGGTGCTTCGGCACCCCCTGATTTGCTTTAGATAGGGACAAAACACATGGCATTGGGCGTAGCAACGCAGAAGTCCGACGGCATCGCACGCAGCGAAAGCGGCACTATTGTCGGCGACGGCACAATTCTGACTGTAACTCTCGGGTATCGCCCCCAGCGGGTTGTCCTGATTAACGTCACAGACGCGATCAAGTTCGAGAAGCACGACGCCGGTATGCTCAATACCGAAACGCTTCAGACGGTCGCGGCGGGCGCTCAGTCAACGACGACCAGCTCGCAGATCGTCATCACTGACGGCGGCTTTGTTGTGACTGCAGCAGTGTTCATCACCGCGAAGGTCTTCAGCTGGTTCACAAACTGATCCGACGGAGGGGGGAGCTAAAGTCTCCTCCCTTCGTTTATTACGGCATAAGGATCAGCGAGTATGCCTTACGATAGCATCAGCATCTCACGCGAGCGATCGAGCTTCTGTGTGAAACTGACCGATCCTGAGCTGGTCAAGGCGAACCGCGCGCGGGATATGGAAAAATCGACAACTGCGTGGCAAGACCCGCATGTCGAGTATGATTTCCCGGACAAAGCGGCGGTGTTGAAGTTCCTCGATAAGGCGATGGACATCGCCTTGCCTGCGGACACATACACCTCTACGTTCGATAAACTGGCCAAGGAAGCAGGAGCGGATCAAGATGTCTAATTCATACACAGTCGGCGAGACGATCGTCACCCCCGGAGCTGGTGGATGGTATGTGCTGACCCACCCGAGCGCCCCCCAGGAAGAGCGTGTGCAGGGCAAGGAGAACGCCGACAGACGTGCCGCCGAGATTAACGCGGCTGCTGCCTCACCTGAAGGTATGATCCCCCCGCAAGGTGACCTGGTGACCCCGGCGGGCACAGACGAGCTGCAGAAGCAGGTAGCGGCTATGCGCAGGGAGTTGGAAGAGTTGCGCGCGGCGCAGCCTGGAGCACCCGTCGAGACTGCCGAGGGTCCGGACGCCAGCAGCCTGGCCACTGTTCCGCGCGAGTTCGCCGGAGAGATGAGCAAGGCACAGAAGAAAACGCTGAAATCCGCAGGTGTGGAAGTCGTCACAATTGTGCTTGAGGAGAACGAGTCGATCCCGCCGACCGGGTTGTTTATCAGCCACAACGGGCGGGCTTACATGATTAAGCCGGGCGAGGAAGTCGATGTCCCTGACTTCCTGCTTAGTGTGCTCGACGATGCGATCACGTCCTCACCGGTCGTCGATAGCGGAAGCCAGAAAATCATTGGCTATCGTGACCGGAGCAAGTATCCTTACCGACGGGTTTAGAGCGCTTGAGGGCGATGCTGCACGATGGTAGGGGTTTCTACACAAACGGCAGCATAAGCTCTGCGGGGGAGACGGTTCGGTGACGCTAGGTGAACTCCTTGAGCTGCTGAGGCACTCGATCCTGAACGACCGCACGGACCGCATCAGTGGCTCGTCCGACTATCTCTGGACCGACAAGACGCTGTGTATCTACATCAACGAGGCACAGCGTCGGTTCGCAGTCAGAAGTCTTATCCTTCGCGACGGCACGACTGACGAGGTAACCCTCGTCCCGCTCGTCGCTGGTCAGACCGTCTACAATCTCCACAACGCGGTCATCGCGGTGGTGAGCGCTAAGACGGAAGGCCAGAACGCCGGGTTGAGCCGGGTAGGCCACAGCTTCCTGGAGAGTTATCGCAGCCCCGCTGCCCGGCTCCCTGATCCGACATATTTCAGCGCGATGCAGCCGGGGGCGACGCTGGCGTTCTCCACAGACGAGGCCATCAACAACGCTGACGGTGCCAGTGTCGAGCAAGTTACGCTACGTATTTTCCCGGCCCCCACCGCTGAGATGGTGACCGCGAACACCGCGCTCAGGCTACGTGTGATCCGCAAGCCTCTATACCCCCTCATCGAGACATCGACCGGGGCAACTCCGGAAATCCCCGAGGATCACCATATCGAGATGCTCGATTGGGCAGCATATCTGGCGTTGCGGATCGTGGACGACGACGCAGGTGCGCCCAAGCGCGCGGACGAGTTCCGGATCATGTTTGAAGGGCATGTAGCGGAAGCCAGAAAACTCGCTATGAGGAAGATGTTCGCGCCAACCGGTTGGGGCTTTGGGCGAGGTGGGTTCGTCTGGGAGAGGGATTGATAAATGCCGACGCAAGCTGAGTATGACCGCCAGGCGATCGCTGCGTTACAGGCGCAGTCGCCGATGCGTCGGGCCATACAGCAGGGGGCAAATGTGCTCACCAACTTTGGCAACACCGTTACCGGCGGTGCTCTCGGAGCGGTTGGAGACTTTGCGCGGGGCACCCCGCTCGGCACTACCGGCGACCAGATTCGTGCGCAGCTCAACGCCCAGTCGGACCAGGCAGCCCCGATCACTGATGCGCTTGGCATCCTCACAGGCGGAGCCGTGCTGGCCCGAGGAGCGGGCGCGGCTGTCAGGGCAGCAGGCGGCATCAGGCCAGCAGCAGCAGCGCTGGCCCGGTCGTTTACCCCGGAAGTGATCGGCACACGCGCAGCCGCGCTCGGGGCCAGGGCTACTCCAGCCCCAGGCCGTGTGATCGCCGGGGTCGCAGCGCCTCTCGCGGTAGCGGCGGGCGTGAGCGCGCTGGCCGGCAACCCGGATACACCAGCGGTTCAGCCGAACCCTAACAACCCGAGAGACGGTCTGACTGCCAGAGGAGATGGCCCGGTCGAGCAGGCGATGATGCAAGGCCGCGAGGCGCGCACGGTCCAGGATGATCTGACAGATACTGTCAGGCAAGTGCTGAACAACAATCCTTCGCTGGCGCAACTCCAGACGATCCAAGGGTTGCTCCCCAGCACGATAAAGCGGACTCAGTCCGATAAGGACGCGCTGTTCGGCCAGACCAGCAAACTCTCAGACGCGCTTCTCCAGCAGGAGCTGGTGGCTGCCCAGGCGGCTGCTACATCGCCGGAGGATTACGCCAAACGCTTTCAGTCGGCGCTCCGGAGCAAGTTTCAGCGGGACGCGGGGATGCTCGGGTTCGATCCAGGCGAACTGGTGCAGGCGCAGCTTTTGCAGCCGGGCGAGGAATAAACGATGGCCCAGATCGGGGGGGTTTTCATTGACGACGCGCTCCTGCCGACTGTGCCGGTGCCAACGCAGCGTTCCCGGCCAGGTCTCGGTGCGCTCTTCGGCAACGCAGCGCAGCAAGCGCTCGGACAGGTGCGCTTCGGTGTGCCGCTCGCGATCGAGACACAGCTTGGCACTGCGAGCGCGCAGGACCGGGCGTTCTACGAGAGCGGGCTGGCACAAAACCGGGAAGCTACAAGCCGGATCGCTCCTGCGAGTGTCGATGACCTTACTGCAGGACGTGTGGGCTTCGGAGGCTTTATCGCCGAGAACCTGGCCGTTTCGGCACCACAAACACTCACAGGCATAGCAGGGGCTGTTGCAGGCGCGCGGTTCGGTGGAGTGCGAGGAGCGCTTGCCGGCGCGACCGCTGCGAACACACCAATCTTCACAGGCTCCAATGTTGATCGGGCCGTCCAGGAGCAAGGCACGCTGACACCAGAGGCCGCGACACGCTCTCTCGTTGCGGCTCCACTCCAGTCCGCGACAGACTCGGTCATCCAGCGGTTTCTCCCGGGAGCCGAGAGGCTTTTCGGGGGCTTTGCTGCGACCCAGACCGGTAACTTCCTGGCACGGACCGCGAAGTCAATCGTCAAGGCCGGCGCGACCGAAGCTGTGGCGGAAGCATCCCAGCAGCTCGGAGAGCGGTTTGCCGCCGGGTTGGACGTTACCGGCCCCGACGCGGCAGCCGAGTATGTCAACGCGGCTGTTGTCGCGTTTGCACTCGGTGGTGTGCTCGGCTCGGGAGGTGGGTTTCGACGCAGCGCGGCGCAGGTCAAGAACGCGGCGGATGTCACCAACGAGGACGTTATCGAAACAGTTGACGCGGCGCTGTCAGGGGAAAAGCCCGCTCTCAGCCCGATCCCTGAGAGCGCCCGCGCGTATACACCACCACGCCGTATGCTGCCCTCACCGAATGACTTTGCGAACCCGGACGCGGTCAGCGTCGGCGCGGACGGCGTCTCGGTCACAGAGGAGCAGCGTGCGGCTGCTCTTGACCCAAGCGTGCTCGATCGACCGGACCCGGCGCAGTTTGAGCAGGGCGCTGCCGAGCGGCTTCAGGAGGCCCAAGACCTTGCTGCGCAGTCTCAGCGTGTGGGCGAGGAACCAGCGCGGATCAACCAGGCTGTGCGGGATATTCTGGCAGGGAACCAAAACCCTCCAATCCCAGACGCGCTGCGCGCACCCGCGCCTGTATTCGATCCCGCAGCGGCGTTCCAGGAGCGGATGGCGCAAAGCACCAGCCCGCTCGCGATCGGAGCTACCGGGGAGTTTAACGGCGTCAACAGCACGGTCCAGGCTCGCTTGTTCGCTGCCGACCCAATTGCCGATCTGCGCACAGCGCTAAAGCTGAAGAGCATGTCCGATGTCACGCGTGCCAGCGTGGAGCGGGAGATAGCAACGCGGCGTGCGGAGGTCACCGGTGCGACACCGCTGACAACTGACTTTGCGACGCGGCTGAACGAGGTAAGGGAAGGGCTGCGCGGCAGCTTTGTGACCAAGCTCACCGCAACAGATGTGGCTGACCTCAAGACCAAGGTTTACAGCGAGCTGCTCGACAACCCGCTCGCGTCCCAGAGCGTGACGAAGCTGGCGGAGCGACTGGGGCTGGTTACCGCGACGGGCGAGCCGACCGCCGAAGGGAACGCGATCGAAGCCGCCCGCACACAAGCGCTCCAGGACGAGATCAACGCACCTGCTCCGACCCCCGTAGGCGTCGCTAGACCCGGCACTACAGCAATGGGGCCACGCACAACTCTTGAAGCTGTCGCGGTTGCCCCGGCGACTGTCGACCCTAATTTCAAGTTCAACACTGTGTTGTCGCAGGCGGGCATCAGGCGTCTCAGCAGCGCACCCGCATCGGTGATCGGCACTCCGGTCAGTCTGCTTGATGCACAGCAGAAGGTGTTCTCGGCGCTGGCCACAGACACGTCACCGGAGAGCGCATCGAACCGAGGGGAGAACGCTGCGGTTACGCAGGTGGAGAAGATCGCAAAAAGCCTCGGCCTCATCACCAACGACGACGCGCGGGACGTCACCCCGCTGGGCCGGAAGGTCTATCTGGGCACCCCTGAAGGGCGCGCAGAAATAGAGCGGACCAAAGCGCAGCAAGGGTTTGCTGGTGCGCCTGCGAGTGCGTTCGACCAAGGTGTTCAGTTTGAGGCGACCGGGCAAACCCCGAGCGCGTTCGGCTCGTTTGAAGAGCTGGCCGCTTACGAGTCTGGACGCGTCCACGCCCGGGACGTGGTCAACAACGGCCCTGCGACAGTCGAACAGACTGAAGCGACCCGGGCACGCCAGGCCGGGCGTGTCAAAGGCGACACGGCTGCGCGCGAGAGTATCAAGCGCGCACCACTCACATCAGAACAACTCCGCCAGCAGGGACTCAGCAACCTGCTCGACATAATCGATCTCTCAGCTGTCACCGACACAGATGTGGGCGCGCTGCGGCGAATGGTGCGCGATGGGGCGACAACTGTAGAGTTGAGTGACGCGCTCCAGCAGGTTCAGGGCGGCAAAACGCTGTTTACCCAGCCGGAAGCCGCGCCGGCAACGCTATCCCCGAGGCCAACGCGAGGTCAGCCGCTGTTCAAGGAGATGAACCCCCGGGTCCAGATGACGGGAACACGTGGGGGTCAACGTGCCGAGACACAGGAGGCGGTGCGTGTCTATGACCAGCGCCAGCTGATCCGGCGGGCGATGAAGGACAAGGAGATTACCGTTTCGCGGGCGAACAAGCTCAACGACCTGCTCGACGAAGGGCGTGTCGGTGTCGTTGAGAAGATCACCGCAGAGTTCGGCTCGATCCAGCGGGACGCATCCGCCGTCGCAGAGAACAACGCGCTGGAGAACACGTCGTTTGGCGCAGCCGACACAGAGCTGGAGGAGTTTCTGGTAGGACGCAACTTCATCGAGACGTTGGACCAGATGGTCGCGCGGGCACCTTCAGACCAATCGCGGGAGATCATGAAAAAGGTGATGCTGATGCACCGCCAGATGCTTTCTGTCACCGACACGGTCTTCCGGGTGCGGATCATACGTCCGACAACTGTTGGAAGGTTCCCCGAGAATTTTCTCAATCCCTCGACGCGTGCGATGACAGAGTTCAAACGCAATCCAGCGGAAGTTACCGTGCTCCTGAAAAGCGCGGATTTCGGCCCGGAGGCGGGGATGAACTGGCAGCTGGTGACGCATGAGATGCTTCACGCAGTCACTCTGCCGGCTTTTGAATACGCGAACCAAACGGACCCCACCGGGAAGACCGAGCTGGGCAAGGCGGTCAAGAACCTCAATGAGCTGACAGAACGCCTCAACGCACATATGGCCGCGCGTGCGTCGCAGGGTAATCTTACACCGTTCGAGTCGGATTACATCGAGAACCGCAGCAACGCGCTCGACAACGCAGAGGAGGTGCTCGCGTGGGGATTAACAAACCCGGAGATGCAGCAGTATCTTCAGTCGGTGGAGTATGCGCCGCGTCAGTCTGTGTTCTCCAGGCT
>Ga0163144_10019717_pt1 | contig 13541 bp, 8 predicted proteins | sample OliLak19BULKMAT1_FD_123175 | JGI IMG/M metagenome (GOLD analysis project Ga0163144, IMG submission 123175) | Freshwater microbial mat bacterial communities from Lake Vanda, McMurdo Dry Valleys, Antarctica - Oligotrophic Lake LV.19.BULKMAT1 | ecosystem: Environmental > Aquatic > Freshwater > Lake... | reverse complement strand
AGAAACTCATATGCGGCATCGCCGGCGGGGATCCCCCGGACACATTGATTCAGGATCGTCTTTCAATCGCGGAATGGGCGGTGCGTGACACGTTCTTTCCGCTGGACGATCTGATCGCAAAAAGCATCAGTCAGGAGAGGCTTGCGTCCGGCGCGCGCGACAAAATCCGCAGCGGTGATCGAGCATCAGCGGTTGGGTTGCTGAGGGAACTGATTACCAGCCTCGAACCGCTTGGCGACTCAAAACAGCTTCAGCTTGCAAAGCAACTGCAGAGCGCCGCGCCCGGCGGCGCGACCAGCGAGCGGGCTGATGAACTGGTGGCGTTGTGCCAGGGGATTCGTCCGGAGACGTTCTATCAGACCTGCTGGGAAGAGGCGTGTTTCGGAGAGGATGAAAAGCGCCGGGTGTATGGCATCCCGAACACCACGGATGTGCGGGCTCTCTATTACAACGAGGATTTTCTTGCTCGCGCGGGACTGGTGGATGCCGAAGGCAAGGCCCGCCCGCCGAAGGATTGGGATGAGCTGCGCGAATACGCTTACAAGCTGACGCAGACCGATGATCGCGGCAATATTGTCCGGCTGGGATTCGCGCCGCTTTTCAGCCAGGGGTGGCTTTACACCTACGGCTGGCTCAACGGCGGGGAGTTCATGAGCCCTGACGGACGCCGCTGCACACTGGCGGACCCGAAGATCGCCGAGGCGCTTGCCTACATCGTCTCAATCTATGACGGGCTTGGCGGGGTCGAGCGGGTCACGAGTTTTCAAAGCACATTCCAGACCAACGAACTGGACGCGTTTCTCACCGGCAAGCTGGCGATGAAAATCGACAGCGATTTCGCCCAGAACATCATCGCCCAGCATGCGCCCAATCTTCGCTATGGCATCGTTCCACTGCCCGCGCCGAAGGGTCGCAAGTCGCTCACCTGGTCAGGCGGATTTTCGTGGGTGATTCCATCGGGTGCGAAGAATCCGGAAATGGCATTCGAGTTTATCCGCTTCCTGATGACCGACCGCACATGGAAGATGCGGGCAGTCGTCGAATCGCGCGTCGCCGCAAGTCGCGGACGGTTTTACATCCCCGAGCTTGCGCCGCTTCCGCACGTCAATCAGCAGTTGTACGAGGGATTCGTCCGCGACAGTGCCGATCTCCCCGAGAGGCTTAAGAAATCGTTCGCACAGTTTACCGCCATGATGGGCATCTCAAGATTTCGTCCGGTCACGCCGGTGGGGCAGTTGCTCTGGGATGAACATGCCCGTGCGCCTGAACGCGCGCTGCGGCATCGCGGAACACCCGCGCAGGTGCTGGCGGCGGGGCAGGCGGTGGTTCAGGAACAACTTGACATCATCTATTCTGAAAAGCCCGGCGTGAAAATCAACTGGCTTTATCCCACGCTGATTTTCATGGCGATACTGGGAGTGACGGTCTTGCTCGCGCGATATCTGCGGCGTGAACTGCATCTTCACCAGACACGCGTTCATAAAAGTGAGATGTTCTGGGGATATTTCTTCGCCGCGCCTTGGCTCATCGGGCTTGTCGTCTTCACTGCCGGGCCGATTGCGGTGTCACTGGTCTACAGCTTCTGCCGGTATGACGTGCTTCATCCAGCCGAGTGGATCGGGATGGAAAACTACCGCCGGCTTTTGTTTGACGATCCGTTGTTCTGGAAGTCCCTCGCCAACACCGCCTTCATGATCCTGGGCGTGCCGCTTGGCATGGCGGCGGGTCTGGGGATTGCGATGCTGCTGCATCAGCAGCTTGGCGGGATGCGTGCCTACCGCACTGTTTTCTATCTGCCCGCGATCGTGCCGGTGGTGGCAAGTTCGCTGCTTTGGTTATGGGTTCTGAATCCGCAGATGGGGCTGCTTAATTCCCTGATCCGCATGTTCGGCGTCGATGATCCGCCGCGCTGGCTTGCCAGCCCGTCGTGGTTGTTAGGATCGAAAACCGCGATCATCATCATGGGACTGTGGAGCGCCGGATCAAGCATGATCATGTGGCTTGCCGGCCTCAATGGAATACCCAAACATCTCTATGAATCGGCGGAGATCGACGGTGCCGGTCCGTGGCGGAGATTCCTGAGCGTGACGCTTCCGATGCTGACGCCCTATTTGTTTTTCAATCTGGTCACCGGAATCATCGGCACGATGCAGATTTTCTCGCAGGCCTACATCATGACCCGGGGCGGCCCGGATGACTCAACGATGTTCTATGCGTACTACCTCTTCAACAGTGCATTCAGATACTTCAAAATGGGATACGCCTCGGCGATGGCGTGGATTCTGTTTCTCATCGTGCTTGTGCTGACCCTGATTCAACTTGCCCTGGGACGACGTTGGGTCCACTACGACACGGTGTAACGCCGAATGAAACGACTGCTTTTGATTGCATTGATATTCATGGAGCTCACCGCAGCGGCGGTGTTTGCGGTGGCGTTGCGCTTCGGACGCTTCGATCAAGGCGCAGGCTTCTATTTCTACCTTGCAGGTCCGCTGCTGGCGATCGCGACGGCGTGCGGGCTGTTGCTTCCCCTCACGCCGCTGCGGCGTGTGGCATCGCATGGACTTCTGCTGCTCGGATGTCTGCTGTTCTCCCTGCCGTTTGTGTGGCTTGTAAGCACGAGTTTCAAGTACGAGGAAGAGGTCTTTGTTTATCCGCCGCAATGGATTCCCTCGACGCCGGGTGTGGTGGCGCAGTCACCGTATGTGACATCTGAGGAGTTCGCCGGGATCGAGCGTCCGGCAGCACTGTCGGAAGACCGATGGGAGGAGATTCGCGGATATATCGAAGAAGCCCTCTGGCAGAAAGGCGCTGCTCTGCTCGGCGACCGGGTCGCGATGTCGCAGCTTGAGACTTCCGCGGTGCGTGAACGGGTGGTGCGCGGACTGTGGCACGGCGTGTTGAACCGTTCGGCCGACACCCTCTGGGCGGGCAACGCGGATCAGATTCCGGCGCGGCTTGGAAAGCAGGTGGATGCGGAACTGGCGAACTTGGTCTGGGAGAGTGTCTATCGCGCGGTCGAGCTGAATCAACTGACCATCGCCGATGATGAAGGGATCGAGCGCAGCGTGATAGTACCGGGCGCATCCGATCAAGGATGGCGAGCCATCAGCAATAATATCCACCTGATCCATCATGAAAGCGCGACATCCACTGCGTCTGAGACTCAACTGCTGCGCTACGACTTGAAAGAATCGTCCACCGCAAAGGTTGAAGGAAAATTTGCGATGGATATCGCGCCTGACCGGCTCTTCAGCATTCGCCTGCCCATGCGTCAGGACCGCTCGTGGAACCGCTTTGATTTCACACTCGAAGCCGGGGGCAGACGGTACGTGCTGGAAGACGCGCTGTTCCTCGGTCAGCGGCGGTGGCAGGAACTGACTTTCAAGATCAAGGCAAAGGATGATCGGGATGATCGTGATGAAGGCGTATGGCCTCTGGTTCCGGCGACGGATCAAACCGGCGCTTACAACGTTTCGGCGATGATGAAACTGACCATCACCATTCATCGCGCCTCCACTGCGGGTGCTGTGTGGAGTAAATACACCAACAACTACAGACAGGCATACCTCTCCAGCGGACAACGATGGAACTATGTTTTCAACAGTCTGTATCTGGTGGTGCTGAGCGTGCTGGGACAGATGCTCAGTTGTTCGATGGTGTCCTATGCATTCGCGCGCATCCGCTGGCCGGGACGGGATATTCTCTTCTTCGTGCTGCTCGCGACGATGATGCTTCCTGCACAGGTCACGATGGTTCCCACTTTCGTCATCTTCAAATATCTCGGCTGGTACAACACACTCAAGGCGCTGTGGATTCCGTCGTTCTTCGGCGCGGCATTCTTCATCTTCATGATGCGACAATTCATGCGCGGCATTCCGAACGATCTGGAAGAGGCGGCCCGCATCGACGGATGCGGTTATTTCGGAATATACTGGCGCATCATCCTCCCCCTGATGAAACCCGCACTCGCGGCGGTGGCGATCTTCACATTCATGGGCACATGGAACGACTTCATGGGACCGTTGATCTACATCAACGACGAACGGCTTTATCCGCTGTCGCTCGGACTCTTCGAGTTCAGAACCCAGCACAGCGCCGAGTACGGCATGTTGATGGCCGCCTCCACGCTGATGACACTGCCGGTGATCGCGGTGTTCTTCGTCGCACAGCGGTACTTTATTCAGGGAATCACGCTGACCGGGATGAAGGGTTGACTCCCGCTTGAATCAAAGTGAACGCGACGGAGCGAAGTTGCGCGAAGAAGAGAATGCAGAATGAATGGGTATCCTTCGCGAGTCTTCGCTCCTTGGTTTCATCGCGTCCTTTTCATCTGACACGTCGTCTGCGAGTCCGTGAGCCGACGGAGTTGATGTCCCGGGCTTTGTATTCACTGGGAGTCATCCCCGTGAGCTTGCGGAAGACCTGCTTGAACTAGGCGCTGGATTGAAATCCGAGATTGAACGCAAGCGTGGTGATGGAGACCGAGTCGGTCTTGAGGAGGATCTTGGCGCGCTGAATCCGCTGATGCGTGACGTACTCGATCGGCGAGAAGCCGGTTTCCTCATGGAAGCGCCGCCGAAAGTGGCTTTCGCTCAGACCGGCCATTTCCGCGATCTCGTCGATGCGGGGCAGGGGTTCAGTGAGATGCTGCTGAATCCAATGCATGACGCGCTGGATCGGCGCTGAGACGAATTCAGGATCCGTCTGTGCGATTTGCGAGCGGTTGTAATCGCGGATGATGGTCAGAAGCAGTTGGTGAAACAGCAGGCGCGGCATCAGTGGCGCATCACTCGCCGGGTGCCGGTGTTCTTCGATCAACCGCGCGAACGCGTTGCGCAGATGAGTTGATCCGGTAAACAGTGGCGTGGTCAGCGCCGCGAGTTCCCGCTTGAGCTTGCGTGTGGATTTGAGTGACAGTTCGGGCAGCGCGTTGTCACCCGATGGAAAGCGGAAGCGCAGCCAATACCATTCCGCCGGCCGGAGCGTCGCACCCACCCCGCCGTGCAGGGTGCCGGGCTGGGTGACGAATGTCATGCCAGCACGCACGTCATAGTTGCGGTCTCCCACCCAGAATCCCAGATCCCCGTCAATCACATAATGAATCTCATATTCCCCCGGATGGGCATCGGGCTGCAGCGAGTTGGGAATGGCTTCGAGGATATGCATGCGGCCGAGAATGGACATCTCGCGCAGCAACTGGGTTTTGCGCTCAAAGGTTTCGTGGTACAAGCCCGAAGAGTATGCCCGTCACGATCCCAAAGAGGACGCGATGTGGCACTTCGAGCCGCACGTCGCAGAGAAAGTCTTCAACGATCTGGCGCGCGAAGCAAAAGTGACAGTGGTCGGCAAGCAACGTCTCGATCTTAAAAACGGGGTGAAGAAATCCGCCTCACGCATCGAATCGATCACCATGGAATCCGGGGAAGTCTACAGCGGCAAAGTGTTCATCGACGCCACTTACGAAGGCGATCTGATGGCCAAGGCCGGGGTGAAGTATGTCATCGGCCGGGAGTCCAACGCGACCTATGGCGAATCATTCAACGGCGCGCAGTCGAACATGGGCGATTCGTACAATTTTTACACCAATGTGGATGCGTATGTGAAACCCGGCGATCCAAGCAGCGGCCTTCTGCCCGGCGTGCAGCCACCGCCGCCCGCGGATGGCGAGGGCGATCATCGGATCATGGCGTACAACTTCCGCCTCTGCACCAGCGATGATCCTGCGAACCGGCGCGAGTGGACCAAGCCCGAAGGTTACGATGAGCGCGATTTTGAGATGCTGCTTCGCGCCTACGATCGCGGCTATGTCGGTGTGCCGTGGAGCGGCGGGGCGATGCCCAACGACAAGTTCGACGCCAACAGCAGCGGCTTTGTCGGCAGTGACTGGTTCGGGATGAATTACGACTATCCCGACGGCGACTACGCAACGCGGGAAAAATACATCAAGGCGCACAAGTATTACATGCAGGGCATGGCGTGGACGATCGTCTCGAATCCGCGCGTTCCCCAGAAGACGAAGGAAAGCCTCTCCAAGCGCGGGCTGACCAAGGATGAATTCAAGGACAACGACAACTGGCCTTATCAGATGTACGTTCGCGAGGGGCGGCGGATGGTCAGCGATTATGTAATGACCGAGCACGATGCCCTCTGGGCGCGCCGGGCTGAGGATTCAATCGGGCTGGCGAATTATTCGCTCGACTCGCATCATGTTCAGCGGCACGTCGATGCGAACGGATTCATCCGCAACGAGGGCAACGTGCTGGTTCCCATCAGCGGTCCTTATGCGGTGTCGTATCGCTCGATCATTCCCAAGGCCGATCAGTGCGGCAATCTGCTGGTGCCGGTGTGTTTCGCAGCATCGCACATCACCTATGGATCCATCCGCATGGAGCCGGTTTACATGATCCTCGGGCAGTCCGCAGGCGCGGCCGCGGCGCTGGCGGTGCAGGGCAACAGCACTGTGCAGAACGTGAAGTATGACCAGCTTCGCAGCCGGCTGGTTGAACTCGGGCAGATTCTCGATTACACCGGCAAAAGCACCCGCGCCGATGCGGTTGAGGCGAAGGACGTCAAGGGCATCGTGCTCGATGACCGCGGCGCGAATATCACCGGATACTGGGGGCGCGCGGTCAACGGAAGATTCGTTCTGCCCTATGTGCTGATTGCCGATGGCAAACGAAAGATGCGCACCTGGAGCGACAATCAGGTGAAGATGGTCCCGATGACAATCACCTATGAGACGAAGCTGCCGGTGGCCGGTGACTATGAAGTGCGGATGTCGTATCTCCCGAATGCGGATCGCGCCTCCAATGTCGCGCTGAGTGTCGAACACGCAAATGGTGTCGCGGAGGCAAAGGTCGATCAGAGGCAGACGCCCGCGATTGACGGAATGTTTGTCTCGCTCGGCAAGTTCCGGTTTGACACCGCAAAGCCCGCGAAGGTTGTGATTTCGACCGAAGGCACCGACGGGCAGGTATGTGCCGATGTGGTGGTGTTCATCCGGCAATGAAATTGGGTACTGGGTCAGATTGGCGCATCGTTCGGTGGCCTGGGTTGTCAAACCCGTGTTGCTTTCGCAGAACCCGGGTTGAAAACCCGTGCCACGACAATGATGCTGTGCCGGGATCCTGTACCGGGATCTTGTACCGGAAATTGCAAGAGGGTGTTGAATGACGGCCATGCCGGTGTTGATCGCGGTGCTTTGCCTGATGGCCATCGCGTATCGGTTTTATTCGACGTTCATCGCGGCGCGCCTGGCAACGCTGGACGACCTGCGCGCCACGCCCGCTGTCAAACTGGATGATGGGCACAACTATCATCCCACCAACAAGTGGGTGCTTTTCGGACATCATTTCGCCGCGATCAGCGGTGCCGGGCCGCTCATCGGCCCGGTGCTGGCGGCGCAGTTCGGGTATCTCCCCGGACTCCTGTGGATCGTCATCGGTGTTTGCGTCGGCGGGGCGGTGCAGGATTTTCTTGTCCTTGTCGCCAGCACCCGCAACGGCGGTAAGAGCCTTGCGCAGATCGCACTGATGCACATCGGGAAAGTCGCCGGCATCACCGCGACCATCGCCATCCTCTTCATCATCGTCATCGCACTTGCAGGCCTTGGAAAAGTTGTCGTCAAAGCGCTCGGTGGAGAAACCGTCGCCTATCCCGCGGCCAGCAAACTCATCTTCGATTCACAAACCATCGCGGTTGGCGCCAGCGGCCTGGTCCGCGTTCCGGGTGGATCAGAGCTCCGCTGGAACGACGGCAAATCCGGCATGAAGTTCGACGAGCCTTTCGATCTTCAGCTTGGCAGCACGACGGCGGAATCGCTCGCCGCATTTCGCAGTCAGGGCACCTTGCCCGCCGACACCAAGCGACTGGTCCCGGGAAGTTCCTGGGGAACCTTCACCATCGCCTGCACGATCCCGATCGCATTGTTCGTCGGCTGGTACATGTACCGTTTACGAAAGGGGCATGTTGTCGAAGCATCGCTTATCGGAGCGGTGCTGACATTGGCCGCGACCGTCGCGGGGGGATATGTCGCGTACACCTCGCTGGGACAATACTTCAACCTCTCGGGCGCGCAGGTAACACTGGCGATGGCGATCTATGGCTTTGTCGCATCGGTGCTGCCGGTGTGGCTGCTGCTGTGCCCGCGCGATTATCTCAGCTCGTTCCTCAAGATCGGCACGATCATTCTGCTGGTGGTCGGGACGCTGCTAGCCAATCCCACTTTACATGCACCGGCATACAACACGGTGTTTGCGGGCGGCGGACCCGTGGTGGCGGGGAAGATTTTCCCCTTCATGTTCATCACGATCATGTGCGGAGCCATCAGCGGATTTCACGCATTGGTCAGCAGCGGCACAACGCCCAAGATGGTGATGCGCGAATCACACACCCGCATGATCGGCTATGGCGCGATGCTGGTTGAAGGACTCGTCGCGGTTGTCGCGATGATCGCGGCGGCGGCGCTTCCGGTGGGGGATTACTATGCGATGAACACCGAGCTTGCCAAGGCGCCGCGCTGGCACGACCAGATCCTGCAGGTGGGCGGCGCGCACGGCCCGGAACACGCCGGCGGGGCGACCGACAATCTTGCGAACTATGAAGCGCTGACTCAGGAATCCCTGCGCGGCCGAGTGGGCGGGGCGGTCACACTCGCCGTCGGGATGGCGCATATTTTCGATCAGGCCACCGCACGATTCATGAGCTCCAACCGCGCCGCGCTCGATGCGATGTGGCGCTATTGGTACCACTTTGCGATCATGTTCGAGGCGCTGTTTATTCTCACCACCATCGACACCGGCACGCGCATCGGACGGTTTTTATTACAGGAAGTGCTTGGAAAAGTGCATCCATCGCTCGGGCTTCACGGAAAATGGTATAGCGCGGTTCTCAGCACCGTTGTCATCGTCGTCGGCTGGGCGTGGTTCATGAATTCGGGCAGCTTTTCCACCATCTGGGCGATGTTCGGAATCGCCAATCAGATGCTCGCGGTCATTGCACTCGCGATTGTGTCTGCCTATTTCGCAAGTGAAGGAAAGCGACGATATCTGTGGATCACGATTATTCCCATGTGCGTCGTGCTGCTGACCACATCAACCGCGGCGGTGCAGATGTTCATGGGGCAGATTGAAACGATCCGTACGCAACTGAATCTTCTGCCGCCGGCGCGCAACGCAAGTCTGCTGATTAACAGCATCATTCAGGCGATTCTGACAGTTTCGATGATTGCGTGTGCAGACATTGTTGTCATCGCATCGGCGATCAAGATCTACCGTCTGCCTGCGGGTAAACCACAGGACTCGGCGGGCGGCTTGCCGGTCAATCAGATTTGAAAAATGCGAGGATGAGATGAAAAATGCTACGGCACGGCTTCTTGTCCCTATCTGCTTTTGCGTCCTCGTGCTTTGCAATGTCGGGCGCGTCAACGCATCAGACAGCACCGCCGAGGAACGCTATCACGGCCCATTCCGCGAATTACCTGCCAACGCCATCACTCCGCAAGGCTGGCTTGCCGAGGTGCTTCGCCGCCAGAGCAATGGACTCACAAAACACCGGCACGCAAGCGGCCGACCGTTTGATTCGGATCTGTGGGTCGGCAAGATCGCCAACGCGCATTGGGCCGATTATGACTACGGCACCACGCATCTGCGTGTATCGGTGTTTCCGTCGCCGACGCCTTGATCGTATTTGAAAAGTCCTGACGGAGGATGCGATGTTTCAGATGAGCAAAACTCCACGCTTGCGAATGCTTGCAGGCGTCATCGCGCTGCTTTTTGCAGGCACCGCTGCTGCTGAACTGCGCGTGGCATCGGTGTTCGGCGATCACATGGTCCTGCAGCAGTCCGCCGAAGTTGCCATCTGGGGTGAATCTGATGCCGACGAAACAATCACGGTGAAGTTCGCCGGGCAACTCAAGTCCGCTCGATCCACGGCAGAGGGAAAGTGGCGGTTGTCACTTGACGCGATGCCGGCAACACGTGATGGAGGCGATCTGATTGTCTCCGCGGGAGGGAGAGAGATTGTTTTCAAGGATGTCTGCATCGGCGAAGTCTGGCTGTGCGCCGGTCAATCGAACATGGCCGCGCCGACGCGGGAGTTTGATCCTGATGGCGCGCTCACCAAAGGCATCAATGCGCCGCGCATCCGCATGATCCGCATCCCCGAACGACCGGCCGAGGCGCCGTGTTCATCATTCCAGGCGGAATGGCAGGTGTGTTCGCCGGACACCGCGCCCAACCTTTCAGCGTTCGGGTATCACTATGCGAGGAAACTATCCGATGATCTTGATGTGCCAGTCGGAATCGTGCTGTGCGCCTGGGGCGGATCATCCGTCGCGGCGTGGACCAGTCCGGAAGCGCTTGACGATCCCAGGCTTCGCGCGCTGATGCCGCACGATGTCATCGGCTGGCGCGAAAACTGCCGGCCGTCCAAGCTGTATCTCGGAATGCTTCATCCGTTGATTCCGTACACGGTCAAAGGCGTGATCTGGTATCAAGGCGAAACCGAAGGGGATCCGGAACAGAATTCGTTCGCGTACCGGCTTCTGTTCCCCGCGATGATCCAGGACTGGCGGCGGCGGTGGAACCGGACGGACATGCCGTTCTATTTTGTGCAGATGCCTCGCCTGATCAACAAGCCGCAGTGGCCGGTTGTTCGCGAAGGGCAGGCAGCGGGACTCTCGCAGCCGCACACCGGCAGGATCGTCACGCTTGATCTCGGGCATGAACGCGAGCTGCATCCGAAGAACAAGGAAGATTTCGCAGCGCGCATGGCGAATCTTGTTCTCCACAAAACCTATGGCCGGGATACGCCCGCGGATTCTCCGGTGATCGAATCGATCGAAGGGAAAGGCAGCGCGATCATCGCCCATCTATCCCACTCCGCAGGCATTGAAACATCCGATGGACAGTCGCCCCGGTGTTTTAAGATCGCCGGAACCGACGGCAGGTTTTCGGCGGCGCAGGCGGTCTTCGAGGGTGAGACCCTCCGCGTGTCGAGCGGTGATGTCCCAACGCCCGTCATGCTGCGTTATGCCTATGATGACAATCCCGATGTGAATGTCATCAACGCGCACGGTCTCCCGCTCGCGCCGTATCGCAGCGATTCGCTGCCAGTTCCCACAAGCGAACTTACGCCGATACAACTCGCATCCGAGCCGAAACTCCATGAGACATTCACCGCTGTATCAATCACCGACGTAACAAAAATACTTCACAGGATCAATTTCGATGAACATCGCGCTCTGCGGTTTTTGAATGGATCAGCCCTTCATAGCTGTCATAATGACTGTCATAGAGGAATCAAAAATGCGAGCAGTTGTTATCGGCGGCACGGGACATATCGGCGGACATCTCATTCCGATGCTGGTGAACGACGGGATCGATGTCGTGGTCATCTCGCGAGGAGAAAGCCCGATGCCTCGGGGAGAAGCGTGGGGCCGGATTTCGACTGCCCGCGCCAGCTATCAGCGCGGAGCAACGCAATGGACGCAAGAACTTCGACCCCTCTTAAAGGATGGCGATACGCTCATCGACATTCTCGGCACCGACTTGGCGGCAACCTATTCGTCAGCCAAGGGACGATGCGGGCATGTGATCAACTGCGGGTCAATCTGGATGCTTGGCACTCCCAAACGAGTGCCGTTTGTTGAAACTGCCAGCACGACTTTCTGGGATGAGGGATACAAAAATCGCTGGAAAGTGATCAACGAAGTGCTGGCTGAAAGTAACAACGCCGCCAATCCGACTTTCACCGCGATCCTACCGCCGAATATTTGCGGACCAGGTAAAATTCCGCTCGATACAAAGGGTGGGCGAAGCATTATGGTGCATCGCGCGCTGTCAGAGGGAAAAGAAGCGATCCTTCCCGAAGGCGCCGAGGTGCTCATCGGACCGTGTGATGCTGAAGACATCGCACGATCGTTTTATCTGGCGGTTGTGAAGCCGCACCGCGCCGCAGGACAGATCTTCAATGTCGGATCGGTGTATGCGCTGACCGCTTCGGAATTTGTCGAAACGTATGCCCGGATCTACGGCGTGAAAATTCCTGTGCGTCGTGTTCCATGGAGCGAGTTTGCGACGAACGTAGTCCCGGATCCCGGGTCGCGCTATCACTTCGAAGCGCACATGTGCCCCGATATTTCGAAGCTGCGGCTGCTGCTTGGATATGAACCGAGGCATACGCCCGAGCAAACAATGTGGCGTGCAGTGAACTGGATGCGCGAGCAACGGCTGCTCTGATCGTCAGGAACAGCAATGAAAGTCGGCGCTGTCATCAGGGTGACTCTGGCTTCCGGTGATTTTTCTGGAGGACTGCTTGACGGGCACTCGCGTGTGGCGACATCTTTGATTTCAGTCGACGCACCATTGCGGTGCATGGGAGAATGCGCTGATGAAGAAACTCGACCGATTACTATACGGGCTTTTCCTGTCGCTTTTGCTTTCCGCACAGGCTTTCGCCGAAACCTTCGAGGCGACGGATCAGCCATTGAATTTTCAAGGCGCCACCGCGCAGACCACCGAGTGGCTGCAGGCGTTTGTGCATCAACCGGAAAAATTCACCTACACATTTGCAGCTCCGCAAACCGTGAGGGGGATCAGCCTTCACCGGGTGACATTTGAATCACCTTTTAAGAGCCCGTTTCCTGAAAACAACATCGTTCCCGGGGAACTGTATCTACCGGAAAATCCCGCCGGAAAAATTCCGGGTGTGATTGTGCTTGATATTCTGCAGGGCAACGCACTCCTGCCGCGCATGATGGCGCGTTGGCTGGCGCGCGAGGGAATCGCGGCGCTGTATATCTCAATGCCCTATTACAACCAGCGACGTCCTCTGAACGGCGCGCATGAGCGCATGCTGTTGGATGATCCACGGAGGGCGATCGACGCGATGCGGCAAACCGTGATGGATATCCGCCGCGCCAAGGCGCTGCTGGCATCGCGTCCGGAGATTGATCCCCGGAAAATCGGAATCACCGGGATCAGCCTCGGCGGAATCCTGACGGCATTGGCGGCGGGAGTGGACGGCGGCTTTTACCGCGTTGTGCCCATCCTCAGCGGCGGTGATATCGCTTCGATCATGTTCAAGGCCCCTGAAACCCGGCGCATCCGCGAGAGCTTCCCTGCCAAGGGGATCACGCAATCTGATCTCGCGCAGTTCCTCGCGCCAGTCGAGCCGCTGAACTTCGCGTCGCGCATTGCTCCGGATCATTGCCTCATGATCAACGCCGAGAAGGACCAGACCATCCCCAAAGCCAACGCGCAGGCGCTCGCCAATGCCATCGGCGGGCCGACGATGATCTGGTCGCCGCTGGGCCATGTTGATTCGGCGATCTATCTGCCCAACATCCTGCAGAAGACTGCGGACTTCTTTAACGGGAAGCCGGTTAAAGGCCTGGAGTTTGACAGGAACTGAATGCAGGTATTCGGTGTTCCGGCCGGCTTTGAGGCGCTTGTTTTTGGCGCCCACCTTCACTTGTTTGTCCCGACGCAGCAGGCCCAACGCCAGCCGACGCATCACCGCCAGGTTCTGGTCGCCGT
>Ga0163144_10019716_pt1 | contig 13541 bp, 17 predicted proteins | sample OliLak19BULKMAT1_FD_123175 | JGI IMG/M metagenome (GOLD analysis project Ga0163144, IMG submission 123175) | Freshwater microbial mat bacterial communities from Lake Vanda, McMurdo Dry Valleys, Antarctica - Oligotrophic Lake LV.19.BULKMAT1 | ecosystem: Environmental > Aquatic > Freshwater >... | reverse complement strand
GAAGCAGGAATCTGATCTCATCCAGCATACGGCTCGCGGTATTTGCTGTTGTTTTGTCTGTCACTTTAGCATTGCAAAACTGATTCTGTGATTTGGCGTATCGCACAGCGCACGGCGAACGCGTGGCTGCGGAGCAATTCGCGCTTGCGCTGGAGAAGAAAGAAACCAGCGAGCCCAACTTGAAGCACGTATTGAAACTGGTGTTTCAGCTGTATGGTTTAACGTAAGTTTGGCACTGAAGATTGTTCGACACTGTTCGGTCCGACCTGAAGTTGTTCTTTACTGCCGCCAGGATTATCGAGCGCAACCTGGCGTATTTCATTACGGAGGATATGGTTTCGATCAAGAACGCCAAGGTATCTCCTCCGTTCATTGGCGCTCGGGGATCCCGTGCTTATCCGCCTCGTTGGCAGGAAATCCCCGTATGGGCTCGTCGAATCTGCGCACAGCTGGCCCCGCATGCTCTGTCGTTGGTGGCCGCGTTCGGGTATCCAGATCACGCCCTCGCGGCCCCTATCGCGGTTGATTGGATTGGATACAATATCGGCGATAATCAAGGCGAAGTCTCATCGCGCCTTCTGCAGGACTCCTGATGGTAAGTCGGTGCGATGGTGTCGCTAGCTGTCGCATGCCCTAACCATGCGCTGTTTGGATCGCATCAGTTGAACATTGGCGTGCACAACCACGGGCTGCGCTGATGGAAGTTGCTGCGGAGATGTTTGTGAATCAGTGGACGATGCCCATCAGGACTCCATTGACACTATACAATAATACCGCTGACAGTTGATCGTGATTTTATTGATGCTTTGGTTTCTGAAGTGTCTCGGCATGTACCCATATCTCCCTACACGCAATCGGGATCCGCACATTTACATCAGCGTGCCTGTGTACCGACAAAAAGCTCAGGTTCACGCAGGATGCAGCTCGACCTTGGTCGCGCTGGTTCTGTGCGAGGCCGCTACTTCAGGAAGCCCTTCCTGCACGGATGTAATTCCGCTCGCAGTCAGTTTGATCGCATCTGACAGAACAGTGCAGTGTAGTCTTCACCAGCAGCCGACATGGGTAGCGTAGCGGCGTGTGGTGAGAAGGATTTGAAGCAAGTCAATAACAGTGCTTCCCCGGGAACAGCGACTTCAACGGGCCATCCCACGCCGGTACGGAACTGCTGATGCATGGGTTCCCTGCGCCCGCGTTTTTGTCGCGCTTTGGACACCTGCGTAGTGTACCTCGCGAACGATAGCATGCAATTACCAAGGCATGGCTTCTGTTACTGCCGATTGAAAATCGTCTTGTTTCACTAGCACGGTGAACTCGCTACCGCTCCGGAACTGTTCGCTGCAGTTGTGAAGGAAGGCGATGAGGTACACCTCCAGCTGGGTCTTTCCTTGCCGTTATCAGCTCGCATTTTAATGAAACGCCGACCCGTGTTGTACTCTATCAAAGGTCAACAAGCCCGTTGGTGTTTCCGGTAACTGGGGATGCATCATCGATCATTCTTGCGCATGTCTGACGTATGTCACGTATCGTTGTCACCAGAAGCTCAACCTGTTGAAGCTGCATCAACCGCGACAACAGGATTTCCAGAGGAATTGTTGGCGGTAGAGACGCTTGTACACGAGTTTGCTCGAGATGAAGACAAAGCCGGCGTCAATGATTTACTGCAAAGCGTGAAGAGTGGTGCCGTTCAGACGCTTCAACAGGAGTTTGACACGCAGGTTGTACAAGAGCCCGAGCCTGCATCTGCTCATGATGAACCAGCCCCTACGACGCAGGGGTTACCGCTGGAATTACTTGCAGTTGAGACCCTGGTGCAAGAATTCGCCGTCGATGACGACCAGAACGGTGTTAACGACTGGCTGCAAGCAGACGGCCACGACAACGATGGAATGTTGCAGAGCGAGTCCGCGCCACAAGGTGATAATGTTGCTACTCTCCCAGAAGAGTCGCTCATGGTGGAGAGTGCTGGCGACGGCAAGGTTGATATGAGTGCTGGTGCTATTCACGAGCAAGCTCCAGAAGCTCAAGCCGATGGCGAAATCACCGGCCTACCTGAGGAGGTGCTTGTCCTCGAAGCCTATGCCCAAGAATTTGCCCGGGATGACGATCAAGACGGCGTCAACGACTTGTTGCAATCAGAGCCAGAACGACGTTCCGCGCAAGAAGCAGTGGTCTCCCAGCCTGGTGAATCTGCAGATCACACCGTTATCGCAGAAAACAATCCATCCGCAGCTGCTGTTGTTGAAGCGAACGCCGAGGCAGGCTTACCAGCAGAGTTACTAGCTGTGGAGCAGCTGGTTCAAGATTTTGCCCGAGATGATGATCAGGATGGCATCAACGATTTGCTGCAAGAGGAAGTCGACCAGCCTGCCGATGTAGTAGAGCAGTCGAGCTCTACAGTCAATGCGCCCACTACCCCAGCGCCAAACAATGGTGCTGGTGACGATGCGCACGAGATCAATGATCAGGGGCGTTCGGATGACTTGCAAATCAACTCAGAAGAGCCGAACGTGTTGCAAAGACTCTCGGATGAAGACGATCCAGGTGGTGTTGTGGACTTGCAGCCATCGACATGAATGCTGCGCGCGTGCATCGTCTCCATGTTGTATGAGTATGCGCACCAGCTGTTGTACCAAGAACCATCCAAGTGTGAGGCTGGTTGGTGACTGCTACGAAGTTCAAGTCGCCGGCTTTTATGCATCGTCGCTATCCTGCAGTATCAACGTTGCAGCCCGGGCCGGCCGGCTGGCCAAGTGCCGTCACGAGCCAGCAATAAAAAGTAACCATAAGATAATAAGATTTCTTATGATGGGCGACCGTGGCAGCTTCAACAACAGCAGTGGCTCGGCCCATATGGCTCAGGACTGTTAGAAACAGCAATTTGATTCAACCGACTAATGCAGAAATGCACGATGCTGCAGATCAAAATACGATTTGCGACGAACTTCTCGAACTTCATGCAATTGAATTTGTCATCTCTGAGTTCGTAGTGTGGGTCAACTTGAACAAAAGCGTGCTTTGCGATCGACATGGCTGAAGCTGATGCCCGCAAGCGCAAGCAAGGTGTAGGTGCTCACAGCAGACGAGTCGTCTTTGCTGTGGATGGCTCAAAGTACAGGTACGTCAGTTAATTGGGCTTCTGTGGATGTTCGTCTGCATTGAATGCTCATGCTGCGTCTGCGACTGCAGCGAACTTGCGATCCGTTGGGCGATCGATCATTCCACCTTGACGGCAGGCGATGACGTCACCCTTCTGACGGTCTATCATCCGCAGCCATTTGTCACCTTGGGTGTGATGGAGGTAAGCACAGAGTGCGTGTTGTTCATTGTGGTTGTTGCTGTGGCGCGCGCTTTCATATTGCTGACCGAATCTCGCGATTTCGTGTCGTCATCTTGGCGGTTTGCTTGGGAAAGAGCACCGCCGTTGCTCAGCTGAACGTGGACATGGAGCGGCAACAGGAACAAGAGGCAGCACAGCTGCTGGATCGATTGGTAGCTTTGTGCAAGGATCGTGGACTGGAGCATGTTCACGCTAAAGTAGTGCAAGGTATCTCAACGAACATTTATTTGTTCAGCTAAAGTTGCTCGAATTCGTATGATCGCCTGCATCGTCATTCTTTTGCGCATTCGTGCTGAGGCCACAGGAACGCCAAAGCTTGCCATCTGCGAGTTCGTGGACAAGTTCAGGCCTGATATATTGATGCTATCTAGTCGCGGGTGAGTGGTTGCTTATTGTTGCTGCTGGAACACTCTAGGTGATCTGAACATGAGTTCGCAACAGGTTGACCGGCGTTCAGCGCTTCTTCCTGGGCAGCGTATCCGATTACTGCGTGCACAATGCCACATGCCCAGTTCTCATCGTCAAAACTCAAGATTAACAAAACGTCGCCAGTCTAAAAGTAATTGGTATTTGAAATAATAAATGTGCACTGCCATTATGCAGTAGTGGAGACAGCCGAGGCAACACAAAAATTCATCACGGTCCTTCACCGCCGTGTTGGACGTCTTGATCACTTGGGCCGGGATGGTAGAGGCACGCCACGAGAGGAGGCGCGAGCTCGATCGGGGTGTGGCACAAGCTCCACATACCTGACGAGGAAGAAAAGAAGGCAAACAGTTCATTGAGAGGGTGATTGGTGAAAGCACACCAGGTCAACGTTCCGTACGTTTTGGGGACGTATCCATGCTTGCTGTCGAGTTTCGCGATCCACCAGCCATCCTATCACATGAACATATAAGCCGCGATGCGGCACATAATATTGAACAGTTCGAACTACCGGTTCTTGCGACAAGATTTGGATGAGATCTCCTTTGCGGAAGCTAAGCTCCTGCGGGTCTGTGCACAGCGACCTCAAGTGAAGCAGATGGCTAGATATCCCGGTACATGAGCGCGAGTTACACTACCTTGACCGGTGAAATCATGCAAGGCGCGGGCCCAGACATCCTTCGACGAAGGGGGATTGGTGGCGATATTCGTGTAGCCGGCCGATGCAGCGGAAGCGCCAAGCTGTTGCGGGTGTACAGCATACCAGTCACACTAAGTGAAGCAGCAATGTGGAGGCCAACACCATACTGTATTGATATACGGGACTCACCGGGGCGACATAGCCCGAGCCAGCAGCTGCTTTGCTTTCGCTGACTGTAGGAAGTTTGGCTAAAGCAAATACACACGCAGAGCGGAGGCGGCGCGCGTGAGAGCAATCAGTCAATATGCCGTGACTGGACAGCATACCGGCGCCCGCAGTGGAGGAAACACCAGAGCGGGCCTTGGAGATGGTCGTCGGGGCACCTCTGGACTGCTCCACGGATATACTGCGCACACCAAAATTTTCAATTCTGGCCATGAAAGCCGTAACGTGATGACAGCGCGCAGCATACGCATACCCGCGCATCGTCTTCGCTGGAGGAGCGTGGGAAGTCATCTTGGCGGGAGCATACTTGGCGATCTCCGACACGACTGGAATGCGGCCCACCTTCACGACGAGTGTCTTATCGTTCTTCGGATCGACGACGTGCTTCACCACACTGTGAACAGCCAACCCCATGAGCAAGCAGGATAGGTATTTCCACGATCCAAAGCCGTAGTGCGTGGAGACAACGTACTCTGATGACGGGTCATCTTCAAACGTAATGGTGCGGGGGTTGGGGTCTCGCTTGCGGCCGAATAAACCGCCGGTGTTCTCAAAATAGCTGAATGTGTTGCAGAAGCTTAGCGGCAGCGTGCGAGCGGTGAGAGCAAAGAATTGGTCCGACAACGCCGTCAAAAACTGCGATTGCAAACACGTCAGTGAGCACTCTTGCATATCCTGTGAAGCTATCGGCTGACTGGCACATCGCGTGACCACGAACCTCGGTCTTGCGCTCCGCCACAAATAGATAGTCGTATTCAGAAGGAACATGCAATACGAAGTAGTTGTCTGCTTTCGTGCTGACGCTTACGGAGCCTGTTTAGCGATAGAACAGCAACACACCGAAAATGCAGGGGACCGAACGAACAGAGGCAGCTCACGGCATCCGCACCGATTGCAGTGATGGGGATGCGCCGCCGTACATCTAAACTGCCCGAACCCAGGTTGTACACACCTTTCCACAGAGCAGTGACAATAAAGACGCATTTTCAATCAGTGCTGCACCGCCACAAGCAGCGGCATAGGAGCGCGTACCGCCATCAGAGAGAAGTAGAACTCGCTCCTGCGAATCGTGCTTGCGATTGATCTTTTGCACTTTGTCTGCAAACAGAACCCGTTTATCTCCAGATCTGCCCATCGAGCAGACAAAGCGTAACAAGTGCATGTGAGTATGCAATCCCGGATGCAGAGTCTCGCACGATGTACAGACGCCGCTTGAAGCACATACTTTCCCAGCTGTTTGACCAGCTTGATGTCATTGGCCACTCCAACATAATCACCCACGTAGTAAAGCTTGATCGACATCTTGCGACGCTGCTTGTTTTTTCCAAACAGACCCAAAGCCTGTGGAGATGAAGCAGGGATGCGATTACACGTGAAACTCCACCAATCTCAGCGCCATATTTGATATCTCACCTTCTCGCGCAACTCCAAGAAGAACTTGCGGGCTTTCCATGATCGGTAGACCTTCTGAATGAGAGTAACCACGTCGTGCAGCTTGCGCTCGCGGAGTTCTTCCAGGGTGAAGAGCGACACCGGCTGCCGAATGAACACTTTGGATTTGCCAAGCTGGTACTGGCTACCTTCCAGTAACTGCATGCCTGGGCAGTGACGATGGAGTACGAATATTGGGCGGCGCGAGTCAATCAAGTGGATAGCGCTACACAATCAGGCGATGAACACTCGGCATACTGTTTAGGATGACGCGGCAGCCGTCGCGGTCGACGCCCGGATAATGTGGCCACGTCTGAGTAGTGAGCATTTTGTAGCTATCCGCCGCGAATAGGCCGCAAAACAGGGGGGAGGGGCGCACAGACGGGAGGAGTTAGCAAGCCTATCATAAGCATCATCGACAACCTATCGCGTGCGTACCGATGCATAAACCGTGTAAACGTCATTCGGAAGGCAAAGCCAGCTCTGCGCACCCGGACGTTTTCCAACAGTCCCAAGTACTGAATCTGGTGCAGTACATCCTTCTCCTGTATCGTGCAAGTGCAGCCGATTTGGTGCAGGCACAAACAAATGAGCACACATCGATAGCTTTTGAGAGCGAACGCGTACGTTGAACACCCCCGATCGTTTTTCCGAGTTGGGCTTGATACAGCGGATGTAATGTGGGGTGCATTTATGGAGCGTTGCCATCAGCGATTGGACTTGGGACACAAACTGAGTGCCCGCAGTCGGTGGACGCTTCTGTGTTCGTGAAACAACGGCACGCCCGTGGAGACATCAGCTTCAAGCAAATGTCCCTGCACCTTCTGTCAACAAGAACGACAAACAGCGGCAGGCCCGAAAAACAACAAAACTGCAGAGACTTCCTGCGGTCAACACACACCAGGCCCAATTTTGCGCTCTCTCCTGCAGGGAACATCTCCCGCATCACCTGCAGGGAGCTCTTCTCGCCCACGATGAGCAGGTTGCGCCACACCAGATCCTGAGCACAGTCAAGCGTTTACATTGGTAAGCGGATCGGTAAGCAAAGTGCATCATGCCGCATGCGTGCCTTATTCTTGTCGAGAAAGCCTGTAACGGCATAACTGACATCACCGGCGTAGTGCTTCACAGTGAACCGATCTCGAGGTGCTGACTTGACGTCCTGCCACACATGCTAGCAATTCAGACACAAACCTTGAGATCGTTGTTCGCAGCCCATGCGACTTACTTGGCCAACGTCGAGCATAGGGTGCTTCGCCAGTTGGGTGGTGATCTTGGCAAGATAGCTCTGGTCCGTGCCACGACCGAGTAGACATTCCTATGCCAATGTCAACGCGAGCAGGATAACATGGCACACACGGGGTCGGTGAGGGATTACCAGAACAACATATGCACCGTATGCATCACGCTAACCTCGTCCAGATAGCCGACAAGACCTTGCTTGCTCTCGAACAGATCGCAGACGATTTTATTGTCGAAATACTGCACGGGCACCCACTGAATGCCTTCCGATGCATACTCTTCTTGTTCAGTCCGCAATGTCTTCTCCTGTGGTCATGGAACACAGCAAGCGATACTGAGCGAGCAACTACCAAAGCAGCAATTTCGCTGAGCTCCTACGATGAAGATTTGCTGCAGTTTCTCGTTGACATAATTGATGCAAAATTGTTCGAACGAATTGTTCTCAAAAATTTCGAAGCCGTAGATGTCCAAAACTCCTGCGTTACGCAACCAACATCCAATGAACATCAGTCAGCAAAGATGCCACAAGAGAACAAGAAGACGCGGATTGCTTGCCGATGGTCATGACGGAGTCTTTCTGGTTCACCAACTCGGCAATGTTGGTTGTATCGATTGCGCGGTTAATGCGCTGTACAATCCAGTCAAATAGCCGCTGGTAGATGGTCTGCAGGCACATTATAACCAAGACACCCAGGGTATTTTCGTTCAGTACGAGTGAAGATTGATGTCGCCTGCAGTCGCAGCAGGTTACGCAGCACACCTTCGCCAGGGCGTCTCGGGTATACACGGCACGGCCTTGATCAAGGAAAGTCTGGATGGACTCCGATCCAGCTCCGCTCTGGATGGTGCGCGAGGTGAGCGACGCTGTGCATGTGGCAACAAGTTCCCATTATGTATGATGACGGTACTCAGAGTCAGTCGTGCGGGATTGATGGCGGAGGCCCGTTCAGGTTCTGACGTACCCTTGAGGTCATCCAGGGGACAGCCTGTCAGCTGGTGAATGATACGAACGGGCGTCTCGTCCTTGATGATGGACCTGCAGTCGTCCAAGAGTTTACAAACGTGTTGTTAACAGTGCTCGACGACAATCTGAACCCGGCATCGCCGATAACGCATACTTCTCTTGGTCTGCGTGAAGCTCCACCTGACCCAGCCACAGCACAGCAGACACAATGCGGAAGACCTGCGAGATCTCCTCCGGCGTCATTCCCATGGCCGCCATGCCTGCGCAACGAAAGATTCGCCAGTCGGCGTGTACACAAACAGCAGTGCAATCGATGATTGGCAGGCACAATGCATCGACTCGTGCTGTACCGTCTACGGTCTCCTTGTACCACTCTTTGTCGTTGACTGCATCCACCGTAAAGCAGTTCGACTACCGGTGCACCCGCGATTCGAGTGTGAGCTGCCATGCAACAGCGCGAACAGCGGCACGGCCACCATACCTGGCGCAGGTACTGAAACTTGTCCGCAGAGTCCAGATTGAGTTGGCGGCGCTCCGAATCCTTGGATCCAGCAATCAACTGGTAAAAGATGTGGAAGCTGCGCTCGTTGACAGCAGGTTGGACCACACGAGATTTCTCCAGGAGATAGTTTGTGATGCGACCACCCACAGGATCTCCAGCGAGATCAAAGTAGATCTCTGATCGTTCACAAAATGGCAAGTTCGCAACTTCAAATCATGAGCGAATAGTGTGGAGGGACTGCACGGACCCATATATTTGCCAAAACGAGACGAATTGTTATTGCGCACTGTTTTAGCGTTTCCGAAGGCCTGTCGAGCACGCGTGCATAGGGCAGGTGGTCAGCAAGATGACGGATGATTGCCCAACAGAAGCATCTGCCTACTTCCAAGATCGGGTTGGATTCCAGAATCTGATTCTTCACACGCTCGATTTCAGCGCCCGACCCACTCACTGCCGCAATGTATTGCATGATCTTCTTGCTGGCCTTTGTCGGTGAACGTCCACGTGTTGGAGTAAGCCCGAATGCCACACGGTTTCGAAGTCAGCATCCAAATGAAGACAGGCAAGCTGCACGCATGGAGCAGCGAACCTCAGTCTTGCCGGCACCAGATTCGCCAGAGATGATAACGCACTGCGCTTCGTGCTCCGTGAGAAGCGAGCGGTAGGTATCTTCTGCCAAGGCGTAGATGTGAGGCTGCAATTCATACATATATCTACAGATCCAGGGAAAACATGCGTCAGGGGCGTCCATCACATGCATACATATGCACAGAAACCAACAGGTTTGATCCATCTGTTGATTAAAGTGCACCATACTAACCTGCCCTTGTATGTACTAATCTGGGACGGTGTGTACAAGTTCGCGATATTCTTGAAGGGGTTTACAGAAATGAGGACTGAGCCGATGTATGTATAGATGAGATCCTGCCACGACCAAAGAGACTCAGAAATGCGCGTCTTGCTTCGAACGCCGCTCCGGTGAATACCTTTTTATGTCGAGTTTGCAGTGTCTTCAGAATGGCATCTTGCGATATCTCCTCCAGCAACACCAGATCGTGCACAGCCTCGCGAGTGTAGAGTCGACCAGCCATTTCTGCCAATAGCAGTCAAGTAGGCGTGCAGATGATGAGAGCATTTCTCAACAGGCTCTTCGCAGAACGTGGTATAAAGCTGGGAATGCATCAGCAGCTAAATGAATCCAAATACATAACCACGGGCAAGCTACAGCAGCAAAAATGTCGGAGGGAAACGTGCTATACGAGCCGATACCATACTTAGCTCAAAAATGACCACAAGATCGGCTGGGATGGTGCACGATAACGGTTTGTCGTGTAGAATGTAAAGTGATGACAGCACCACCACTGGCCGGCGGCTACAGCACATGCCACACGCATGAGATCAGCGTGTAATTCCCGCCCCGATTCTCCAACGCAGAATTCGAGCGGCAGCATTACTCGCTGCGAAGCCAGCATTCTCGCCTCGGCCCTCATCTCCTCGGCGCTATATCGCCTGTGGACAAGCAGATCGAAAGGTTGGCTGCCGCTGTACCTTCCGCAATCACATTCTAAACTGTGCGTATTACACAGTGGCGTCCCCAGATCGTGACCCGGTCATACCCGCCATGGGGTCTGACTCCGCAAAACGATCGCTGGCGGATGAGCTTGGTCCCAATCTCACGATCTTCGCTGTCATTTCATTCTACTTTTGCACCTCCATATCTCTGGTTCTGCTGAATAAGGTAGGCGAGGAGCGCTTGGAACGGTGTACACTCACTGAACACCTGTATTCGCTCGATCCTAGTACATGTTCAGCTCGTCCGCTTTTGAGCTCGATGCACCCCTTTTCCTCACTTGGACTCAAGTGGTGGTGGCTGTGGTCAGTATCGCATCCCTTTGAGGCTGCACTCACCTCTGGTCGTTTGCGAATCACGCTCCGATCTGCCTTGCGGTTCAGGTGGGCTGTTACATATTGTCGTCCTTGAACAAATCGGTGTCCGCGCTGTCTTTCTTTCCGGATTGGGAGTACGATGTGACAACAGCCATCAAGGTGGGTGTTCCTGACGCCCAATGGCAGGATGAAATCCAATGACTAGATCTCGTCAAATGCTGCGTTGTTGTGTCGTTGCGTATGGAAGGTCGCACCTCTCACAGCCATCTTCCTTGGGATGGTGGTCTTTAATAATCTGTGCCTGAAATACGTGGAGGTAGGGTGTTTGACGCGTTGCGCTTGATTCGTAGCGAAATCTCATGGCACTGTGCATGATGTATCGGGCGGTGTGTATCGTTGCGCATTCGCAGGTCTCCTTCTATCAGGTCGCTCGAGCTCTGACGATTGTGTTCAACATCGCGTTTTCATTCGCCATCTTAGGTCAAAGCACGTCCCGTCGTGCTGTGGGCTGCTGTGCTGTGGTAAGGGCGCTTATTCGCTCGCAATTGACGTGACCTGACAAAGCGTCTTTGAGGCAGGTCGTTTTGGGTTACATCATGGGCTGCGATGGCGAACTCAATTTCTCCGTGAAGGTGAGGGATTAAGGGCGTCTGCTTGCTGAGCCGAACTTGTCTGGCTTCCGGGTGTCTCATTTGCGCAACGTTTGCGTCCCGCTCGCTGCCGTGGGGTTGTCGGCAGGGCTTGATCTTTGGGCTGGCATCATCCGTCTTCGTGTGTTTGTATTCCATCTACGTAAAAGATAAGCTTCCGGTAACTCAAGCGCCAGCTTTCTGTCTCGCGTAACCAGCGCTCTTCCGTGCTTTATCCTCAAAGTATATGTTCTCGCGCTAATGTTGCACAGGTGGTACAGAACAACGAATGGAAGCTGATGATCTACAACAATGTGAATGCGCTGCTCATGATGCCGTTCGTCATCTGGCTCGCGGGAGAGGTGATGAATACCCTTTGCAAGCATGTCTTCTTGTGGTGCCATACTCCCCCTGAGCATTTGAATCGTGTCGCAGGTGAACGAGGTTGCTGGTTCCCCTAGCTTAAAGGATCGTTACTTCTGGAACATCACTCTTGTTACCGGCTTATGCGGTATAGGCGCTGTGTGCCCTGAAGATGCGCTAGCTTGGAGCTCATGTGACTCATGTGACGCACTGTGATACAGGCTTTCTCATCAACATCAGCACGTTTCTTCAGATCAAGCACACCTCTCCGCTGACACACAATGTTAGCGGGACGGCCAAGGCCTGCGTACAAACCATCTTAGGCATCATGATTTGGCGAAACGAGGTTTTTGTTTTGGTTAATTGTTTGCTTGCGACCTGGGAAAGCCCTTTGACGCTCTTGCTGGTTGTCTTGTAGGTGTCCTCCAAGGGAATATTGGGCACTTTCCTATCCATCGCAGGTTGTGCTTTGTACTCGTATGTCCGTTATTTGGAGATGCCCGCTAAGGCTGGACCAATCGCCGCGAAAGATCCAGACGACGCCAGGGAAGATCTGCAATTGGACAGGCTAGAAGCGGGGAAGTCGGCCCCCGCAAGGTGAGGCTAATCGCTGCGAGCATGGACGGGCAGTCATTGGCAACTGCTAGTATTGACGCGGATTGTGTATATCGACATCTTGTACAAAGTAATACACTGCACGATCAGCCGATCGCGAACGACCCCTGGCAGTGTCAAAGCTGCCCTTGTGCACGGACTCCGGATTGTGCTGCATCGAGTAAATCACGGAGTGCCCGGAATCAGAGACTCCGGGTCTGGCACTACCATCTCGACATCGGGTGGCCAGAAGAACCGGAAGTTCGGCTTGGGCCTGTGGCAATAGTGACAGCAGGGCTCTGGCGGCGCAGCGGGTACAAAAGGGGGCTTCGGCTCCGGGTTAGGTGGAGGAGGAGGTGGAGGGGTGGTCTGTAGCAGCTGCGTATACATGTACAGGTCAAAGATCAGAATCTGCGGCAGCTTCATGATCAGTTCATCACGGCAGAGATTGGACTAGTACTTACCACGGTTCCTTCGACAGACGGCACAGGTGCTGGATGCACACACACACAGTGCGGTATATCGGAAATGGAATTCAGGTTGGGAGGCAGTTTATCAATTGGCAAGATAGTCGCAATAATGCACGTACACGCACGGTCGACGATGGCCGGGTCTACTGCACGAGGGAGTCCACTGACTTGTAGAAAGGAGCTTGAACCGTCTGGTGACACATGCAGGACGTACTGTCAGGTCACGCAGGGGACCGATAGAACAGAGCCAACATGCGTGTAACCGCAGCATAGGATATACCCGCTGATGCAGATGCCAGCGATAAGTCAACAAGGTCTGTCAAGCTGCTGCTCGAACTAGACTGATCTGCTTCAGAGGGGGCCTCCATGCTGCGAGAAGTCTGGTCCAAAGGAGACGGAGGAGGTTGACTCGCTGGCTCTTGCGGTGGGACGGCGAATTTCTAGAAATGATATGCAAACAAAATTGACGAGCTACTTCAGCTGAGAGCCAACCCGTGACCGCAGCAACAGACACAAGACGAACCACAGGCAGAGAAGCCACGTGCAAGTACGAGCGCTGCGTGTAGTACTTGGCGGGACAATACACACAGCATGGCGGCAGCGGGAAAAAATTTCTTGGAAGATTACGGCGGATGAGGGGACCACCTACAAAAGGCCCCAGACCACATTTGACCACAAAACACCATCAAGGGTGCAGATGACCGTTACAGTGGCGTACCACCCGAGCCCGCGGCAGCGGCATTCGCTTGAATTGAGCCCCCGATGGCATTGTTGGCCGCGGAACCGAAAGCGTCATCCCCTGCTTCAGCCGCCTTGAGCACGTGTTACATT
>Ga0163144_10019715_pt1 | contig 13542 bp, 11 predicted proteins | sample OliLak19BULKMAT1_FD_123175 | JGI IMG/M metagenome (GOLD analysis project Ga0163144, IMG submission 123175) | Freshwater microbial mat bacterial communities from Lake Vanda, McMurdo Dry Valleys, Antarctica - Oligotrophic Lake LV.19.BULKMAT1 | ecosystem: Environmental > Aquatic > Freshwater >... | reverse complement strand
GCAAAAGGACTGTTCCAATAATTGTTTCAAATTTACCCCCTTAATAATATCTTTATCAAATCTGATTAATTTCTTATCTCGTTTGATGTTGCAAAATTAGTAGCTTTTTATATCTAAACCAATAGCGAATAATGCTCAAAAATGGTGAGTAGAAATACTTAAAAATTTGAGAACCAAACAAGAAAGCTCATTGAATTATCAGGTATGCAAAAAGCGATGGAAATAGTAGTGAGAAAAAGTCCGACTACCTTAGCAGAAAAAACGTGCTGATATGAATGTACAAACATTGGCACAGCAAGTAAATTACTTATTTTATTACATAAATTTCTCCCTTCTGAGCAGTGGACAGAAGTTCTAATAATTGGGGCATTAAGGGTTGTATAAAGGTATATTTCAGCCTCAAGATATCTAATATGATGAAAGCCATTTTGATAATGGTGAGATTTTGCTGGAAAGAAATTTGTTTGTCGGAAGTAACAAAAACATCAAAACTTTCCTCTGCTGCTGTTTTGAGTAATTCTTTGTCTTTCAGACCTAACCAATTCATATCTCTGACAGAATACGTTTCATACCCATTTTCAGATAATCTATATTTAAGCCGCTTGGGAATATTCTCGTCTAATAAAATTTTCATTATGAAGGATTTGGTAAGTTTGAAGGAGGAGGTTGCCTGCAATATCAAGCACTGCAAAAACTTGTTCTTTGCTTACACTCGGAAAATCTTCTAAATAACTTTCTATGCTTTCCCCTGTTGCCAAGTGGTCAAAAAGGCTACGAATAGGAACGCGTGTATTGTAAAAAACAGGCGAGCCACTTTGTATTTGTGGGTCGGTTTGAATGGCTGAGATTGGCATAAAATTTTTGTTTTCACAAATATACGTTTTTCTTGTATAGATTCAAAATAAAAACATAAAAAAAACAGTCCCTTCGCAAAGCAAAAGGACTGTTCCAATAATTGTTTCAAATTTACCCCCTTAATAATATCTTTATCAAATCTGATTAATTTCTTATCTCGTTTGATGTTACAAAATTAGTAGCTTTTTATATCTAAACCAATAGCGAATAATGCTCAAAAATGGTGAGTAGAAATACTTAAAATTTGAGAATCAAGCAAGTCTATTTTGGGGCTAAAAATGTTACAAATATGTCTTATTTTGCTGTGCCAATAGGAAAAGCACTGCCATTCTGACCGCCACGCCATTTTCTACTTGCTGCAAAATGATGGAATGTCCTGAATCTGCCACATCACTCGTAATCTCGATGCCTCTATTAATCGGACCTGGGTGCATGATGACGACTTCCTTGTCCAAACTATCCAGCAAAGCCTTGTTGATGCCGTAATAAAGGGAATATTCACGCAGGGAAGGGAAGTTTTTGGACTGCTGCCGTTCCAACTGTATGCGGAGAACATTGGCAACATCACACCATTTGAGGGCTTCGGTTACGCTATAGGATACTTTTACACCTAAGCCGTTTATATATTTGGGAATCAAGGTACTGGGACCGCAAACCATCACTTCTGCCCCTAATTTTTGCAAGGCAAAGATATTGGAAAGTGCTACTCTGGAGTGTGAAATATCACCAATAATAGCTATTTTTTTCCCGCCTATACTCCCTAATCTTTCTCGGATAGAGTAAGCATCTAAAAGGGCTTGGGTAGGATGCTCGTGCGTGCCATCACCTGCATTGATGATGTTTGCTTTGATGTGCTTTGCCAGAAAGTGGGGTGCGCCAGGGCTTGCGTGCCTCATTACTATCATATCTACCTTCATTGCCAAGATATTATTGACCGTATCGAGTAGGGTTTCTCCTTTTTTGACCGAACTTCCTGAAGCGGAAAAATTAACCACATCAGCAGAAAGGCGTTTTTCTGCTAACTCAAAAGATAGGCGAGTACGTGTAGAGTTTTCAAAAAACACATTCGCAATCGTCATGTCACGCAAAGAAGGAACTTTCTTGATAGGGCGGTTGATGACTTCTTTGAAAGTATCTGCTGTATCCAAGATAATTTCTATGTCTTTCAAAGTCAGGTCTTTGATACCGAGTAAGTGATTTACACTAAGCATAAATTATGGGCTTTTTTCAAATCACCTGCAAAGGTAAGAAATTCTATTGTTGTTATTGGAAACTTGATAATTTTTTAATTTTTCTCTATTTTTGTTCCAATTCAGTTCTACAAAACAAAAAATTTCTGATTGGGAATAAAAATTACACTTTAAAATAATACTGCATCGTGTAGATAAAACTTTTGGTAGTAAGAAATAAGATAAAAATTGATTATAATAGTGTTTTTTTTTCCTCTTATTAGAAATCATATAAATCTTGTTCGAAAATGAAAAACCTACTACTCAGTATATTATTATTTTTACTTACCTACGCTCTTGCCAAAGCACAAGTATTTGATAAGCAAGCAGGTACAGCAAAATTTACAACCTCTGCCCAGCCTTTAGATAAGCTAACTATTGTGGGTGCAAAAGGACAGACCATCAGCATAACTGATGGTAAAGGCAAAGAATACTTCCAACGTCCTGCCAAGACTGAAATTATCTTTGTGGTAAGTGGTGCATTGGGCAAACACACGGTCAGTAGTACAGACAGCAAGGGCAAGAAAGCGGCTTTGTTTTCTTTTGAAGTTACCGCCCAAACAAAAATAGATGATGGCGGCTATTACAAGGCAATGTTTGAGATGTACCGCAGTGGAATGAGGAGCGAGGCAGGTAGCGTAAACTGGAATGGTAAAAAATACCATTTTTTTGTACCTTGGAGCTTAGACCACTGCCATACGATGAAGGGAATGAAGTATTTTGACGGGACAGGGCATGAATTTGTCGACCTAATGAGGGAAGTACAGCGTGAAGATGGCATGATTTATAGCTTTGTCCAATATATGCCCAATGCAGATTATTTTTATACCAGAGATAAGTGGTCGGGCTACACCAAGAAAATTGGAGATAAATATTTTGTACGGCAACCTACTGAAAATCACCCTGAATACATTTATGTAAATACGATTTATCAATGCTGGAAATCGGACGGAGACAAAGCGTGGTTGGAAAAAACACTTCCTTCGGCAATCAAAGCGTTGGACTATATCTATAAAGACCCCGCCCGTCTTAGCAAGCGTTTCCAACTTTTAAAACGTGTCTATACCATTGATTCTTGGGACTTTGCGGTAGAAGATGAGTATATGCCCAATCTTGGCATGACCAATTCTATGATTATCCACCCTGACAAGTCAAAATTTGGGGTATTTTTTGGCGATAATACGGGCTACATAGCCGCTTGCTACGAATTGGCTGAAATGTTAGAAGTAATAGGGCAAACTGCTGACGCACAAAAGTTTAAAGAAAGAGGCAAAACCTTCAAAGAGCAATTAGATAAATTGGCATGGAACGGCAAATTTTATACGCACTTCATAGACGAGGACTCGACCGTAAAGCGCAATTTGGGTGTAGATGAACGCTCGCAAATTGCTCAATCCAACGCTTATTCGCTCAATAGACCTCTAAATCCTACTCAAAGCAAGGCAATCATAGAAACATATTTGAACTTGAAAAGTAACTTGCCTCAAGGCTCTCCTGCGGAATGGTACGCTATCTATCCTCCTTTCGAGCGTGGCTTTGGCTCACATGGAGATAAGTGGCAGTACATGAACGGGGGCGTAGGCGGACACGTAGCGGGTGAGCTATCGCGGGGGGCTTTTGAGAATGGATATGAAAAATACGGAACTGACATCTTGAATCGCTTGTTTGAATTGGGCAAAAAATATGACAACAAAATATACTTTGCCTACACAGGTGCTATGCCTACACCTCCGCCTGCTGCTGTTTTCAAACCTTTGAATATCAAATCTTTGGCAAATATGGATTTTTGGGTAAATGAAAAGCAAGAGGGCAATACTTGGATGCTTGGCAAAAGAGTAGGCGATGATTTGAGAGAGCTGCCTGTGGGAGAGCAGACTTTTAGTAATATTAGGTTTGACGTGATAGACCCTGAAAAAAACAGTAGAAAAGCGGTGCTTGCGGTAGGCAAGGACAATGCTTTGCCTGCTACCCTCGAAATACCTATCAATGAAACTGCCGCTTGTTTGTACTTTTTGCATACCGCTTCCAAGCCTGCTTCCGAAAACATAGTAGGCGGAGTTTCCTTTGTTTATGAAGATGGTAGCAAAAAATACAACTATATTATTTCAGAGAAACACTTGACTTATTGGTGGTTTTCGGAGCTAAAAAATGACTATGCAGGCATTGCTTGGTACGGCAAAAACTTGGTTAGTGAAGGAGTAGGGCTAAGTTGGTGTGCCATCAATAATCCTGAACCCAATAAAAAAATAGCCAAAATTGTTCTTCATGCACCTGAAAACAAAGGTATTTACACCGTTTTGGGCATTACTTTGGCAGATAAGCCTCATTACTTGCCTACCAAAATGCCTTCTTATGGAGGTCCCGACGGTTGGGCAGCAGCAATTGCCATGTCTGCACTTGTAGAAGGCTTGGCGGGAGTCAAAGACAGACCCAAAACATCAGCGTATCAAGAAGTAACTTTATCGCCAAGATGGAACGAAAGCAAGTCGGACACAGTAAACGTTACCGTCTGCTATCCCGCTTCAAAAGGCTATATTGCTTACACTTACCTACACAAAAAGGCACAAAAAAGCATAGAAATTTCCGTAGCAGGAAGCGGTGAAAAAATGAATTGCCACCTTTTACTGCCCGAAAATTTAAGAAAACCAAGTGCAGTATTAGTTAATGGCATAGCAAAAACTTTTAGTGTTTCGCAAATTGAACAATCTTTCTACGTCGATTTTTCAATGGAGGGAGTATCCGCTAAAAAAATAGAACTAAAATATTAAAAATCACATGAAAAATAAATTTATTATCTTGGCGTGCCTGCAAATAATCGCATTTGCTGCTGTAGCCCAATCCAAAGTAGTGCTATACAACGCACCCGACAGTGCTGCAAAGGCGGTTGAGTTTCAGGTCAAAGTAAATGGGCAGGAAAGTTTTGCCTACAAAAATGACGTTTCTACTGTTACCTATTTTAGTTTTGAGGGAAAAATAGAGATAGAAGTTAGCTCGACACACGACATCAAATGGGTAGATATTCGCCCAAAAAATCTTGGTATTGAATCTGTTATCAAGGACAATAAAATTTATTTTTCTATCACTAAACCCTGCCAACTCTCCGTAGAAATTAATGGGGAAAGCACCCGACCTGTCTATATTTTTGCTTCGCCTTTGGAAAAAAATATCCCCTCGAAAATGGATAATAATGTGCTTTTTTTTGAAAAAGGAAAAATCCACTATACTAATACTATCAAAATGAAAAGCAATCAAACCATTTATATAGAAGGCGGCGCAATAGTGAGAGGTGTAATAGAAGCAGACAACGCCAAGAATATCAAAGTATTAGGCAGGGGAATATTAGAAGCGGGCTTTGTCAAAGAAAAGCGACCTATGTACTTTTATCAATGTGAAAATATAGAAATAGAGGGGATTATCTTACTCAATAATACTACTTGGACACTTGTACCTCACGCTTGTAATAATGTTAATATCAGCAATATAAAAATTGTAAGTTGGGCTTTTGGCTCAGACGGGATAGATTTGGTAGCTACCTCTCATGTAAGTATCAAAGATTGCTTTTTGCGGTGCAATGATGATTGTATTGTAGTCAAATGCTGGGGAGGCACAGAAAAGTATCCTCAATCTGCTGGAAAAGGGGCAAATGTTACTGATATAAAAGTGAGTAACACTGTCTTTTGGAATATGGCATGGGGAAATGCGATAGACATAGGCTTTGAGCTACGCTGCGACAAAATCAGTAATCTCACTTTCAAGGATTGCGATGTGGTTCATGTGGATAGAGGTGCTGTGTTTAGTATTCATAATGGTGATTATGCCACAGTGCAAGACATTCTTTATGAAGATATTAGGGTCGAAGACGCTATGCACAAATTGATTGATGTGGCTATCTTCTTATCTCAATATAGCTTGGATAGACCTGAAGAGAGTGCAGAAGAAAGAAAAATTCGCTACAAGCAAGGGGTGTGGGATGGTGTACTCAAAGTATATGCAGGCGAAGAAGAAACATACGAGAAAAATAGGGGCTACATCAAAAACATTACATTTAGAAATATTAGTGTTACTGACGGGCAATTCCCTTATTCCGTGATTTCGGGCTATGACTCAAAGAAACACAAAGTTGAAAATGTACTCATTGAAAACTTGGTAGTGCATGGCAAGCGCATTAAAAACCTAAAAGACGCAAGAGTTTTCATCGAGAATGCCGAAGGAATAAAAATAAAATAAAATAATTTTACGCTTTCTCTTGCATTTACCTAAAATTTATTTTAGTTTGGCTAAGAAATCTGCAATCGTTTCTACTATAATTTACCCAATCCGTCTGAACCATCTTGGCAGGCTACTACAGATAACAGAATCTTAACCAATAAATAAATAATATGAAAGAGGAAATTGTTAGAGAACTTACGGCTTTCGACCATTTTGCCGATTATGTGTCCAACATTCATTGGGGCTTTTACATAGCCCTTGCTTTGGTCATTTTTGTAATCATTATTTTTATCCAAGACATTCGCAACAAGCGACAAACCATCAAAAACAATTTTCCTGTAGTAGGGCGTTTGCGCTACTTATTAGAAACTATTGGCCCCGAACTTCGGCAGTACATCGTGGCTAATAATCGGGAAGAATTGCCTTTTAATCGCAGTCAGCGCAGTTGGGTGTATGCGTCTTCCAAACAAGAAAACAATTATTCAGGCTTTGGAACGGACAAAGACCTCTTTGAGGCAGGGCATATTTTTATAAACCCAACAATGTTTCCCTTGCCTATCAAGGAAGGACACGTAAACTTCAAAGACCCTTATTTTTTGCCATGTGCCAAAATAATAGGAAAATCAAAAAACAGGAAAAAACCGTTCAGACCGTATTCGGCAGTTAATATTTCAGCCATGAGCTACGGTTCGCTATCTGCTAATGCAATAGAGGCACTCAACAAAGGGGCAAAAATGGCGGGCTGCTACCACAATACGGGCGAAGGCGGACTTTCTCCCTATCATAGTTTTGGGGCAGATGTAGTTTTTCACTTTGGCACAGGTTATTTCGGTTGTAGAAATTTGGACGGCACGTTTAGCTTTGATAAAATAGCGGAATTAGTAGAAAAAAATCCATTTATTAGAGCCATTGAGGTCAAACTTTCGCAGGGAGCAAAGCCCGGCAAGGGAGGCGTACTTCCCGGAAAGAAAATCACGCCCGAAATTGCCAAAATACGTGGTGTAGAACTCAACAAAGATGTGCTTTCTCCTTCTTATCACTCTGCTTTTTCTAATGTTCCTGAATTAATTGATTTTGTAGAAAAAATAGCTCAAAGAACCGGATTGCCCGTAGGGATTAAATCGGCTGTCGGCAAAATGGAATCTTGGCGAGAGCTTGCTGACATTATGAAAAAAACAGGCAGAGGTCCCGATTTTATTACGGTTGACGGCGGCGAAGGAGGCACAGGTGCTGCTCCTCCAGCTTTTGCAGACCACGTAGCTCTTCCTTTTGTCCATGCTTTTACCAATGTTTATAAGGTATTTGCAGATGCAGATTTGACCAAAGATGTTGTTTTTATAGCTTCGGGCAAATTGGGCTTTCCTGCCAATGCAATGATGGCGTTCTCGATGGGAGCAGACCTAATCAATGTAGCTCGTGAGGCAATGATGTCTATTGGCTGCATTCAGGCGCAAGTTTGCCACACCAATCGCTGCCCTGCGGGAGTTGCAACCAATAACAAATGGCTGATGTCGGGCTTAGACCCTGCACACAAATCGGTACGTTTCTACAACTATATCAAGACTTTACGCAAGGAGATTTTAGAAATTACGCACGCTTGCGGATACGAACACCCAAGCCAACTCACCAGCCATGATGTAGATGTGAGTGTGGGTGATAGCAACCAAACAATGCCGCTCCAAGAAGTTTATAACTATGAAAAAGTACCTGTGCCATTTGAAAGTATGCAGGCACTCAAAGATTGTCAATATTTGGGTGCAAACTATCTTCGCCAAAATGGGTTTAAGAAGGAGGAAGTCGTAAAAATGAAAGCAATTACAATATGATAAATATTTTAGCCATAGAATCCTCCTGTGATGAAACTTCTGCCTCTGTCATTAGTGATGGAAAAGTGCTGAACAATGTCATTGCAAACCAAACTATCCACGAGCATTACGGCGGCGTAGTTCCCGAGTTGGCATCGAGAGCGCATCAGCAAAACATTGTCCCTGTGGTAGATAAGGCACTCAAAGAGGTGAATATGAACAAACATGAGTTAAGCGCAGTAGCCTTCACTCGTGGGCCTGGCTTGCTTGGTTCGCTGCTCATTGGCACTTCTTTTGCCAAATCTTTTGCGATGGCACTTGATATTCCATTGATAGAAGTAAACCATATTCAGGCGCACGTTTTGGCACATTTCATAGATGAACCAAAACCTAAGTTCCCGTTTTTGTGCTTAACTGTAAGCGGGGGGCATACGCAAATTGTCCTTGTCAAAGATTTTTTGAAAATGGAAGTCTTAGGGCAAACCCAAGACGATGCCGTTGGCGAGGCTTTCGACAAGGCTGCCAAAATACTTGGCTTGCCCTATCCCGGCGGTGCTTTGATAGACAAATATGCCCAAGAAGGCAATCCTTTGGCTTTTCCTTTTCCTGAAGTGAGTATGCCTGAACTTAATTTTTCTTTTAGTGGGGTAAAAACTGCTTTCTTATATTTTATTCAAGAAAAGACAAAAACAAATGCTCATTTCATTGAAGAAAATCTGAATGATATTTGTGCGAGTTTGCAATATACTTTGGTCAAAATTTTATTACAAAAGCTAAAACGTGCAGCAAGAGAGCTAAAAATCAATGAAATAGCAATAGCGGGAGGCGTTTCTGCAAATAGTGGACTGCGAAAGAGTTTGCAAGAACTTGCCATCAAGGAAAGATGGAATATCTACATTCCTGCTTTCCAATACTGTACCGATAACGCAGGAATGATAGCAATTGCGGCACATTACAAATATTTGGCGGGAGAGTTCTGTGGACAAGAGGTAAGCCCTTTGGCGAGAATGGTATTCTAAAAAACAATAAAGATGACATCTTTCGAAAAGATGTCATCTTTTTATAAAACTTAGCCTAATAGCGATTTGACTGTTTCAGATATTTTTTTGCCATCTGCCAATCCTGCCAACTCCTTGCTTGCTACGCCCATCACTTTGCCCATATCTTTGGCAGAAGTTGCGCCTATGCGAGCAACGATTTCTTGTAGCTTTGCTTTTAGCTCATCATCAGAGAGTGCTTTTGGCAAAAACTGCTCAATGATTGCCAATTCATCTACTTCTTTTTTCAACAAATCTTCACGATTTTGCTGCTTGTAGATTTCCGCCGAGTCCCTGCGTTGCTTTGCTGCTTTGGTGAGTAGCTTCATTTCCTCGTCAGTAGAGAGGTCGCCACTTTTGCCTTCTGCTGTTTCTGCCAAGAGAATCAAGGACTTAATAGACCTTAGCGCACGCAATCCATCTTGGTCTTTTGCTTTCATTGCCGTTTTGATTGCCTCGTCTATTTGTGTTTTTAAACTCATAAAAATATTTGTATGTGAAATAATATAATTTTTAAATTTTCTCAATGACTATTGCAGAAGCACCGCCACCACCATTACAGATAGCTGCCAAGCCATATTTGCCTCCTTTTTGGTGTAGCACGTTGGTAAGTGTCGTTACTATCCTTGCCCCAGAGCAACCAAGCGGATGCCCCAAAGCCACTGCACCGCCAAATATATTTACCCTTTCGCTGTCCAATTCCATGATTTTGTTAAAAGCCAAAGTAACCACTGCAAAAGCCTCATTTACTTCATAAAAGTCTATTTGTGAAGCTGTTAATCCTGCCAATTTCAGGGCTTTGGGTGCAGCCAAAGTAGGAGCTGTAGTAAACCATTCTGGCTCATGCGCTGCATCTGCAAAGGAAACAATGCGAGCAAGTGGCGTAAGTCCGAGTTCTTTGACTTTTTCGCCACTCATCACTACCAAAGCTGATGCGCCATCATTAATTGTAGAGGCGTTTGCGGCAGTTACAGAGCCATCTTTGGTAAATACAGGCTTTAATGAAGGAATTTTGCTAAAATCTACATTCTTATATTCCTCGTCCTCTGCCACGTTGATAGGGTCGCCTTTTCGCTGCGGAACTGCCACAGGTACGATTTCGTTTTTGAAAGCACCACTTTCTGTAGCTGCCCCCGCACGCTTGTAAGATTGGATAGCAAAGGCATCTTGTTCTTCTCTACTGATTTCGTATTTCTTTGCGGTGCTATCGCCCGAAATGCCCATTGCAGTCTTGTTGTAAGCATCGGTCAAGCCATCAAACGCCAAACCATCTATGAGTTCTGCATTGCCATATTTATAACCAAAACGAGCTTTGGGAACATAATAAGGCACATTACTCATGCTTTCCATTCCGCCAGCTATCATAATATCTGCTCCGCCTGTCATAATATTTTGGGCGGCGAGCATGATAGCTTTCATGCCCGAAGCACATACTTTATTGATAGTTGTGCAAGGCGTATGCTTGCTCAAGCCTGCAAAAAGTGCTGCTTGGCGAGCAGGTGCTTGTCCTAATCCTGCCGAAAGGACATTGCCAAAATATGCCTCATTGACCAAGTTGGGGTCTATGCCCACTTTTTCGACTGCCCCTTTGATGGCAATAGCACCAAGTTGGATAGCTGTAAAACTTGAAAATACGCCTCCAAAACTGCCCATAGGCGTTCTTACGGCAGAAACTATATATACTTCTTTCATTGATACTATTGGTTGTTTGATTGGTTATTTGTTTTACAGTGAAACGCCTCTTTTCCAAGGAATAAAGTCGTCCTGCCCAAGTGCTACGGCTTTTGTTATGATTTCGCCACTTGCTACTTTGATAATAAATTCTAAAATTTCTTCTCCCTTGCTCTCTATGGTATCTTCGCCCGCAATGATAGTTCCTGAATCAATGTCTATGATGTCATTCATTTTTTTGTAGAGGACAGTATTGCTCGATATTTTGATAGTAGGAGCTACAGGATTGCCCGTTGGCGTGCCTAAACCTGTGGTAAACAAGATAATATTCGCTCCAGAGCCTGCCAAAGCTGTAGTAGATTCTACGTCATTACCCGGCGTGCAGAGCAAGTTTAGCCCTGCTTCTGTCGCTCTTTCGGTATAATCCAAAACGGCTATCACAGGTGACGTGCCACCTTTTTTGGCTGCCCCTGCCGATTTGATAGCGTCTGTAATGAGTCCATCTTTGATATTGCCGGGTGAGGGATTCATGTCGAAACCCGAACCCACCGCTAAGGCTCTTTCGTTGTAGGTTTTCATCAGATAGGCAAATTTGTTTGCCACTTCTTCATTCACGCACCTATCCAAAAGTTCCTGCTCTACGCCACAAAGTTCGGGAAACTCCGAAAGCATGGTGATGCCGCCCAAACTTGCTACCAAATCAGACGTATGCCCAATAGCGGGATTGGCGGAAATACCCGAAAAGCCATCAGAACCGCCACACTCCAAGCCCAAAATAAGTTTGCTCAAGGGGGCGGGCTTGCGAACTATCTCATTTGCCTGAATGAGTCCGACAAACGTCTTTTTCACTGCCTCCGAAATAAAATCTTTTTCCGATTTACTCTCCTGCTGCCCAAGCACATACATAGGTTTCGAAAAGTTTTTATCACGCTTTGCAATTTCACTTTTCAAAATATCCACTTGTGCGTGTTGGCAACCCAAACTCAATACGGTAACTCCAGCTACGTTGGGGTGGGTAATGTAGCCCGCTAACAAGGCACAAAGGGCATCAGAATCTTGGCGTGTCCCGCCGCAGCCGCCTTCGTGTGTCAGAAATTTGATGCCATCGACATTAGGAAAAACCCTGTAGGCTTTGGTCTGCTCGGCGGTCATCAGAATATCGGCATTGAGGAGGTCAGCCTCTCCCCTACCCTCTTGGTGCATTTTCACCAAACTTTTCACGTCCAGATGATAACGCTGCCCCATCGCATAGCCAAGTTCTTTCATCAAAGCCTCTTTGACCATGTTAATATTTCGGTTTTCGCAGAACACCAAAGGCACTAAAAGCCAATAGTTTGCTGTGCCTACGCTGCCATCTGCCCTATGATAGCCCATGAAAGTACGATGCCTAAATTTCTCTATATCAGGAGATTGCCACGCTATTTTTTGGGTTTTCTCTTTGAAATTTTGGGAAGAATGTTTTACATTTTGGGTAGAAATTACGCTACCTTGCGGGATAAATTGCGTTGCCTTGCCCACCAAAACACCATACATCACTATCTCGTCATTTACGGCAAAATCTCGTGTTGCAAACTTATGCTTGGCGGGAATATTCTCTGCCAATTTGTAAGTAATTCCTTCATAGTCAATCTTTTCATTTGCCTTCAAATCTGCTAAGGCAACAATAACATTGTCTTGGGGATGTACTTTAAGGACTTTACGCTTCATCTCCATCTTTATTTTTTTACTTCTTCGTAATCAATATAATCTCCATCAGAAAAGTCTTTACGATTTTTCTTCCCTGAGTTGTAAATATTAATGTCGTTTGCCTTGTCCTGATAATCGGGCTTAGGCGGCTGATTTTGCTGTTTTTGCTTGGCTATCACGTCCCCTACCCCCGCAATCACACGGGCAATCTCATACACTTTGCGCCCAAAGCGATACACTACGTAGCCAATAATGCCGAAAATAAGAAGAAATTTTAGTATCACTGAATTATGGATTTTGAGGGTTTAGAAATTTTTTGTTTTATTTTTGTAAATATCTAATTTTAAAACTTGGAAAAATACGCATCTATTTCTTTTTGCATTTCTAATCCTGCCAATTCAAAACAGTCCAGCAAATCACTAAAGGTATATTCTCCGCCCAAATAGTTCCAAAACTCTTCAGCAACTTTTAATTCATTGGGCAGGTCTAACATTCCTTTCAATGTCCAACGCTGATACGGTTCGGGATAGTACGGATTATAAGGAATCGCAACGTATGAATGAATTTTTGCCATTGGATTTTGAGCCAAAATAATAGCAACCCATTCTAACAAAGTTCTTTTAAAGTCTTTAAAATTACTGATATTTGGTTTGGCTGTTTTTAAGTCAAATAAATGAATTTCAGCATTTTGAGTTTCTAAAAACAAATCTACTTTTACCGTTTTGAGTTTTTGCATTGCTCCTTTTTGACAAACTTTTCGTATTCTTTCTATTTCGCTTGGTTTATCGGGCATACTACCCATAGAAAGTTCATTGATAATTTCCTGAATTTCTCTTTGTGCAAATTCACTTATTCCGCTCCCTACCACAAATTGTGCTTTTGCTGTTTGAAAATTATTTGAAGATAACGCAACAGCCACAGGTTCAAAAATTGAGCTACCAAAAGTTGTATTCAAAGACTGAATAAAAGAAAATAAAGCCATTCTATCTTTCCCCAGCAAAGCATGATGAAAAGGCATATAGTTACTTTCAGGTTTGTAGTTCTTAAACT
>Ga0163144_10019714_pt1 | contig 13543 bp, 12 predicted proteins | sample OliLak19BULKMAT1_FD_123175 | JGI IMG/M metagenome (GOLD analysis project Ga0163144, IMG submission 123175) | Freshwater microbial mat bacterial communities from Lake Vanda, McMurdo Dry Valleys, Antarctica - Oligotrophic Lake LV.19.BULKMAT1 | ecosystem: Environmental > Aquatic > Freshwater >... | reverse complement strand
GGCGCGCCGCCTCTGGCGTGCGTCTGCGTGGCTCGCAGGGCGCCGAAGACGCGCACCAGCAACGGGTTCAGCGCCTCGGCGTCGGCATGGCGGTGCAGGCCCAGCGGTGTCGGCCACAAGCTGTGGAAACCGGGCTGCAGGCTCACGCTGTCATTTGCATCAAACCGGAACCCCGGCCGGCCAGCACAGTTGATGTCCTGTGTCGCGCGCGAAACGCTCCAGGTCGTCCGGGGTGTCGATGTCGACGCGGTAACGCCGGTTGTCGGTGACGAAAGGCGCCACCGCGTCGGCGTGCGCGGCCTGCCACTGGCGGCAGCCGACATTCGTCGCGCCGGCAAGGATCTGCTCGCGCACCTCGGCGCTGAAGATCACCGGGTTGCCGCGTTCGCCGCCGACCAGCGGGTAGACCACGCAGACGCCATCGGCCCGTTTCTTGAAGGCGCCGATCAGTTCGGTGATGTCCTGCGCGTTGATCAGCGGCTGGTCGGCGAGGGCCACGACCACCGCGTCGAGCTTGCCCGTCAGCGCGGCCAGGCCCAGGCGCTGCGACGAGACCTGGCCGTCGTCGGGGCTCATGTTGCGCACGATGGTGACCGGGAAGGTCTGCACCAGCGGCTCGATCAGTTCGGCATGGTGGCCGAGCACGACCACCACCTCGTCGATGCCCGCGCCCGACAGGGCGATCAGCTGGCGGCGGATCAGCGGCACGCCGCCCAGTTCCAGCAGGCTCTTCGGCCGGTGGCCGATGCGCGAGCCGCTGCCGGCAGCCAGCAGCACCGCGCCCACCGCCACCCGGCTGTAGAGGCCGCCGCCGCCTTTCAGGATGCACCCGATGATGGTGCTCCTTCAGCCGCCGCAGCAGCTCTTGGCGGGGGTGGCGATGGCCGCAGGTTCGGGTGCAGCCGTTGTCTCACCACCGCCGCAGCAGGAACCGGCGATGGCCGGCAGCTCGGGCAGCGGCAGCGGCTTGCGTGTCACGGCACCGGTACCCGTGCCTGCACCAGCCCCTGCACCCGCACCTGTACTCGTGGCGGCCGCCGGCCCAATCGCAGGCGTGCCGGCAGCCGTCGCCCCGCGCCTGGCTGCCACCACCGCCGCCAGCACCGACAGCGCGATCTCTTCCGGCGTCTGCGCCCCGATCAGCTGGCCTGCCGGCGCCACGATGGCGGCCACCGCCGCGGCGTCCTGCCCCGCTTCGGCCAGCGATTCCTTCAGCACCATCGCCTTGCGCGCGCTGGCGACGAAGAACACCGTGCGTGCCTGCAGCGCAAGCGCCGCGCGCAAACCCTGCAGGTCGCGCCGGCCCTGTGTGGCGACGACGACGAAGCTGCCGGGCGCGACACCGGCGGCGGCGGCCACGGGGTCGTCGCTGGTGAGCACGCGTTCGGCGTCGGGGAAACGTGTCGCGTCGGCGGCGTGGGCCAGCACGGTGACCGGCAGGCCGACACGGGGTGCCAGCCCGGCAAGTGCCACGGCCAGCGGTGAGTCCCCGATCACCGTGAGGCGGGCGCGCGGCAGCATCGGATCGATGAAGAGTTCCAGCGTGCCACCCGAGTGGCAGGCCATGCCGAACTCCAGCACGTCGTCGAGCTCCCTCACTTCTCCCTGTTCGGAAGGCGCGATGCGGATCATGCGCGCGCGGCCGTCGGCCAGGGCCTGTCGCACCGTGCGAAGCACCGCCGGCTGCGCGCAGCCGCCGCCGATCCAGCCCTGTTGTATGCCGTCGGCGGTGACCACGGCCTTGTCACCCGGCCGCGCCGATGCCGGCGCGATGACGCGCAGCACGGTGACAAGCGCAAAGGGCTGATCCTGCTCCTGAAGCCGCTGGGCGGCAGCCAGCATGTCGAGTGAACTCATGGCGAAACTCCTTCGGTATTTCAATGCAGCACGTCTGCCGCCAGCGCCAGGTCACGCAGGCTGTTCAGGCGCACGAAACGGGCGATCAACGGCAACGCGGCCTGCATCGCAGCGGACGCAGGTCGGTTTTCGCTCGGGTGGAACCAGGTGACCTGGGCGCCGCGCCGGCGCACGGCGGCCAGTTCTTCGGCCAGGCGCTCGGGTTCGTCGGCATCGAAACCGTCGGACAGAACCCAGACACGCGCGCTGCGGTTCAGCTGCGCGCGCGCATGCACGCCGTGGAAGTCGGCCAGGCTGGTGGCGATGCGCGTGCCGCCGCCGAAGCCCGCCGTCACCGCGTTGACCTTTTCCTGCACGGTGGCCGAATCACGCTGCAACAGCGGCGTGATCTCGGCCAGCCGGGTGTGGAAGACGAACACGCGCGCGCCCACCGCCAGCACGAAGGCGCGTGCGATGCGCAGGAAGAGCTGCGCATGCGTTTCCATCGAACGGCTGACGTCGACGAGGATGAAGACGCGCGGCTTTTCCCGCCGCGGCCGCCGCCAGACCGGAGCCAGCGGCAGGCCGCCGGTCTTCAGGCTGGCGCGCAGCGTGCGCCGCACGTCGAGCCGGGTGCCGCGTGCATGGTCGCGCCAGCGGCGCGTCAGGCGCTCGCGCAGGCGGCGTGCGATGCGCTCGGCCAGTTGGTCGAGCTGCGTCAGGTCCTGCGGCAGCCATTCGGCCAGCGACCTGTCGTGCAGCGCCTCGGCGCAACTGGCGCCGCCCTGGGCGCGCGGCGTGCCGGATTCGGCCAGTTCGTGGCCCGGCACGTCTAGCGCGGTGTCGAGCGTGGTGTGAAGCGCGCGCGAAGACGGCTCGCGCCTGGGCGTGCTGTCGCCCAGCGACTCCTGCAGCGTCTGCACGACCTGCCGAAGATCGCGCTGCGGGCGTGTCTGGCCGCTGACGCGGACGCCGCCTTTCAGCCGATTCGGGTGCCAGTAACGCTCGAAGAGTTCGGGCCAGCGCCGCCAGTCTCGTGCGTCCTGGCAGGCGATGGCGCGCCAGGCGGCGTCGAGCCTGGCGGCGCGCTCGACCGGCATCAGCAGCGCAGCGCGCACGAAGGCTTGCTGTTCCGCGATGCCGACCTTCAGGCCGTGGTCGCGCAGCAGCGTTGCGAAGCCGGCGATGCTTTCGAGCGGACTGGCGATGGCGTTCTGCATGTCTTCACGCTGTCTTCATGCTGACGTCATGCAGTGGCGGCTTTTTCCGCCACACCGACGACGCGTCGGCCTTCGATGAGCTGGCGCACGCGTTCTGGGCCGACCTGGAAGCGGTCTTCACGCGTCTTCAGAAGGCAGCCCAGGGTGGCCATCAGCGCCTGCGGATCGTCGGGCAGTGCCTTCATCTGCAGGCGGTGCAGCGCGCGTATCCAGTCCAGCGTTTCGGCCACGCCCGGCGTCTTGCCCAGGTCTTCGCGGCGCAGCCGCTGCACGAAGGCCACGGCCTGCTCGACGAGCGCGCTTTCCGCCGTCGGCAGCGTGCTGCGCACGATGGCGATCTCGCGCGCCAGCGTCGGGTAGTCGAGCCAGTGGTACAGGCAGCGGCGGCGCAGCGCGTCGCTCAGTTCGCGGGTGCCGTTGCTGGTGAGCAGCACCAGCGGTACGTGGCGCGCGGTCAGCGTGCCGAGTTCAGGCACGGTGATCTGGTAGTCGGCCAGCACTTCGAGCAGGAAGGCTTCGAAGGCTTCGTCGGCGCGGTCGATCTCGTCGATCAGCAGCACGCAGGGTTGTTCGCTGCTGATGGCGGTGAGCAGCGGGCGCTCGAGCAGGTAGTCGCGGCTGAAGAGGTCGCTTTCGGCCACGCGTTCGGTCGTCGTCTCATGCAGCCGGATGGCCAGCAACTGCCGGCCGTAGTTCCATTCATAGGCCGCCTGCGCCAGGTCCAGCCCTTCATGGCATTGCAGGCGCACCAGGCGGCGGCCCTGGCACTGTGCCAGCGCCAGCGCCAGGGCGGTCTTGCCGACGCCGGCGTCACCTTCCAGCAGCAGCGGGCGCTGCAGCTCGGACGCCAGCCACAGGGTCGTGGCCAGACCTTCGTCGGCGATGTAGCCGGCCCGGTGGAGTGATTCGCGCAGCGCCTGGTCGTCCATGAAATGTCCGCGCTCAGGCCTTTTTTCCGAACAGGCCGGCGAACCAACCCTTGATGACGGTCCAGATCAGCGCCAGCGCGTTCAGCTCCTTGACCTGCGGCGGCGGCGCGGGCGATGCCAGCGCGGCCGCAGCACCGGTGGCAGGTGCCTGGCCGCCCGGCGCTGCCGCCACCGGCACCGCGGCCGCAGCGTTGCCGAAATTGCCGGCGAACTGCGTCAGCATGGCGTCCGACACCGGCACCAGCAGCCGGCTGCCGAACTGCGCCAGCTTGCCGCTGACGATGACGATGGCCTGGCCGACGAGCACGCAACTGGCGGGCGTTTCGCCGGCTTCCAGGTGCGCCGTGAGGTTCATCGACGCCGACGAGCCCGACTTGTCGGCGCCCTTGCCCAGCATCTGCAGGCGCCTGGCCGGCACGTCGATGTCGAGCACCTCGATGTCTCCGCCGAAGCTCATCACCGCCGGGCCGACCTTGCTCTTCACCGTGCCCTTGTAGTGGGTTTCGTCGACCTGTTCGGTGATGGCCGCGCCGGGCATGCAGCTGGCGGTGGCGCGGATGTCCGAGAGCACCGTCCAGGCCTGTTCCACGCTGGCGGCCAGCGGGTAGCGTTTGTCGAGTTTGACTTCCATGGGTTCCTCTGGGGGCCAGGCGCGATCGCCCGGCAGCCCTTCCTTATAACGCGGCTTACAGCGCCACGCCGCTGGCCTTGAGCTGCTGCCAGACGCGGTAGGCGCTGTGCGGCATCGTCATGTTGACGACACCGAGGTGCGCAAACGCGTCCACCACCGCCGAGGTGAAGGTCGGGATGGAGCCCACATGCGGCGACTCGGCCACGCCCTTGGCGCCGATCGGGTGGTGCGGGCTGGGCGTGACGGTGTGGTCGGTCTCCCAGTGCGGTGTTTCCACCGCGGTGGGCAGGAAGTAGTCCATCAGCGTGTTGCCGAGCAGGTTGCCCTGGGCGTCGAAGGGCATCTGCTGGCCCATCGCTACCGCATAACCTTCGGTCAGGCCGCCGTGAATCTGGCCTTCGATGATCATCGGGTTGATGCGGGTGCCGCAGTCGTCCAGGGCGTAGAACCTGCGCACTTTCGTCTCCCCGGTGGCGCGGTCGATGTCGAGCACCGCGAGGTAGATGCCGAAGGGGAAGGTGAAGTTCGGCGGGTCGTAGTAGTGCACCGCTTCCAGGCCCATTTCCAGCCCGGCCGGCACATTGTTGTACGCCGCCCAGCAGATGTCCTTCATGGTCTTGTGCCGGGCCGGGTCGCCCTTCACGTTGAAGCGGTCGATCTCCCAGTCGAGGTCGTTCTCGCTCACCTCCAGCAGGTGGGCGGCGATCTTCTTCGCCTTCGCATGGATCTTGCGCGAGGCCATCGCGATGGCTGCACCGGCCACCGGCGTGCTGCGGCTGCCGTAGGTGCCCAGACCGTAGGGCGCGGTGGAGGTGTCGCCTTCCTCGACCTGGATCACCTCGCTAGGTATGCCGAGTTCGGTGGCGATGATCTGCGCATAGGTGGTGGCGTGCGCCTGCCCGGTGGAGATGGTGCCCATGCGCGCGATGGCGCTGCCAGTCGGGTGGACGCGGATCTCGCAGCTGTCGAACATGCCGACGCCGAGGATGTCGCACATCTTGCTCGGCCCGGCACCGACCACTTCAGTGAAGGTGGCAAGGCCGATGCCCATCAGCGTGGGGCAGTCGGGGTCGGCGCGCTTGGCGGCCTGCTCGGCGCGCAGCGCGGGGTAGTCGACGGCGTCCAGCACCTTCTGCAAGGCGGTGTGATAGTCGCCGGAGTCGTATTCGAAGCCGAAGGCCGAGGTGTACGGGAACTGCTCCTTCCTGATGAAGTTCTTGCGCCGGATTTCGGCCTTGTCCATGCCCAGCCTCTGCGCCAGGATGTCGACCAAACGCTCCACCAGGTACACGGCCTCGGTGACGCGGAACGAACAGCGGTAGGAAACACCGCCCGGCGCCTTGTTCGTGTAGACGCCCTTCACGCTGGCAAACGCGGCCGGGATGTCGTAGCTGCCCGAGCAGATATGGAACAGGCCGGCGGGGAACTTGGTGGGGTCGGCGCAGGCATCGAAGGCGCCGTGGTCGGCGATCACGTTGACGCGCAGCGCGGTGATCTTGCCGTCGGCGGTGGCGGCGATCTCGCCGTCCATGTGGTAATCCCGGGCGAACGCGGTCGACGAGATGTTCTCGACCCGGTCTTCCACCCACTTCACCGGCTTGCCCAGCACGATGCTCGAGACGATGGCGCAGACATAGCCGGGATAGATGCCGACCTTGTTGCCGAAGCCGCCGCCGATGTCGGGGCTGACGATGCGCACCTTGCTCTCGGGGATGCCCGACAGCAGGCTGACGACCGTGCGCACCACGTGCGGCGCCTGGCTGGTGATGTAGGTGACGAGTTCACCGCGTATCGGGTCGAAGCTCGCCACGCAGCCGCAGGTTTCGAGCGGGCAAGGGTGGACGCGCGGGTAGTAAAGATGCTCGGAGACCGTGACGGGCGCGGCGGCGAAGGCGGCGTCGGCGGCGGCCTTGTCACCCGCGTCCCACGTGAAGATATGGTTGTGGTGCTCGCGTTTGCCGTGCGCGCCCTCGGTCTTGCCGGCCAGGTCTTCGCGCAGCACGGGGGCGTCGGGCTTCAGCGCCTCGTAGGGGTCGATGACGACCGGGAGCTCTTCGTATTCGACGATCACGGCCTCGACGCCATCGGCCGCGGAGTAGCGGTCTTCGGCGATGACGACGGCCACTTCCTGCATCTGGAAGTGCACCTTCTGGTCGGCCAGCACGGCCGCCACGTCGCCGGCCAGCGTGGGCATCCAGTGCAGCTTCAGCGGCTTCAGGTCGTCGGCGGTCAGCACGGCGATCACGCCCGGCACCTTCAGCGCCGCGCTCTTGTCGATGCTCTTGATGCGGGCGTGCGCGTACGGGCTGCGCACGATGTCCATGTGCAGCATGTCGGGCATCTTGATGTCGTCGACATAGTTGCCCTTGCCCTGGATGAAGCGGGCGTCTTCCTTGCGCAGGCGGCTGTCGCCCATGCCCTGCAGCGCGTCCTTGCGCTCCAGGATTTTCGGATCGGTGGGTGCGTTCATGGTCGGTACTCCTCGGTCAGGCCGTGACGGTTTGCGACTCGCGCAGCTTGTTCGCCGCGTACTGCACGGCCTTGACGATGTTCTGGTAACCGGTGCAGCGGCACAGGTTGCCGGCGATGCCGGCGCGGATTTCGGCCTCGGTCGGGTCCGGGTTGTCGATCAGCAGCCGATAGGCGCGCATCAACATGCCCGGCGTGCAGAAGCCGCACTGCAGGCCGTGCTCCTTGTAGAAACCTTCCTGCACGGCGTGCAAAACGCCGCCCTGGGCGAGGCCCTCGACCGTCAACACTTCGCTGCCGTCGCACTGCACCGCGAGGTGCGTGCAGCTCTTCACCGACAGGCCGTCGAGGTCGACCGTGCAGGCGCCGCAGTGGCTGGTTTCGCAGCCGATGTGGGCGCCTGTGAGGTTCAGCTCTTCACGCAGGAAGTGCACGAGCAGGGTGCGCGGCTCCACGGCTTTTTCATGCTTGCGGCCGTTGACGGTGACGGTGATCAGTTTTTTAGCCATTTGGTGTGTCTCCTCGGGTTCAGCAGCGCGCGGCGGCGGCGCGCAGTGCGCGCTTGACCATCTGGCCGGCCATCGCGGTCTTGTATTCGACGTCGCCGCGCAGGTCGGCGGCGGGGTCGCATGCGGCCATCGCGGCGGCGGCGGCGGCGTTGATGTTCGCGTCGTTGAAGGGCTGGCCGAGCAGCGCGTTTTCGGCGCCCGTCGCACGCAGCGCCATCGGTGCGAGGTTGGTCAGCGCGATGCGCAGGTGGCTGACCACGCCGCCGTTCATGCGCATCACCACGGCCGCGCCGGCGGTGGCCCAGTCGCCGGTCTTGCGCTTGAGTTTCTCGTAGGCCCAGCCGGTGCCGGGGGTGAAGGCCGGGATGCGGATCGAGACGAGGATTTCGTCCTCGGCCAGCGCCGTCATGTAGGTGCCCTGGAAAAAGTCCTGTGCTTTCACCAGCCGCTTGCCGGCCGGGCCTTCGAGCAGAAAGGTGGCATCGAGTGCGATGCTCAGCGCCGGGTGGTCGTTGGCCGGATCGCCGTGCGCGATGTCGCCGCCGATGGTGCCGCGGTTGCGCACCTGCGGGTCGGCGATCTGCAGTGCGGCTTCGGGCAGCAGCGGCAGCCGTGCCTGCAGGATCGGCGACCTGATGAGATCGTTCTCGACCGTCATCGCGCCGATCACGACGTCGGCGCCATCTTCGCAGACGCCCCGCAGTTCGGGGATGCGGTTGATGTCGATGAGGTGCGCCGGCTGCGCGAAACGCAGCTTCATCATCGGCAGCAGGCTGTGGCCGCCGGCCAGAAGCTTGGCGTCGCTGCCCAGGCTGCTGAGCAGGCCGATGGCTTCACCCACCGTCTTGGGGGCGTGGTAGTCGAAGGCGGGTGGAATCATCTTTATCTCCTGTGTGGCTGCCGGCGAGCCGGGCGGCGCGGCGGCAGTTTGTGCTTTCCCGGGGCCTCTGCGATATTGGCAGGCCTGCCGCTTTTCCGCTTGCCGCGGGGCTTCGCCATGGCGGTGCATGAATGGCCATTGGTCTGCGCCAATGGCACGCGTGCTGCACGAACGGCAGGCGCTCAGGCTGCGCGGGGTCAACTCTCCGCGAAAACCCTGCCCGGGACTTTCCCTAGGTCGTGATGCCCGGCCGCAAGCCGAGTGCGGCCAGCAGCGCTGCCGCCCTGGTGCGCTGGTGCGCGACACCGGCACACGCAACGCGCCGCAGCCGAACTGCAGTGCCAGCTTCATCTTGCCGTGCCGCAAGCCATCGTGTCGGGTGGGAGTTCAGAATCGGGTGCTGCATCCGGAGCGCGCACCATGAACCCGTTGTCGACCACTGCCCTGCCGTCAGAGCCCACCATCGAGGAGCTGGCTGCGCTGGATCTGTCGCCGCCCGACACGGGTTCGCTGGTGAAACACCCTGACGGCTGGTACTGGCTGAACACCGACGTGCATCAGCAGTTCGGTCCCTACGCCACGGCCGAGCACGCGCTGGACGCGATGCACGCCGCCGACGAAGGCGAACTCGAGCCCGGCGAGACGCTGGAAGAGGCCGAGCAGGAACTCGGCATCGCCGACTGGCTCGATCCAGACACCGGCGCGCCCGCCGAGGGCACGCACACGCACATCGAAGACCGCTGAAGCCCGGGCCCGGGTCCAGGGCTTTTTCCCAGGTGCTCAGGACTTGGGTGCCGTCGCGTCGGTCGCGCACTTCTTGACGAAGCTGGTCTTCGCCGCACCGGCGAGCTTCTTGTCGGCGGCCTGCTGGTCGCACAGGGCTGCAGCGCTCGGCGCCGCGGCAGATGCGGCCGCCGCAGGGGCGCCGCCGGCATCGGCAGCGCACTTCTTCAGGAAGCTGGTCTTCGCCGCACCGGCGAGCTTCTTCTCCGCTGCCATCGAGTCGCACTGGGTGTTCGCGGCGAAAACCGGGCTCGACAGGAAACCGAGGGCCAGCAGGCTGGTGGCGATAAATGCTCTTTTCATGGGGGAGTTTCCTCTTCGGGTGGGGGTCGGACAGTGGTCGTGGCGCCTCCCCGATCGCAGCAGCGCGTTTCGGCGGGCCAGGCTTCAACGCGGCGATGCGCGATCCGGCTGACCGTCCTGCCTGCTGGCGGTTGCCTGCTGGCCATAACCTGACGGTGCATGCCCGCTACAGAATCCGCCGAGGGTGGTGCAGCGCTTCGTGCGCCGTGTGCAGCCGGCGAACCAGCACCTGGATGAAGGCGCCGTCGAACAGGTGGCGGGTGTTGATCGACAACTGTTCCAGCATGTCTGGCGTGAAGCTGATGGTGGTGGCGGGTTCGGCCACCAGCACGTCGGCGCTGTGCGTGCGCAGCTCGGCGCTCGGTGCCAAATAGGCCATCTCGCCCACCGAGGTGCCTGTGCCGAGTTGCGCGACGCGCTGGCCGTCGCGGAACACATCGACCTGGCCGGCCGCGATGATGTGGAAAGTGCGGCCCTGCTCGCCCTTGCGGTAGAGCGCATGGCCGAAGGGGAAACGCTGCCAGCGCGCGCGGTGCACCACTTCCCACAGTTCCACGTCGCCGAACCCGGCGAAGAAGTCCAGGCTGCGCAGCAGGTTGAAACGCTCGGAGTCGAGCACGCCCTGCAGCGGCCCGCGCGGTACGTCGCGGTTGGCCACCAGCGCGGCCAGCGCCTCGGCGAACTCGTTCCAGCCGGCGTGGCGCTCGTCGCGCGACTTCGCCAGTGCGCGCGTGATCAGGGCCTCCAGGCGCGGCGACACGCCTTCTCGCAGGCCCTGCAGCGGCGGTGGCGACACGTTGTAGATCTGATGCATGATCGCCGCCTGCTGGGTGGCGTCGAACGGCGGACGGCCGGCGATCAGGTGGTAGAGCACAGCGGCCAGCGAGTACATGTCGGCGCGGCAGTCGAGCGCGTCGCCGTTCAGCTGCTCGGGCGACATGTAGGCCAGCGAGCCCACGCGGTAGATCTGCGTGTGGTCGGACTGCAGGTTGAAGACGCTGCCGAAATCCGTGATCTTGACGTCGACGATGCTCTCGCCGTCCAGCGTCGCAAGCAGGTTGGCGGGTTTCACGTCGCGGTGGATCAGGCCCTGGCGGAACACGTATCCCAGCGCCATCGCGCACTTGAAGCCGATCTCGACGATCTGCTCCAGCGAGAGCAGCGCGTCGGCGCGGCAGAAGCGCCGCAGCGTCACGCCGGGCACGTATTCCATCACCAGGTAGGGCGCTTCGTCGTCGGCCACGGCGTCGAGGATCTGCACGACATTCGGGTGCTGCAGGCGGCCGACGAGCGCGGCCTCGGCGGCGAAAAAGCGCTGGTGAAAGTGGTTCTCGCGCGAATCGGGGCGCTGGTTCAGGCGCACGCGCTTGATGGCCACGTCGATGCCGCGGAACTCGTCGTGCGCCAGGAAGACCTCGCTGGTGGCACCTTCGCCGAGCCGGCCGAGCACGCGGTATTTGCCGATCTGCGTGGGCAGCGCGGGGTCGCGGGGATCGGCGAAAATCGAGGCGGGCAGCGGTGCGGACATGGAAGCGGGTGGCGGCGAAACTTGGGTTGGCGGGCGGTGCCGCAGAGCGCATCCTGCCCTCCGGCGGCGCCGGCAAAGCCGCGAACAGGGCTGTGCGTACCGGTCAATCCTCGCCCTTCGCCCCGCCGCGCCGTGCCTGCGACCCCGAAAAGTAGAATCGGCCGATGATCCAAGCCAAGCAGGAATTGCTGCAGGCGCTGGTGGCGGCGCTGGCGGAGCTGGCTCCCGACGCACCGCCCGCTGCCGCCTTCGAGTCCCCCAAGCTGGCCGCCCACGGCGACCTGGCCGTCACGGCGGCCATGCAGCTCGCCCGCACGCTCAAGAAGAACCCTCGTGAACTGGCTGCCACGCTGGTGGCCGCGCTGCAGCGCCAACCCGCAGTGCAGCGCTGGGTGCAGGCGCTGGAGGTGGCCGGCCCCGGCTTCATCAACCTGCGGCTGCTGCCGGCAGCCAGGCAGGCGGTGGTGGCCGAGGTGCTGGCGGCAGGCGCTTCGTTCGGCCATCAGCCGGCGGGTGGCTCGCCGGTGATGGTCGAGTTCGTCTCCGCCAACCCGACCGGCCCGCTGCACGTGGGCCATGGCCGCAACGCGGCGCTCGGCGACTCGATCAGCAAGCTGCTCGCCACACAGGGCCACCGGGTGCACCGCGAGTTCTATTACAACGACGCCGGCGTGCAGATCGCCACCCTCGGCGATTCGGTGCAGTGTCGTCTGAAGGGCCTGAAACCGGGCGACGAGAGCTGGCCCGAGACGGCCTACAACGGTGACTACATCGCCGACATCGCCGCCGATTTCGCGGCGCAGAAGACCGTGCACGCCGACGACCGCGAATTCACCGCTTCGGGCGATGCCGACGACATCGACGGCATCCGGCGCTTCGCCGTGGCCTATTTGCGCCACGAGCAGGACCTGGACTTGCGCGCCTTCGGTGTTCACTTCGACCATTTCTACCTGGAGTCCAGCCTGTACGCCGACGGCCGCGTCGACGACGCTGTCAAGCGCATGATCGTCTCGGGCAAGACCTTCGAGGAAGGCGGCGCGCTGTGGCTGCGCACCACCGACTACGGTGACGACAAGGACCGCGTGATGCGCAAGTCCGACGGTTCGTACACCTACTTCGTGGGCGACGTGGCCTATCACATCGCCAAGTTCGAGCGGGGCTACGGCAAGGTCATCAACGTGCAGGGCACCGACCACCACGGCACGGTGGCGCGCGTGCGCGCCGGCCTGCAGGCGGCCGGCGTCGGCATCCCGGCGGGCTTCCCCGACTACGTGCTGTACAAGATGATCACGGTGATGAAGGGCGGCCAGGAGGTGAAGATCTCCAAGCGCGCCGGCAGCTACGTGACGCTGCGCGACCTGATCGAATGGACGAGTTGCGACGCCGTGCGCTTCTTCCTCGTCAGCCGCAAGTCCGACAGCGAGTTCACCTTCGACGTCGATCTGGCGCTGAAGGCCGGCGACGACAACCCGGTGTTCTACGTGCAGTACGCGCATGCGCGCATCTGCTCGGTTCTTGCGCAGTACACGGCCCAGCGCGACCCCGGCGCGCCGGCGCTCGACGCGTCGAACGCCGATCTGTCGCTGCTGACCGCGCCCAGCGAGGCCGCGCTGATGCTGCGGCTGGCCGACTACCCAGAGATGCTGGGCCGCGCCGCCGCGGACCTGGCGCCGCACGACATCGCCTTCTATGCGCGCGACCTGGCGGCAGCCTTCCACACCTATTACGCGGCCGAGCGTTTCCTGGTCGCCGACGACGCAATGGCGCGTGCCCGGCTGGCGCTGCTGGCCGCCACCGCCTCGGTGCTGCGCAACGCGCTGGCGGTGCTCGGCGTGGGTGCGCCGGAGGCCATGCACCGGGAAAGCCTGCCCGTGACGGAATCTGGAACTGCGGAGGCCCGGCCATGAAGACGCTGAAGTCGACGGTGAGTTCGCAGGGCGGCGGTTTCGTGCTCGGCCTGGTGGTCGGTCTGCTGGTCGGGCTGTCGCTGGCGCTGGGCGTGGCGCTCTACATCACGAAGGCGCCGGTGCCTTTCATCAACAAGGTGCCGCAGCGCACCGCGGAGCAGGATACGGCCGAGACCGAGCGCAACCGCAACTGGGACCCGAACGCGCCTTTGGGCCCGAAGGTCCCGCTGCGTTCGGCGTCGCCGGCGGCACCCGCTACCGCACCCGCGGTGGAAGCGCCCGTTGCGCCAGGCAATGCGCCGGTGGCCGTGGTCTCGGCGCCTGCGGCCAGCGGCGTGGCGGCGCGCCCGGCGCGCGACCCGGCGGCCATCCTGTCGGGCGGTGTCAGCCCGGCTGCTTCGGCGGCGCGGTCCACCGCCGGGGTGGCTGAAGCGTTTGTCTACTTCGTGCAGGCCGGTGCCTACACGCGCACCGAAGACGCCGAACAACAACGTGCCAAGCTCGCCATGATCGGCGTCGAATCCAGAATCACCGAACGTGAACAGGCC
>Ga0163144_10019712_pt1 | contig 13545 bp, 11 predicted proteins | sample OliLak19BULKMAT1_FD_123175 | JGI IMG/M metagenome (GOLD analysis project Ga0163144, IMG submission 123175) | Freshwater microbial mat bacterial communities from Lake Vanda, McMurdo Dry Valleys, Antarctica - Oligotrophic Lake LV.19.BULKMAT1 | ecosystem: Environmental > Aquatic > Freshwater >... | reverse complement strand
CAGTGGACTCAGTGGACTCAGTGGACCCAGTGGACTGTGTTTTTCGTCCATCCCTTGCCCCATCCCCGACCCCGCGTTACGGACGAACACGAGCTACCGATATTCATCTATCGGTGAAATAATGAGGAAGCGATGCGCAAGATCTACCCGGACGCCACCGCCGCGCTCGAAGGGCTGACCTTCGACGGCATGACGATCATGTCGGGCGGCTTTGGCCTGTGCGGCATCCCCGAGAACCTGATCGCCGCCCTGCGCGATACCGGCGTCAAGGACCTGACCGTCATCTCCAACAACGCAGGCGTCGACGGCTTCGGCCTCGGCCAGCTGCTGGAGACACGCCAGATTTCGCGGATGATCTCGTCTTACGTGGGCGAGAACAAGGAGTTCGAGCGCCAGTACCTGGCCAGCGAGCTGCAACTGGAGTTTAACCCCCAGGGCACCCTGGCCGAACGAATCCGCGCAGGCGGCGCCGGCATTCCCGCCTTCTTCACGGCCACCGGCGTCGGCACCCTGGTCGCCGAGGGCAAGGAGGTGCGCGACTTTCGCGGCCGGAACTACGTGATGGAGACCGGCCTGGTCGCCGATCTGTCGATCATCAAGGCCTGGAAGGCCGATGCGGCGGGTAATCTCGTGTTCCGCAAGACCGCCCGCAACTTCAATCCGATGATGGCCACCGCCGGCAAGGTCACGGTCGTCGAGGTCGAGCATATCGTCCCGACCGGCACACTGGATCCCGACCACATCCACACGCCGGGCATCTACGTCGACCGCCTGATCCTCGGCACGTTCGAAAAGCGGATCGAACAGCGCACCATCCGCCAGAAAGAGGTCGCATAACCATGCCCCGCACCCGCGACCAGCTCGCCGCCCGCGCCGCCCGCGAGCTTCAGGATGGCTTCTACGTGAATCTGGGCATCGGCATCCCGACGCTCGTGGCCAACTACATCCCGGCGGGCATTGAGGTGACGCTGCAGTCCGAGAACGGCATGCTCGGCATGGGTCCCTTCCCCTATGACGAGGACGTCGATGCCGACCTGATCAACGCCGGCAAACAGACAATCACCGAGATCGCCGAGAGCAGCTATTTCTCCTCGGCCGACAGCTTCGCCATGATCCGCGGCGGCCACATCAACCTGTCGATCCTGGGGGCCATGGAAGTGGCCGAGAACGGCGACATCGCCAACTGGATGATCCCCGGCAAGCTGGTCAAGGGGATGGGCGGGGCCATGGACCTGGTCGCGGGCGTCAAGCGCGTCGTGGTTGTCATGGAGCACGCCAACAAGCACGGCCAGTCCAAGGTGTTAAAGACCTGCACCCTGCCGTTGACCGGAACCGGCGTGGTCAGCCGTATCATCACGGACCTCGCTGTCTTTGACGTCAGACCGGACGGCGCGGGTCTGGAGCTGATCGAACTGGCCGACGGCGTCACCCTCGACGAGGTGGCGGCGAAAACCGAGGCCAGCTACACGGTTTCCCAATCGCTCTCGGCTGCGGCATAGTCGATCCAGGAAGCGGCACCGTGAGAGCGCCGAACGATTGAGGGTGAGATGGCTGTTGCAGGATCTCCGATTTCGCCCGGTGGCGCGCCGGACCCCGAGCGCGTCTCCACGGCTCGCGCCGCCATCACGGGGGACGCGGAAGGCTGCGCCGCCTTCGCCGAGCCCGCCCGGGCGGCCCTGGTCTCTCTCAACAGCCACACCCTGGCCCGGACCCGCGATGGAGACCTCGGGGAATGCATCGTCCTGCTGGCCCATGTCCGCGACCGGATCGGTGCCCTCGACCCTGCCCGCCTTCAGCCCCGGCGCGGGCTTGGCGGCCTGTTCGACAGCCGTGGAGGGCGTCTGAAGGCGTTCCGCGCGGCCTGGACCGCCGCCGCTGCGGTCTCAACAGATGCCGCCGCCGACCTCGCCGGCCGCGGCGGGGCCATCGCGACCCGCAGCGTGGCTCTCGACAATCTCTGGGCCGAAACCCGCGACGCCATCGCCGCGCTCGACGCCGACATCGCCGCCGCCCGCAACTGGCTGGCCGAAAGCTCGGTGTTGCCGGTCACCGAATCCGCACCGGAGGACGCCCTGAACGGAGGGGTGGAAGCCCAGGCCGATGCCGAGGCCGCCCAGGCCACGGTCCCGATCGAGGCGGGGGACGCTTCCAACTCCGTCATGGCCATCCAGACGGAAGGGATCGCGGCGGACCCGGGGGTCGTCGCCCTCCCCCATCCGCTGGAAACGCGTCTGACGGCGCTCGCGGCCGTTCGTACCGTCGCCCTTGGCCGCCTGCCTCTGCTGCGCGCCACCCAGAATGCCGACTGTCGCGTCCCGGGCCTGCTCAGCGACGTCTGCGAAGGGATCGAGGCGTGGCGCGCCGACTGGCGCGACGCCCTGGGGCTGGCGGGACGCAAGCCCAAAAAGGTCCGCCCGGACGCCCATCGGCTGATCGAGGCCCGGTCTGCCCTCGCCGACCGCATCGCCGCAGCCGAACGGGAGCTCTCGGCCGCCCAGGAGCGGCGGGCGGAACTGGAGGCGCGCTCAACACCCCCGGGGTCAGCCCGGATGGCGGCCTGAGACCCGCAAACGGGCGAGCCGGCTTTCAGCCGCCCGCCGCGTTCGCATCCGTCCAGGCCACGATCTGGGCATTCAGCTCGCGCGTCGCGGTATCGTAGGCCGCCACAATCGCCGACACGCGGTTCTCGCCGGCCGGCTGGCTGACCGTGAAGGTCTCTTCTGCCACCACGGTGCGCTCGGGGAATCGCAGCAGCCGCGCCCGCGCCGTCACGACGACGTCAGGTATCGCATCGACAGACTCGTAGCGTGTCTCGAAGGTGCGGACGTCGATGTCCAGCACCCGGGTCGTTGGCGTCAGCCCGCGCCGGCCGATCAGGCGCACCGCGCGCGCCTGGCCGGCGAAGGCGTTTTCGAGACTGGCGGCGTAGAGCTGGGACGCTGGCGATACCCAGCGGGCCCCACCGATGAAGGCGGCCTCGTTGCCGGTAAGGCCCAGAAGCCGGTCGCCCTGGGCCGACTGGGGGAACTCCACGGCCCGCAGCTTGACCTGAACCGGATCGGGCACGGGCGCGACGGGCACGCCCTCAGCGTCGCCGAAGCGATACAGCTGCACCGGATCCGGCGACGACAGCAGGGCGCAGCCCGACAACGACAGGGCGACCATGGCTGCGACGGCAAGGGAGCGGATCACGGCTGAACCTCCAGTTCCTGGGACGGCGGACGGCTGATGAAGTCACGGGGACTGGAGCGGACATCGTCGACCAGGCCCTGCAGCGACTCGGTTGCCTCCTGCAGCCCCTGGATCGCCTCCAGAAGCTGCGGCACGCCGGTGGTGGCGAACTCGCCGACCGGCCCTTCCAGCCCGTTGGCCGTCCGGTTGATCGAGGCAATGGCGGTCCGGGCGTCGGCCGTGGCGGCGTTGATATTGGTGACCGCCTCACGACCGTCCTCATTGATCAGGCGACGCGCGTCGGCTCCCAGGGCCTGATATTCGGCGATCGCGGCGTTGGCACTCTCAAGGGCCCTTTCGAGGTCTTCGAACAGCCCCTTGCGCGCTTCCAGCTCGGTCGACAGCGCCTCGACGTTCTTGAGGCTGGTCGAGAAGCTGCGGATGTTGTCGTCGCTCAGCACCCGGTTGATCCGGTTCAGAGCGTCCACGGTCTGGGCCAGAACCGTGCCGGAACCCGACAGCAACTCGGCGATCGGCGAAGGCTGCGACTGGATCACCGGTACGACATTGTCCGGATACTGGGTCTTCAGCAGGGCGCTGCCCTCCGTCCCCGCCGTAATCTGGATATAGTTCAGTCCCGTGATGCCCTGCGGCTCCAGCTGGGCGCGGCTTGTCACCCGGACCGGTGTGGTGCCGTCCAGGCGAACTCGGGCGATGACCTGGTTTCCCACGTTCGGATCCAGGTTCAGGTCGGTGACCTCGCCGACGCGGATGCCGTTGAAATGCACCTCCCCGCCTTCCGACAGCCCGCGCACCGGACCTGAGAAGACGATGTCGTAAACGTCGTAGTCGTTATTGAACTGCAGCCGGGCCAGCCAGATGGCGAAGACCGCAAGGGCCGTCAGAAGGGCGACGGTGGCAATGCCGACGGCGGCGTAGTGGGCGTCTCGTTCCATCTCAGTCCTCTACGCGGCCCGGGTCGCAGCGCGACCGCGTGGCCCCAGGAAATATTCCTTGATCCACGGGTGGTCGGATGTCTCCAGCGCCCGCACCGTGGCCTTCTGGATCACCCGCTTGTCGGCCAGCACCGCCACCTTGTCGCAGATGGCGTACAGACTATCGAGATCGTGGGTGATCATGAAGACGGTCAGGCCCAGGTCGTCCGAAAGTTTGCGGATCAGGTCGTCGAAAGCCGCCGCACCGATCGGGTCCAGCCCCGCCGTCGGTTCGTCCAGGAACAGCAGCTCGGGATCCAGCGACAGGGCGCGCGCCAAGCCGACGCGCTTGCGCATCCCGCCCGACAGCTCGGCCGGCTTCTGGTGATGGCTTTCGGGCTTCAAACCGACCATGGCGATCTTCATTTCGGCCAGTTCGCGGATCGTATCGCGCGGCAAAGTGGTGTGCTCGACCATGGGCGAGGCGACATTTTCCAGCACAGTCAGGGCCGAAAACAGCGCGCCCTGCTGGAACAGAACGCCCGTTCGCCGCTCGATCCCGGCGCTGTCCGCTGCCGACAGGGCTCGGGTATCCTGGCCGAAGATGCGGATGGTCCCGCCCTCCGGTTCCTTCAGCCCGATGATGGAGTTGAGCAGCACGGTCTTGCCGGTTCCCGATCCGCCGACGACGCCCAGGATCTCGCCGCGCTCCACGTCCAGATCCAGATCCTCGTGGATCACCTGGTCGCCGAACTGGCTCAGCAGGCCGCGGACCTCGATCAGCACTTCGGGCCCGGTGGCCATGTCGTTCGCGGGCTGGTCGGTCAAATGTCCAGCTCCAGATAGATCAGGGCGAAGACAGCATCCAGGAAGATGATCGCGAAGATCGCCTGCACCACCGCCGCCGTGACCCGCCGACCCAGGCTCTCGACGTCCCCGGAAACCGCCAGACCCTGGCGACAGCCGATGGCGGCAACGACGATGGCGAACACCGGTGCCTTCGACAGGCCGACCAGCATGTGGGTGAACATATCGGGGCTGTCGACCATACGTTGCAGGAAGAAGGCCGGGCCGAGGCTGAGCTGGCTCCACGTCACCAGCATGCCGCCGAACAGGCCCGCAAGCATGCCCACGAACGTCAGCAGCGGCAGCATGACGATCATGGCCGCCAGGCGTGGAATGACCAGGGCCTGAAACGGGTTGACGCCCATCACCTGCATTGCGTCGACCTCCTGGTTCATCCGCATCGAGCCGATCTCGGCCGCGAACGAGGACGCCGAGCGCCCGGCCAGCAGCACGGAGGTGATGACCACCGCAAATTCGCGCAACACAGATACGCCGATCAATTCGACCGCGAACACCCCGGCCCCGAACTGGGTGAGCAGGTCCGCGCCCAGAAAGGCGATCACGGCCCCGATGAAGAAGTTCGTGACCATAATGATCGGCATGGCGTCCAGACCCGACCGGTCCGCCTGGCTGACCCAGGCCGGCCAGCGGATCGCGCGCGGATGCCTCAGCGCATGGCTGGCCGCGCCCATCAGCCGGCCGAGGAAAGCCATGGACAGCAAGAACTCCGCCGCCGCGTCGTGGACGCCGTGACCGATCTTGGAGAAGACGCGGGTCAGGGAGTCCGAGCGTTTGGGCGGTTCGGCGCTCTGTCGCTCGAGCGTCTCGACCATGGCGTAAATGCGCCCGGCCTCCGGGCGCGCATCGAAGGCACCCTTCGGCATCGAACAGTCGGACGCCTGTACCAGGGCCAGCGCCCCCGCCGTATCGAACCGTCCGAGGTCGCTCAGGTCGACCGCCTTGACCGTCTTGCCTTCCAGCGTCTCGCCCAGCCGGACCGCCGCCCGGCCAAGGCTCATGGTGGTCCAGTCACCGCTCAGCTTGAGCAGAGCGCCGCCGCCTCTGGCGTCCTCGATCCGGAAGTCGGCGATTCCCATGTCCTGTCCTTAGCCGAGCACGGGCGAATCTCCCATGCCTCGCCGAAGAGTTCGATGCGCACAGCAAACCGGCGTTCTCAATCGGCAACAGAGGCAAGGACGGATCAAAGCCGCTCGCGGACGCGCTTGAGGTCATGCACGAAGGCGGCCCGCTCAAGATCGCGCGTCTCCGCGTCGGGCAGCCGAAGCAAATAGGACGGGTGGGTGGTGATCACGGCGGTCGAACCATCCCCCAGCGTGACCGGTTGCCCACGCTCGCGTTTGACCGCCACCGTGCGCCCCAGCACCGCCAGCGCAGCCGTTCCGCCCAGAGCCAGCGTCACCTTCGGGCGGACCAGCCGCCGCTCCTGATCCAGCCACCAACGGCAGGCACCGACCTCGCCGGCGACGGGCGTCCGGTGCAGCCGCCTCCTGCCGCGGGGCTCGTGCTTGAAATGCTTCACCGCATTGGTGACATAGACATCAGCCCTGTCGATGCCCGCCTCGGCCAGGGCCGCATCCAGCACCTGTCCAGCCGGCCCGACGAACGGTCGCCCGGCCAGATCTTCCTGATCGCCCGGCTGTTCGCCCACGATCATCAACCCCGCCTCCCGGCCCGGCCCCTCCCCGCAGACCCCTTGCGTTGTGTCGCGCCACAGGTCGCAGCGCCGACATGCCTGCACCCCATGCCGCAACTCCTCAAGGGTCGAGGCAACGAAGCCCTCGTCGTACGCCCCGTCGCGCACGTGACGGGCGATGATCTTGGCCAGACGGGTGTTGGGTTCGGTATGGGCGGCGGCGACCATGGTCTCGGTCCGGTCCCGCGACGCCGCCACCAGCCCGGGAATCAGCGCCGCCTCAGGCAGATTCTTCCAGTATCGCTTTGGCATCTCGCCCTGCATCGTCTTCACCTTCAGCCGTGCCGGGTTGAAGGTCGAGGCGTAGTAGGTCTTCCAGAATTCCTCAATCTCGTCGTCCTGCGGCGCATCGGCGGCCGTCGCGGGCGGGCCGAAGCCCAACGTCGTCCCGTCCCAGACGCACGACCCCTCCGGGGTCAGGATCGACCAGCGCATCGTCGTGAACCGCCGAACAAAGAAGCCCGCCGTCTTTTCCAGCACCCGATGCGCCGGCTCGAACCAGGCAATATAAGCCTCGCCCTCTTCATCCTCGATCATCCGGAACCGGACAAAGGCCTTCATCTTGTGCGAGGCACGGCTGACATTCCTGGCCCGCTCCATCGCATCGGCAACGTCGACGTCGGACACCACCTTCATCAAATGCGGCTCATCCCTCAGCCGCCAAAGCAGCCGGTAGAGCAGATCAAACCGGTCTGCTGACCGGTGGAGGATCACCTCTTGGGCGACGTCGACAAAGGCCTTGGGGACGGTGATCTCACGCTCCTTCTCCCTCCGCTCATCCCCGCGAAAGCCGGGACCCAGTCCTTTGGGCGCAGAGAAATCTGCTGGTGAAACACGGCTACCAGTCCCGGCCGCTCCGCCTCGCGAAAGAACTGGATCCGGGCTTTCGCGGGGATGAGCGGCGGCAAGGGCGTCAAACAATGAGCCTGTTTCGAAGGCATCAGCCACCACAAACCGCGCCCCGGCCGGCTCCAGACCCGCCAACCGAAACGCCCGCGCCGCCGCCCTCCACCCATCGAAATCGGTCTCATGCGCCAGAGCCGCCACCGCCATGTCAGAACAGGCTCAGTTGCACCGCAGCGGGTTCCCCCACCAGTCGGGCCCGCAGATCGACCGCGTCTGTCAGTCCGCCCGGGGTCCAGTCCAGCGCGGTAATGAAGGGCCGCACCTTATCGATACCGCGGCACAACCGCGCGATGTCCTCAAGCCTCAGCGTCCGGTAGCGCCGGACCGAGAGCATCCGGTTCACCGACTTTACGCCCAGCCCGGGCACCCGCAGCAGCATCTCGCGGCTTCCCGTGTTGACATCGACGGGGAACTGCGCGCGCTGGTTCAGCGCCCAGGCCAGCTTGGGATCGATTGCCAGGTCCAGCATCCCGTCCGTCGACGCCTCGCCGATCTCGGGAGCCGAGAACCCATAGAACCGCATTAGCCAGTCGGCTTGGTACAATCGATGCTCGCGCATCAGGGGCGGCCTCGACACCGGCAGGGCCGCGCTGGAATCCGGGATCGGGCTGAAGGCCGAATAATAGACTCGCCTCAACCCGTAGGCGCCGTACAGCGACGCCGAACGGGCCAGGATCTCGGTGTCCGGTGCGCCATCCGCCCCGACGATCAGCTGTGTCGACTGCCCGGCCGGCGCGAATTTCGGAGGTCTGGCCCGGTCCCCCTTGCTGGGCCGGGCGGCCTCGACCTTTACCCGCACGTCGGCCATGGCCTTCTTGATCACCCCCACGTCCTTTTGCGGGGCCAGCCGCCCCATGGCCTCGTCGCGCGGCAGTTCGATATTGGCTGAGAGTCGGTCGGCATAAAGGCCCGCCGTTTCGACCAGCCTCGGGTCTGCCTCGGGGATCAGCTTCAGGTGGATGTAGCCGCGAAAGTCGTGCTCCTCCCGCAGTGTCTTGGCCACCAGAACCAGCTGTTCCATCGTGTAGTCGCCGGACCGGATAATCCCCGACGACAGGAACAACCCCTCGATATAATTCCGGCGGTAGAAGTTGAGCGTCAGCTCGACAATCTCGTCCACATTGAACCGCGCTCGCTGCACGTTCGAGGAGACGCGGTTGATGCAATAAACGCAGTCGTAGATGCAGAAATTGGTCAGCAGTATCTTCAACAGGCTGACGCATCGCCCGTCCGGCGTATAGGCGTGACAGATACCCATGCCCTCGGTCGAACCGATGCCCTTGCCGCCACGGCTGTCGCGTTTCGACGTCCCCGACGATGAGCACGACGCATCGTATTTCGCCGCGTCGGCGAGCACCGACAGTTTCTTTCTGAGATCCAGCTGAGCCATCGTTCCCTTTATGTTCTGTTTCGGGAAGAGCGTCCAGAGGCCGGTGGTCGCAGGGCGGGCGACCTATCTCAGATAGTTCAGCAGCGAGACCTCTCGCAGCTGGCTCACCACCTGGGCGGAGGCCTGGACAGCCACCTGCGACAGCTGCAGGTCCGTCACCGCCCGGGCCAGATCGGCGTCGGTGCGGTTCGAGACCATTTCGCCCAGCGACAGTTTTTGCGCCTCGTGGCTGACCATGATCTGTTCAACCCGTTTCTGCAGCGACCCGTTGCGCGCCGTCGTATCGATGACGATCTTGCTCGCCCTGTCGAGCCGCCGCAGCTGTTCGGCCAGATAATCTTTCTGGGCCTGGGTGGGCTTGCCGGTCAGCGGACCCGTGGCCGGGTTGTCGTTGTAATTCTTGATGTCCCGGAAGATCTGGAAGATGTGGCTGACCGTGACCCCGTCCTCCTCGACGAATGTGAAACCGTCGGCCAGATATCCGGTCTCGACCGAGGTGTTCTCCGCCACGCGCGACACCGGCTTGATCTGGTCGTTGCTGAGGGTCGCGGCCACGCTGCCGGCGGCGGCAAGGTCTGACAGGGTCCCCACCGACACCGGCGCGTTTGTCGTATTGGCCCCGGCGAACAGGTAGCCGCCCTGATGACGGGCGTTCAGTCCGTTCGAGATTGTCTGGAACTGCCCGTCCAGATCCAGCATCAGCGTGCTCGCCGAGTCCGACGCCAGCACGCCGCCGACGGCCTCGCGCGCCGCGCTTAGGGCGTCGGCGATCCGGTTCATGGCCAGATCCTGGGCGTCCAGGCGGGCGGAGACGACTTCCCCGGTGTCGAGGAAGCCCTGCACGCGGCTCTGTGCACCCTTCAGCGCGGTCAGAGTTTCCGAACTGCGGCCGAAACCGGTCAGGTCGGTGGCGATCTTCTGGGTCGAGACGCGGTTCGACGCGTCCGCCTGCTGCTGCTGCGCCGCCATCAGGTTCAGCAAGGCCGACTGATAGTTTCCGGTCGTTGAAACGCGGGTCATCAAACCATCCCCAACAAGGTGTCGTACATGTCCCTGGCGGCCTGAATCATCCGCGCCGAAGCGTTGAACGCCTGCTGATAGGTCGTCATCAGCACCAGTTCCTCGTCCAGGTTCACGCCCTCGAAGTTGGACTGACGCGAGGACGCCTCGGTGGCGAGCGCCAGGGCGCTCTGCTGGCGCGTCCGGGCCGACTGCGCCCGGCCGCCGATCTCGCCCGACAGTTCCGACGCATAGCGCGACACCGACAGACTGCCGCCCGGACTGTCGCCGGCGGCGGAAAACCGCACCGTGATCTGTCCGGCGTCGGCCAGGGTCAGCGCCCCCCGTCCGTCGCCGGCGCTCAGCGCCGCAGTCCCGGCCGCTGCGGTCAGGTTAAGCTGCGCCATCGACAGTCTGGACGGGTTCTGCCGGATGTCGGTCCTGATCGTGAACCCGTCCGCGCGCGACGCGCGGACCCCGCCGCCCAGGCCGAACACCTCGGCCGCCGACAGGCCGGAGGGGGTCTGGGTCGTGGTGTCCTCCAGCACGCTCAGGCGCGGCGCGGGATCGCCGAGGCCGGTAAATTTAAGCTCACCCGTGGCCGCGTCCAGGGCGAACGCGCCGTAGCGTCCTATGCCTGTGGTGGTGCTGTTCAGCTCCGTTACAAGCTCGCCGACCGTGCCGGCCGGGCCGGGCACAGTGACCTGAACGTCGCGGATTTTCGCCCCGGTTTCGCCCACGAAGCGGAAGGTCAACGTCTGGCCGGCTGCGAACCCGTGCAGCGAGGCCGTGGTCAGCCCCTGATCGTAAAACGCCGGACGGTCCGTCGAGATCAGGTCGTTGAGGCCGAAATAGTGCGAGAAACCCCGTCCGGCCTTGGTACTCGGCGTGGTGGCACTGTCGGCGATAGCGACCCCGTTGGAGCCCCCCGCCGTCAGGTTCAACCGGCCGCCGGCGAAACTGGCCGTCGCGGCCCCACCCAACAGGGCGTTCAGGTCGGTCAGGAAGGTGGCGGGGGTCGAGGCCACGCCATTAATCGTCAGCGTTCCACCTGAGAAGACGATATCCGCGCGCGTCGTGATGGCACCGGTGGTCGGATTGACGACGGCGATGGTCGTTTCGCCGGTAAAGCCCGTCAGCGCGGTCTCAAGCGTCTGGCCCACGTTGCGACCGGTCAGCGTGTTCGGGGCCGGAACCGCCGAATTGGCGTTGTGGGCGCGGTTGAGTTCGTCGGCGACATGGCTGACCAGTTCGGCCAGCCGTTCTGCGGTCTGGGGCGCGTCGACGTCGCGTAGTTCCAGCAGCCCTTTGATTTCACCAGTCTTCAGACCATCGGCGAAGGCGCGCTTGGGGCCTCCGGGCTCGGTGATCCAGATCTCGTTGAAACTGGTTTCGGCGTTGACGGTGCCTGCGCGGTTGTATTGCAGCGTGGCTGCACCGGCCCCGGCCAGCAGCACGCCGGCGCTGGTGCGGATCGAAATCCCGCCTGCCGATCGCGTCGTGACCTGCACGTCCATGAGGCCGGACAGTTCAGTCACCAGCCGCGACTGCTGGGTCTCGGCCCCCGAGGCATCGCCGTTCAGAACAGTGGCCCGGGCGATGTCCTGATTCAAGGTCTCGATCTGCTCAAGCAGGCTGTTGGCCCGTTCGACAGCGCTCTGGATGCGTCCATCGGCATCCTGACGCACGGCCTGAATCTGGCTCGAAATTCGCGCCGCCTCGTCGAAGACCGCCTGGGCACTGAACAGCGCCTCCTGGCGACGCGGTCCCGAAACCGGATCCTCGGCCGCCACCGCAAAGGCGGAGAAGATGTCGTCGATCTGCGAGAAGAAGCCCGTGTCGCCCCCGGGATCGCCGAACAGCGACTGGATGCGGTCGTAGAGTTCATAGCGTACGCCCTGGCGACTGGACTCGGCCCCGGCGTTCAGGCTGGCGGCCTGGAGAAACCGGTCGGTGGCCAGGCGGACACGCCCCACCTCGACCCCCGAACCCACACCCTGGCTCATCAGCGACACCTGGTCGGCGATCTTGCGGACGTATCCGGGCGTATTGACGTTGGAGACGTTGTCGGAGACGACGCGCAACTGCGTCTGGGCCGTCTGCAGCCCCGAGTTGGCGATGTTGAGGATGGAACTGAGGCTCATCGGCCCGATCCTCTACCCGGCAAGGCCTGCCCGGCCAGGGGCGTGTCTTGCCCGGCGGCCCGGCCGCACTCGCTCGCCAAGCCACTGAAACTTCTGGATAACACAGTGCGGACCTCGGTCATGGCCGGTCAGGTGCGCAAGCAGCGGGCCAACCGACGGATCCCGCGAAGGGACCGGGCAAAAAGCGACGCGAGCGCGGCAAGAATCCACTGTTGCGCGGCCGCCGGTCCAACGCACGTCAAGCCACTTTTCCTCGAATAGTCATAGGCTTGCGCCCTCGTTCCGGGCTTGGCCCAAGCCTTGCGACGAGGCCTGCGAACAGTCCGGCGCAGCAGGCGCCTCCGCACCCCATCCGGAAGCGCCCCCGCCTGCATGCCCGACTTCAGCCTGGCCCCCGTCCCGCCCCCCTTCGCAGGGTCAGCCGCCACCCGGCGAAACGCTGACGCCCGCACCGACGGCGACTTCGCCGCCGTGCTGGACGACGCCACGGCGATTGAAGTCACGCCGCCGGCCCGTGCCCGGACGGATACGGGCTCCTCCAAACCGGTTGAGACGGTCGAGACGGTCGAGACGTCTGATGACACCGGCTCCTGGGCACTCGATCCCGCCGCGCCGACGCCGGTGCCGACCATCGGCCCGCCGGTCGCCCCCCCGCCGGCGCTTGTGCCGAACGCTTCCATACCTGAGAGCACGCAGCCGCAGGACGCCGCCAGCGGGGCGGCCGCAGTGCCCGTCTCCGCCGGGGGGGACGCCACGCCTGTGGAGCCGCCCACGTTCGACAGCCTCAAGGACAAGTCAGCCGCAACGCCCGAGGTTGCGACTGCCGCTGGCGCTGCCGCACAGGCAGCTCTCACCGCGCCGCCGGCCTCGTCCGCCCCTGCGGGGGCAGGGTCACAAAGGGAGGTTTCTACGCAGACGCCGCGAGCCACCGAAGCGGAACCGACGGAGTTGCTGGCGCAAGCCGACGTCGCCGCGCAATCGCAATCCGCCCGCGAGGCGAAGCAGGCCATCCAGGCGGATCAGGCGACGAGGGCTGATCGTGCCGAACAGGCGAAACTCGCCGCCCCGAGCCGGACCGAAATGGCCGGCGCCACGCGCGCCTCTCCGCTGCAGACCGCTTCGATCGCCGCTGTCCTTCCTGTGGTGCCTCCCGTTTCCGGCGGCGATGAGGATGGCACGGACGTCCCGGAGGTACCGGTCGTGGGGGCCGACGCCGCCGCTGCCTCGCCGGAGGAGGCCCCGTCCGCGCCGCCGCCGACACCGGAGGCCCCCCGCACACGTGACGCAATCGACCGGGCAAACGCCGGCCGCGCCGGCGAGTCCGGCCGAACGTCCGCCGCCGATCCGGGACCTGGCGGCGAAACGGGCGACATCCGCACCCGGCCGGCCTCCGCGCCCGCTGCCGCTTCCGACGCCCGGCCCGCGACCTTGCCCGTGCCT
>Ga0163144_10019711_pt1 | contig 13546 bp, 14 predicted proteins | sample OliLak19BULKMAT1_FD_123175 | JGI IMG/M metagenome (GOLD analysis project Ga0163144, IMG submission 123175) | Freshwater microbial mat bacterial communities from Lake Vanda, McMurdo Dry Valleys, Antarctica - Oligotrophic Lake LV.19.BULKMAT1 | ecosystem: Environmental > Aquatic > Freshwater >... | reverse complement strand
TCCATTGTTCAGGAAAAAGATGCTTCGATCCCGATAGTTATCGGGACTAGCATGACAAAACCAGAAGCGAAATGAAGACATTTATCATAGCAGGAAGGGTACTCCGCCAGCTGAAAGGCGATAAGCGCTTTCTTATCCTATCTATTATAGCCCCTCTCATCATTATTTATTTCCTAAAATTATTATTCGACACGTTTCCTCCTAATCCATTTGTATCATTTACGCAGTATACCATCCCTATCAGTGCGTTCATAGTGCATTTTCTCAGCTTCATTCTTTGCGCAATCCTGCTAGTGCAGGAAAGAACACGCGGGACTTTAGAGCGGATGATGATCGGAGGATTTTCAAAAATGTCCATCATTGGGGGTTACACCCTTGGCTATTTCGGGCTTGCTACGATTCAGGCGATCGCAGTTCTATTTGAATCTATTTGGTTATTTGAATTAGAGTACGAAACAAAAACAGTCGTGATCCTTTTCATCGTTATCTGGCTGCTGGCTATTGTTTCGGTGATGCTTGGAATTTTCGTTTCCACTTTCGCAAAACATGAAGGGCATGTGTTCCCGTTCATTCCGCTCATTATTCTTCCTTCTGTGTTTCTAACAGGATTGATCGTTGATCCGGGCGGGCTTCCTAAATGGGCGGAAATTATTGGCAATTGCCTTCCGCTTCATTACGCAGTAAATATCATCCATGAAATTATAAAACCCGAGTATAACATCTCCGACACATTTTGGGATTTTGGAGTTCTTATCGGTTATATTTTTGCTCTGCTGTTTCTTGCCTCACTCACGCTCAGGGAAACGGAATAAATGCGCTCCTGATTTTCTAACTTATTATTGTTGTTTTTTCTCTTGGTGGGCATTAACTCGTTAGCTTGATAATTACTATTTTTGTTCATCCTTCATGAAACGTCTTCTTCCTTTACTACTTCTGTTTTTTCTTTTTGAAAAGGATGCTTTCCAACAAACCACGCCCGCTGTAAAAGACACGTTTGACTTTTACGAAATGTCGCTGGAGCAGCTCCTCCAGATGAAAGCTCATGGCGTACCTTCCGAACTGGAAGAGCTAATTAATTCCCTGATACTTGCTGCATCCAAACGCCCGCTCACTGCGCGCGAATCTCCCGGAATTGTAACATTAATTACGGATGAAGAAATACGAAATTCAGGCGCACGCGATCTGATCGATGTACTGCGTTTGGTGCCCGGAATTGATTTTGGTGTGGACGTGGAAGGAGTAGTTGGAATAGGAACCCGTGGCCTTTGGGCACACGAAGGAAAAATACTTTTACTAATTGACGGACAGGAAATGAACGAGCCGCTTTTCGGCATCAACAATTTCGGAAATCACTTTCCGGTAGATCAGATAAAAAAAATAGAAGTAGTGCGCGGACCCGGCTCTGCCATCTATGGAGGCTTTGCCGAATATGGCGTTATCAATATCATAACCAAAAGTGCCACCGACCTGCCGGGCGTTTCTCTTTCCGGAACCGCGGGTCAGATGAGAACATCTATGGGAAGAAGAAACTTCAACCTTTCTGCCGGAAAACAAAGCAAAGATTTTCAATTTACGCTCGGTGCTTTTCTAGGCCAAGGAACCCGCAGCGATCAGGATTATACCGACATCTACGGGAATAGCTACAACATGGCCGGAAATTCAAACCTGGATCCCTTGCATCTCAATACTGCCATTGCTTACAAAGGATTCAGCGCCCGGTGGATCATGGATTATTATGAAACAACTGTGCGTGACGGATATGACATAATTAAATCGGAGCCTTATCCTATTAATTATACCTCACACTTTACAGAACTAAAATATTCCGGCCAGATCGGTAAAAAGAAAAAGCTTACAATCACTCCAAAGCTGAATATGAAAAGCCAGACTCCCTGGGAAACCATCTGGGACCTGGATACCGTAGCGGAAGATTACAGCAAATCTGTACAGCGTTATACGGCAAATATTTCCGCTTCGTACAATCTTACTAGAAAAATAAATTTTATTGCCGGGGCAGAAGTATACCAGGATAAAGCCCAGGATAACAGCAACGACAGCAGCTTCTTTTCGAACGGAGAAAAAGAAGTAAAATATTTTAACCAAGCATACTTTATACAGGCACTTGCTAAAACACGTTTCGTAAATTTTATTGCGGGCGCAAGAATGGACATACACAATGTGTACGGGCATGCATTTGTTCCACGAGTGGGGCTCACTAAAAAAATAAAAAAAACCCACTTTAAGATTTTGTATAGCAATTCATTCCGAGCGCCCACCATAGAAAATATAAACCTAAGCACTGAGATATCTCCGGAGCTTACCCAGGTATTTGAAGTGGAGGCAGGGTACCAGATCACGCGCAAATCACTCCTTACAGCAAATTTTTTCGACATCATTACAAAAGACCCCATTATTTATTTTTTTGACGACTCGTTGCAAACCGACAACTACTACAATTATGGAGGTGCGGGCAGCAGAGGGCTGGAAGTTGAATACCGCATGCGTGATAAATGGGGATACCTTATTTTTAATTATTCCAACTATTCTGTTGCAGGAAAAGAAAAAAGCCTTGATTACGAAGTTCCTGATAACCCTTCGATGCTATTGGCTTTTCCTACGCATAAGGCAAATTTTAACTTGAACATCAAAGCAGGAAAATATTTGAGCATCAGCCCTACTCTTTCATACATAGGAGAACGGTACGGATATACAGGCATTGACTCCACAGGAACTTCTGTGATCGAGAAATTCCCTTCGTTACTCCTTGCAAATATTTTTGTGAACGTATCCGGTTTTGCTAAAGGGCTAACAGTAGGAATTGGTTGTTATGATATTCTCGATTCAAAATATAAATTTATTCAGCCCTACAACGGGTATCACGCCCCGCTGCCCGGACCATCGAGAGAATTTTTGTTTAAGATCACGTATGAAGTCAAAAATGAGAAAACGAAAAAGCCATAAATGAACCGCCTCTGGAAATATAGTTTATTGGCTGCCTTTTTTCTGATGCTTCTCCTTGGAAGATCAGAGAAGGTTCATTCCCAGAATGTGGATTATAAGGCTTACACACTTTTCCTGTATAACTTCATGAAGTACGTGGAATGGCCGACTACTGAGGGAGATTTTATTATTGGAGTGGTGGGAGAATCGCCAATAAAAAAAGAGCTCCAGGAACTTGGAAAGACTAAAAAAGCCAAAGGACGAAAAATTGTAGTGATCAATATCACTAATCCAACTGATGCACTTCTGTGCAGCATGGTCTATATCCCTTCCTCTAAAAGTTCTGAGCTCAAGGCTTTAAAGGAAAAGCTTCAGGGTAAATCAGTTTTAGTAGTTGCGGAACGGGAAGGCTTGGCAAAAAAAGGGGCTGCCATCAGCTTTGTGATAGATGATGATGATGCGCTGAAGTTTGATATTAATAAATCCGTCCTGGATGCTCACAGCCTGAAAATTGCGGGCACACTGATAAAATTAGGATTCCTGGTAGGATAGGTTTTTAAAAGATTATTTTGAGTTTGCAAAGCTCATACCCGTAGCGAGCCGCGAAATCCCCTGACAGCATAATAAGATTCCGCACCGTTGTGATACACAAAAACCCGGTTGTATCTGCGATCACAAAAGATTGCGCCTCCCAGCTCTCTAATTTCAGAAGGTGTTTTCACCCAGCTTGATGTTTTAGTATCGAAATGTCCAAGTTTCTGTAGTTCTCTATATTGTTCTTCGGTTAAAAGTTCAATACCTATGGCAACAGCCATATCAACAGCACTATCTTTTGGTTTATGTTCTTTCCTTGAGGCCAGTGCATCATCGTCATAACAAATACTCCTGCGGCCTTTTGGGCTTTCTGCTGAACAATCATAAAAAATGTATTCGTCCGTCTTTCTATCATAACCAACCACATCGGGTTCTCCGCCAGTTATTTCCATTTCATTGAGCGACCACAGCTTTTCTGCTTTATGTTCCAGCTTTGCCAGTACTTTAGCCCATTCAAGGCCTTTATGACGGTTCTTGTTTTTCTCAAAACGGTCCTTTAATGTGTTAAGTAGCTCATCGCACTGTTTTGGCGACAACTGCTTTTTGTTGCTATTAATTTTGCTCATACTTCTAATTATATAATTGGTTAAAAAACGATTTTACTTTCATTAATTACACGAAGGAATTTGTGAAAATTCGTGTAATTCGTGGCTTTATTACAATTGTTTTTGAGATGGCTTCTAATCATCTAATCCCTTTCCGTTGAGAATTTGCTGCATACTTTTTTCAACCTTTGCCTCACGGGTTTTGGATTGTTTGGCAGAAGAAAAATAAAGCAGATATCCTCTTTGCCGGCCAGATGTTAATGCGGAAAAAGCAGTTTTCAGAGAAGCGTTTTCATCTAATTTCTTTTTAAATTCTTCAGGCATGCTGAATTCTTTGGTCTTTTTAAAAGGCACTTTCAACCCTTTTTTTTCCACAGCAATGGCTTCTTTAATATAGGCTTTCAAGGTGGCTTTCATCTTAGCTATCTCCCGGACACTGGTGAACCGGATCTGCCGAGCTGCCTGCACATTGGCTGTTTGCTGAATGAGGATATGCTTGGGATCCTTTAACAAAGCCCCTTTGAAAAACAAAAACGCGCAGTATGCCTTGAACGTATGTATTAAAACGATGTTGCTTCCTTCGAGCGCGTAACAAGGGCAACCCCACTTCAATTCTTCGTTGAGCCCGCTGTCAAGAGCGATCATTCTCAAGTGCGCTAATTCTTCCTGCCACTTTTTGTTTTTAACGAAATACCAATCAACCTTGGGATTCATTTTACTCTTTGTCATGCTATTATAATTTATTTGCGATTTCTTGTAAGCGGTTATGTGCCATGGTTAGTCCCTGAGCGAATGGAAGTTGTAGCATTTGGTCTCTGTGTTCAACCGACTTGTATACTATTTGCATACTGAGTTTGCTGGTATCAGCACTGATTTTTTCAAATTCCAGGAACTCAAGCTGCACTGTGAAAGGCGTATTTTCCATTTCAAATGTCCGTATAATTTTTTGATTCGGGATAAGCTCGTGAATCACTCCATTGAACTGGTGTTTGTTTCCTTTAGGGTCTGTGGTTTCAAATTGATAACTGCCGTGTTTTTTACTTTCAAGTTTCAGCACTTTGGTTCCCATCCATTGCTCAACAATTTCGGGTTCTGAATACGCTTTAAAAAGCAACTCCAATGGCAAATCAAATTCTCTTGTGATCATTATTTCCTGTTTGCCCTCTTCAGAATTGATCTTTGTTTTTTGTTCCATGTCTTCTATTTTTTTGACTTGTGTTTTTGCATTACGTCTTCCAATTTATTAAATCGGTCATCCCACATTTTTCGGAATGGCGCAATAAAGTCTGCTACTTCTTTCATTTTTGTTGCATTGATGTGATAATATATCTCCCTGCCATTTTGTTTTTGGTCAAGTAATTCGCACTCGGTAAGTATTTGCAGGTGTTTGGAAACGGTCGGTCTGGCTGTGTCAAAGTTTGAAGCTATGGCCCCGGCAGTCATGGATTGTGAAGCTACCAACAGCAGGATCGCCCTTCTTGTCGGATCGGCCATGGCTTGGAATACATCCCGTCTTAAATTCATTGCGTAGCTATTTGACTACAAATATAGTGTAGTTAATTAACTACGCAAGTTTTTTCTCATTAACATGCTTTAAAAAAGAAAAAGGGACTGAACCCACTTTTATTGAGGCATAGTCCCTACTTGCGGAGAAGGAAGGATTACTGGCGTGATCCCGTTATCTCCCATAGTCACAATCAAATTAAACCCTTCGGGTCTTTATTCTTTATTCCACGCTGCACGAAAGCAAAGCTTTCTCCATCGTTCCATAAATAATAAACCCCGCAAAAAAGCGGGGCTTAATATGATTTATCTGCGGAGAGGAAGGGATTCGAACCCCCGGTACCTTGCGGTACACACGCTTTCCAAGCGTGCTCGATAGACCACTCTGACACCTCTCCGTTTAATTATTCTATTTTACCAAGTGTTTTGTTGCCGTAACGTATCCGGAATTATGCCTTAACAATCTGCTATTCTCATCTTGAGCACAACCTGTATATGTTTTCTTTTTCTCACTCCATAATATGTACACTTTCCAATGCACCTTTCTATAATGAGTTAGGATGTCTTTAGACCACCCCGTCTCGCCCTTCGGGCGGACGAGACCTCGTCCCGGTTTCCGGGACGGGTCTGACAGCTCTCCGTTAATTATTCTATTTTACCATTATCCTTTAATATTTGTTTAATCTTTCTTCTGCCTGCACTGCTTTTATAATATTTTTCCCTTGTTCTTGCTATTTTATAGTCTTCTGCATTTTCAATATAGACAATCTCCCAAGGACGATGATTCACTGTTGCTTTTACCGCGCCTTCATTATGTCTTTTTAATCGTATAATTTCGTCTTGTGCGCATCCAGTATAAGTTCTTTTCTTTTCGCTCCATAAAATATAAACTTTCCAATTCATTTCTGTATCCACTTTTCGTTCGCTTTCTCCGTCCCGACAAGAGTCGGGACGAGACCTCGTCCCGCTTTTTGCGGGACGGGCAAGCGTGCTCGATAGACCACTCTGACACCTCTCCGTTAGGATAGCGAATTTAACAATTTTTCAACCTTCATTGTCTGATAATATTCATACATACTTTTCGCGCATAATACCTACCTTCGCGCTATGAAAATCGAACAAATGTACACTAACTGCCTTGCAGAGGCAGCATATTATATAGAAAGTGATGGAGAGGCCGCTATCATTGACCCCATACGCGAAACAACCCCTTACCTTGAAAAACTGAAGGCAACAGGGGCAAAGCTTAAATACGTTTTTGAAACGCACTTTCATGCCGATTTCGTTTCAGGCCATATTGACCTCGCTAAAAAAACAGGAGCACAAATTGTGTTTGGCCCATTGGCAGAAACTAAATACGAAGTACTGAACGCTAAAGATGGAGATATTTTTTCTGTAGGTAAACTGCGGATTAAAGTCCTGCATACGCCCGGCCATACACCTGAATCTTCCTGTTATCTTTTAAATGATGGAGATGGAAAAGAGCATTGCCTCTTCACAGGTGATACGCTTTTTATAGGAGATGTGGGCAGGCCTGATCTGCTGGATGGAAAAATGACCAGTGAGGAGCTGGCATCCATGTTGTACGATTCATTGAACAATAAAATAAAAAACCTTCCGGACGATGTAATTATCTATCCGGCACACGGGGCAGGATCATCCTGCGGAAAAAATATCAGTAAAGAAAGCTCGGATACATTAGGGCATCAGAAAAAAATAAACTATGCTTTGCAGAATATGAGCCGGGAGGATTTTATTAAAACTGTTACAAACGGATTGACTGCCCCTCCTCAATATTTTTTCAAAGATGCCCTGATCAACAAAAATGGCTACGACAATATTGATGATGTTATGAGCCGGAATCTGAAAGCACTTTCTGCCGATGATGTAAAAAAAGAAATCGTCAGCGGTACTCTTGTGCTTGACACACGGGATCCGGATTCATTTGAAAAAGGCTTTATCAAGGGCTCGGTCAATATTGGCCTAGGCGGACAATATGCAATATGGTTGGGTACCCTCATAGAAATAAATCAAAAAATGGTGATTGTTGCTGAGGAAGGAAAAGAACACGATTCTGTTCTGCGCGCAGCAAGAGTAGGATTTGAGAACATACAAGGATTTTTAAAAGGCGGTATTGCTGCCTGGACTAACGCAGGAAATACTGCTGAGAAAATACAGTCCATTACACCACAGGAATTTGCGGAAAAAATAAAAAGTGGAAACCCAAATGTACTTGATATTCGCAAAACATCCGAATATGAAAACGGGCATGTAAAAGGGGCTGAGCTCCGGGAGCTGGCAACACTTTCTCAAAACTTAAGCAAGCTTGATAAACAGAAAACATATTTGATTCATTGTGCAAGTGGTTATCGTTCCATGATCGCCTCTTCTATTATGAAAGCAAACGGATTTGAAAATCCGGTGAATGTGTACGGAGGTTTTAACCAGATAAAAAATACTTCTGCTCCTATTGAGGCTTCCTTGCCAGTGCCGTTATAATCGGGGTCTGCATAGTTCCACTCCGTTATTCCACACTGTTTTATCTATCTATTAAACGAATATCCCTACGGAATATTGTGATTCCTGTTTATTTGTCCCGCTTCATCTACAGGAACTTAGTATTGACTTGATTTTGGGGATTCTAACTTTCTCTTGTTAATAAATTCCGGATTGGCAACCTATTTGATGTATTACTCAAAGTAGTTTTGCCTTTATGAATCAAAGACAAGAGATATACAAAAGTTATTTCGCCAACAAAGAGTTGGGCGAAGACACTGTCTGCATTAACGATCTTCAAGACAAGGAGTATCGCAATGAGAATTTGACAGAAGAAGAGATGCAGGCGATCCTGAACTTTGACCGTTTCAGGCTTTCTGAGCTGAATAAAGTAAAGAATGATTTAGATTTTAATGCGCGCTATTGCGAATTACAGATCATGGCAAACATAGCAGATTACAGAGAATTTTTAAAAGAAGATTATTTTTTTTCTGAACTTCTCTAGCCACTAATTCTCACGACTTACCACGAAGCGAATTGGTGAAAATTAGTGTAATTCGTGGCTATAATTTTATACACACGTTCTTAGGCTCAGTAAAAAACCGGAGCGCTTCAAATCCCCCTTCACGTCCTACTCCGCTTCCCTTTGTTCCTCCAAAAGGAGTACGCAGGTCACGAACCAGCCAGCAGTTGATCCACACAATCCCTGAATGAATTTTTTTCGCCATGTGGTGTGCGCGTGTAAGGTTTTCCGTCCAGATAGTTGCGGAGAGGCCATACACGGTTGAATTCGCATATTTTAAAACCTCTTCTTCTGTTTCAAAAGGTGTGAGTGTAACCACCGGCCCGAAAATTTCCTCTTGATTGGTTCTGCAATCATAAGATAAGCCTTCAATCACTGTAGGCTCAATGTACCAGCCTCCTGAAAGTTCTCCTTGGGGGTTCACAGCATTTCCTCCGCATAGTATTTTTCCACCTTCCTTTTTTGCAAGCTCGATGTAGGACAGTATTTTTTCAAAATGCTGTTTTGAAACGATCGCTCCAAGCTTGTTTGCATCATCGGCAGGATTTCCCGCCTTCATTGTTTTAGCACGTGCAACAAATTCGGATTTGAATTTTTCATAAAGTGGCTTTTCAATAAAAATTCTGGAACCGCACAGGCATATTTCTCCTTGATTTGAAAATGAGGAGTTTAAGCTGGTCTTAACTGCATTTTTAAAATTACAATCTGCAAAAATGATATTGGGATTTTTTCCTCCCAGTTCCAGGGACAGCTTCTTGAACATAGGAGCTGCAACACGTGCAATTTCCGCTCCCGTTTTTGTTCCGCCTGTAAAAGATACTGCCGAAATTTCAGGATGTGAAACAATAGCGCTGCCTGCTTTACTTCCCAACCCGTGAACAATGTTTAGTACGCCTTTAGGCAATCCTGCTTCTATGCACAGTTCCGAAAATAAGTACGCTGTCATTGGCGTAACTTCCGAGGGTTTTGCAACAACTGTACAGCCTGCTGCAAGTGCCGGTGCCACTTTCCAGGTAAAAAGATAAAGTGGGAAATTCCAGGGAGAAATACAGCCCACCACACCGATAGGATCGCGCAGTGTATAATTAATGGCGGTGTCTTCCATGGAATGAGATTCAGAAGCAAAATGTAAAATCCCGGTAGCATAAAACCGCATGTTGTCCGATGCACGGGGGATATCAACCATTTTAGCAAACCAAACCGGCTTTCCATGATCAACGGATTCTGCTTTTACCAGCTTGTCAAAATTTTTGTCGATCAGTTCCGCGATCTTAATCAGTATACGCGAGCGTTCGTCTTTTTTAGTTGCTGACCATTTTGGGAAAGCTGCTTTAGCCGCATCTACAGCGAGCTGAACATCCTTTTCTCCTGAATCAGGGATTAGCGAATAAACTTTACCGGTAGAAGGATTACAATTATCCAGGTATTTCCGTTCAACGGGTTCAATCAATTCTCCGTTGATATAGTTTCTGATCTTTTGCATATACTTCAAAAATACAAAAAGAAAACCCTGACGATAAGCGTCAGGGCTCCTACATCATTGATTGCTCTTTTAGGTGGGAATTGTTCCCCTGACGCAGAGACCAGGGATTTTATCCAGACGCTTCGGTCTGGATTTTATTCAATGATGATCTTTTTATTGCTTGTTTTCTTTCCTTGTTTAATAGTAACAATAAACGTTCCCTTTTTATTGTTGCCAAGATTTATTGATTTAGTTTTTTTTCCACTGCCAGAGAATTTCTCATTATAAACCTCTTTGCCATTCATATCTACGATCCGTATGGAAGCATCTTCCTTGCTGTTTAGCTCCATATCCAGCACAAAATTGCCATCAGAAGGGTTTGGGTAGATATTGAAGCTGCTTTCTTCTTTAGACATTCTTTTATCCGATTTTTCAGAATTCTCGTCTTCCATGTCTATTACCACAACAGACGTTGTTACGATGACCTTTTTCTTGGTTTTGGCTTTATCATCCTTAATAACAATTGTCTTCGTTTTGGTTTTTGTCTTGCCATTATCCGATTCTGATTCGGTGGTGGAAACATTATCATCACTTTCATTAATGATAATGATGTTGCCTCCCTGTTTTTTTATGATGACTGTTTTCCCGTCATCCTCCGTGTTAATGTTGAAGTCGAAATTCTTCATCATATCATCACTATCAAAATGGAAATCAAAATTCATATCTTTTGGAAATCCATTCATAAGGCTGTCATGCTAAACAAATTTTTTGCATAAGGCGCTGTCGGAGAACATAAAACATTTGCCGAAAGCTGAAGCAACAGAGCTGTCCATGTTAAAGTTGAAGTGCATTAGATTCTCCTCCTTTTTACCTTTCCTATCTTTATTTGTACCGTCCACAGTAATCATCACCTGAACATTTTTCCCTTTAATATTCTGAAACTGCTTTGTGAAATCCTGTACGCTGGATTCTTCCATTGTCTTTTCAACCCTGGAGGTATCGCCATCCACTATCTTTACAATCTTTACTTTCACCTGCGGCTTTTCCTTTTCTTTCGTTTGCGCGAAAGCAATTACCGTTATAGAAATAAAAAGCAACGTAAGGGCAGGCAACAAATAATAGTGGAGTATATTTTTTGTGATTTGCATAGCGGAGGGTTTTGGTTTGTGTATTTATTATTTAATGTAAATGTATACCGGCCGAATGCAGGCCGGTGTTAACGCTCCGTTAATGAATGTTAAAAAATGTTAATCATCGGGGTGCTGCTCCCTAAGCTTTATCTTTACATAAATGGGAAAGCATCATATAGGTTGGATAACTGCACTCACAGCAATTGCACTATTGGGCCTTATAGCCACACAGTTATACTGGATAAATAATGCTTTTACGCTGAAGCAACAGCACTTTTCTGTAAGCGTGAACGAGGCACTGAAGAATGTAGTATACAAGCTGGAAAAACAAAATGCAGCTGCGAGGATCAAGAGGAGGCTGAATTTTCGCAAGCAGGGGATGCGCTGGATGCAGCAATCGGATACGGCTAAAGGAGATGCATCACAATCTATCAAGATCTTTGAGGAAATGACCACTGATTCGGCCGGAGTGGTGCTTCACAAAACCAGAAAAAAAACAGTTTCCAATGACTCTTCTCATATTGGAGTGAATATTAACGTGGCCAGCGATGAGCCCTTTGTGATCACTCATATTGATTCCTCCGATGACCGCTTTAACTGGATGCTGAAACAATCCGACATGGTGAGCGACATTTTTGACGAGCTGGTGAGCATTAATATTTACAAAGGATATAATGATAAAGTAGATACACTGCTTGTTGACTCCATCCTGAAATCAGAACTGATCGATAAAGGTGTTAAAGCAAAATTTGATTATGGAATATATAATACCGATTACAGTTACTTTCCGGTGGAGACAAGAGAAGAATCACAAAAAGAAATTTTAACCTCTCCTTACAAGATAAATCTTTCTCCTGAAAATGTTTTTATAACACCGAAGTACCTGGCGATACATTTTCCTTTTGAAAAAAACTACATTCTGCAAACCATGTGGCTGATGCTCACCGGGTCAGCGATATTGGTACTTATCCTCATATTTTCCTTTTATTACACGGTTTCTACAATACTGAAGCAGAAAAAGCTTTCAGATATTAAAAATGATTTCATTAACAACATGACGCATGAGCTAAAAACCCCTATTTCAACCGTATCGCTAGCCAGTGAAATGCTGGGTGATTCCTCCATAGAAAAATCAAGAGAGAAATCCGATCACTATATACGTATCATCAAGGAAGAAAACCAGCGGTTGGGATTGCTGGTGGAAAATATTTTGCAGACTGCCGTGCTGGATAAAGGGGAATTCAGGCTCCGCATGCAGGAAGTGGATGTGCACGAGATCATTGACAGGGCCATCAGCAACATCCGCTTGCAGGTTGAAAAGCGCGAAGGCGAGATCCATTTGGAAAAAAATGCCACCCATAATATTCTCAATGCCGATCGGGTGCATTTGACAAATATCATTTACAACCTGGTGGACAACGCCTTGAAATATTCTGAAGGAAAGCCCATTATAAAAATATCCACATTAAACCTGAACGGAGGAATTCAAATTTCTGTTTCGGATAAGGGCCTTGGCATCAGCAGGGAGAACCAGAAAAAAATATTTGATACATTTTATCGTGTACCTACGGGCAATATTCATAACGTAAAAGGATTTGGACTGGGGCTGAGTTATGTGAAAGCAGCAGTGGAAAAACATAAGGGAACTGTAAGTGTAGTAAGTGAGGTGGGAAAAGGATCAACATTTCAACTGTACTTGCCGTTCTCCCCTCTAGAGAGGGGTGGGGGTGTGTAGGAACATCATGCAAAGAAAAATAATTCCATATAACCCCAGGCTTAAAGAGTTTGCCAAAAGAATGCGAAACAACAGCACACAAGCCGAAATTAAGCTGTGGATGCATTTAAGGCAAAAGAAAATGAGAGGGTATGATTTTCACAGACAAAAACCGATTGATGAATACATTCTTGATTTTTTCTGCAACGAATTAATGTTGGAAATTGAAGTAGACGGCTACACACATTTACTGGAGGAAACGCAGAAAAAAGATGAGAAAAAAGAAAAATCGATGAACTCATTGGGAATTACAGTACTTAGGTTTACAGATGATGAAGTATTTAAGGTAATAGACAAGGTATTGCTAGCAATAAATAATTACATAGGAGCATTTGAAAAACAAAATAGGTTTAATAATTCCCTTAGTTTTTTCAAGAGGGAAATAAATAACAACACTCCTCTGCCCTTTTTGAGCGTGAGTAAACAACAACACACCCCTGACCCTCTCGAGAGGAGAAAAAAAATAACACTAACACGCCTCTCAAAGAGAAAAGGGAAACACACCCCTGACCCTCTCGAGAGGAGAAAAAAAAATAACATTAACACGCCTCTCAAAGAGAAAAGGGAAACACACCCCTG
>Ga0163144_10019709_pt1 | contig 13547 bp, 9 predicted proteins | sample OliLak19BULKMAT1_FD_123175 | JGI IMG/M metagenome (GOLD analysis project Ga0163144, IMG submission 123175) | Freshwater microbial mat bacterial communities from Lake Vanda, McMurdo Dry Valleys, Antarctica - Oligotrophic Lake LV.19.BULKMAT1 | ecosystem: Environmental > Aquatic > Freshwater > Lake... | reverse complement strand
GCTGGCCCCGCCGACTCCACCTGGAAGAAATTCCTCCGCTCCCGCCTCGATCTCGACCAAATGCAGGGCGCCCGCCTCGCCGCCTGACTCATCCGCCATTCACGAACCCGGCACTCTCAAGATACTCACTTTGACCTTTTCCAGCGACATGGACACCGTCCATGACCACGGGTGGGCCGATTTTACCTCTGAAAAGACGTCGGTGGACAATTCCCTGAACACCGGTAAAAAGACCTGTTCAAATGATGAAGATGATGAAAGGCGGCGGCGGGAAGAAGTTGATGAAGCAGATGGAGGCGATGAAGGGCAATGGCGGTGGATTTCCCGGAATGCGATTTCTGTCGTCGGGTAGCGGCGGTCGTCCCTGACCGCCAACGGGGAAGGCCGGCGGCACGACGTCCGCCGCCAACCGTTGCACGAACAAGGACATTGCCCCGCGCTGGCGGCATCCCGAGATTTTGTCCGCGCATGAAAACTTCCACTCCTGCAATCTATGATGATACCGGACGACCGCTTGAAACGCAGAGTGGACTTGCCGATCAACCCGGCATGGTTGCGCAACCCCGGCCAATCCTCAATCGTCAGCCGGTGGCGAAGCCCGCCACGATCCCTGAACTCGCCGCTCCCGCTCCCCGCTCGAAGCAACCGCCCACGACCGAATGACCCCTTGGAAATTTCTCGCCAGCGCCCCACTGCTGGCCGTCTCACTCGCGGCGGCCGTTCCGGTTGATTATCTGCGCGACGTCAAACCCCTCGTCACGCAGCATTGCGTGCGCTGTCACGGCGAAGGCAAGGAAGAGGCCGGCCTGCGCGTCGACACCGCTGAGGCCATGCGCCTCGGCGGCGACAGCGGTTCGCTGCTGAAATTGCGCGCCGATGGCCGGAGTCTCCTGCTCGAGGTCATCGAGGGCACGCACGCCGATGTGCCGCGGATGCCCTACAAGAAGTCACCCCTCCCGGCGGCGGAAATCGCGATCTTCACTGCGTGGGTGAAACAAGGCGCCTCTGCCCCCGAAAACGAAATCCCCGGCAAGTTTCAGCATTGGGCCTACGTGCCGCCGGCGCGGGCCACGCCACCGGGAATGAAGAACTCCGCCTGGCCCCGCAACGCCATCGACCGCTTCATCCTCGCCCGCCTCGACCTGGAAAAAATCGCGCCCGCGCCCGAGGCCGATCGCATCACGCTTCTCCGCCGGGTCGCGCTCGATCTCACGGGCCTCCCGCCCTCGCCGGCGGAGGTGAACGCGTTCGTCGCCGACTCGCGGCCCGACGCCTATGAACGCGCCGTCGATCGGCTGCTCGCCTCGCCGCACTACGGCGAACGCTGGGCCCGCCCGTGGCTCGACGTCGCCCGCTATGCCGACTCCAACGGCTACAGCATCGATGCGCCGCGCCAGATTTGGAAATACCGCGACTGGGTCGTCAACGCGCTCAACCGCGATCTGCCCTTCGATCAGTTCGTCGTCGATCAACTCGCGGGCGATCTGCTGCCCAACTCCACCACCGACCAGAGGGTCGCCACCGGTTTCAACCGCAACACGCAGATCAACCAGGAAGGCGGCATCGATCCCGAGCAATTCCGGATCGAGGCGGTGATGGACCGCGTCAACACCCTCGGCTCCGCGTTCCTCGGCCTGACCATCGGCTGCGCGCAATGCCACGATCACAAGTTCGATCAGATCAAACAGAAGGAATATTATTCGCTGTTCGCGTTCTTCAACAGCACGGTCGAGGACGGCCACGGCGAGAGCCGGCCCGGCGGCACGCTCGTGTTCGATGACAATGGCGAGGCCCATCCCACGCTCGCCCACGAAGCCCGCGCCGCCCAAGCCGCCGTCCGCGACTACCTCGAAAAAGGCGGCGCCGCAATCGAGCCGTGGCGCCAGGCCATGCCCGCCGCCGACCGTGCCAAGCAGCGCAGCTCCAGTCTCCGGGCCGCCCTCGATGTCCCGTGGGAGAAGCAGACGTTCGCCCAGCGCCGTTCTGTCTACCCGCTCGCCCGTCCGGACGACCCGGAGTTCAAGGCGCTCAACGCCAAATCGATCGACCTCGATCGCCGCGAAGGTCGCGCCCGCTCCACGCTGGTGATGCAGGAGCTGCCGAAGCCGCGCGCAACGCATCTCTTCATCAATGGCGATTTCACCCGCAAGGCCGACCCGGTGAAGCCCGGCACGCTCGCCGTGCTCCCGCCGCTCCAGCCCTCGAACCCGGCGCGGCCCAACCGGCTCGACCTCGCCCGCTGGCTGGTCGATCCCGCCCACCCGCTCACCGCCCGCGTCATCGTGAATCGCATCTGGCAGCAGTATTTCGGTCGTGGCATCGTGGAGACGGAAAACGATTTCGGCACCCAGGGAATTCCTCCCTCCCACCCCGAACTGCTCGACTGGCTCGCGACCGAGCTCGTCGCGCAGAAGTGGAGCCTGAAGGCGATGCACCGGCTCATCGTCACCTCCGCCACTTACCGCCAGTCATCCAAGGCCCGCCCCGATCTCGATCTTTCCGATCCACTCAACAAGTTGCTCGCGGGGCAATCGCGGCTGCGCCTCGACGCCGAGCTGGTCCGCGATGTCGCCCTCGCGGCCAGTGGCCTGCTCACCCCCAAGCTCGGCGGGCCGCCGGTGTTTCCGCCCCAGCCTGATGGCGTGATGAATCTCGGCCAATCCCGCCGGGCGTGGACGCCCAGCACCGGCGCCGAACGTTATCGCCGCGGGCTCTACACGCATTTCTGGCGCGCGACGCCCCACCCGGCGCTCGCCGTGTTCGATGCCGCCGACGGCTTCAGCGCGTGCACGCGGCGGCTGCGCTCCAACACTCCTCTCCAGGCGCTCACGCTCCTCAACGATCAGCAGTTCTTCGAGTTCGCCGGCGCGCTCGCGCAGCGCGTGCAGGCGGAAGCGCCGGCCGATTTGGCTGCGCAAATGGCCTACGCGTTTCAGCTCTGTGTCGCGCGTCAGCCGGCGCCGAAGGAGCGCGACCGGCTGGTCTCCCTGTTCAACGAGCAGCTCGCCGTCGCCGAGGCGGCCGACGACGCCGGCAAGAAAACCGAAGCGTGGACCACGGTGGCCCGCGTCCTCCTCAACCTCGACGAAACCATCACGCGGGAATAGCGCGGAAAGCCGGGCGCCGAGACGTAAAGGTTGCGCCCCCCCACCGCTCCGCTCCGGCCGCTCTCCCTTCTCAACCCTCAACGCTCACGCCTTTCAGATGTTCCCCTCCCCCCACGATCACCTCTGCGCGATGACTCGGCGGCATTTCTTCAGCCGTTGCGGCATGGGTCTCGGCGGCATCGCGCTCGCGTCGATGCTCGATCGCCAGAGACTTTTCGGCGCCAACGCCAACACCAACCTCATCCCGAATCAGAGCCTCCCGCCGGGTAAGATTCTGCACCACGCGCCGCGCGCGAAGAACGTCATCTACCTCTTCATGGCCGGCGGCCCGAGCCAGCTCGAGCTCTTCGACTACAAGCCGAAGCTCGCCGAACTCAACGGCCAGCTCGTCCCGGACTCGCTCATCGAGGGCAAGCGCTTCGCCTTCATGGACAGCTCGCACGGCACCAAGCTGCTCGGCACGCGCCGCGAATTCAAACAGCACGGCAAAAGCGGCATGTGGGTCTCGGATCTGTTCCCGCATACGGCAAAGATCGTCGACGACATCACGATGCTGAAGTCCTGCCAGGCGACGCTCTTCAATCACGCGCCGGCGAAACTCTTCATGAACACCGGCTCCGGCCAGTTCGGCCGGCCCAGCATGGGCTCGTGGATCAACTACGGCCTCGGCAGCGAGTCGCAGGATCTGCCCGGTTTCGTCGTCCTCCAGTCCGGCCCCCGCGGCCCCCGCGGCGGCGCCGTCAACTGGGGCACGGGCTTCCTTCCGACCAATTATCAGGGCGTCCCCTTCCGCGGCACCGGCGAGCCCATCCTCGATCTCACGACGCCGGCCGGCATCAGCGCCGCCCGGCAGCGCCAGACCATCGATGCCATCCGCGACCTGAATCTGCAGCGCGCGGTCGAGACCGGCGATGCCGAGATCAACACGCGCATCGCCGCCTACGAGATGGCGTCGCGCATGCAGTCCAGTGCCCCCGAGCTGATCGATCTCAAGGCCGAGAGCGAGGCGACGCTGAAGCTCTACGGCATCGAAAAGGACAAGCCCTCCTTCGGCCGCAACTGCCTCCTCGCGCGCCGGCTCGTCGAGCGCGGCGTGCGGTTCGTGCAGTTGTATCATACGAACTGGGACAGTCATGGCGGCCCCGGCGAGAATCTCCAATCCGATTTCGAAAAAGTCTGCCGCGAGGTCGACCAGGGCCAGGCCGCACTCGTCCAGGATCTCAAGGCGCGCGGGCTCCTCCAGGACACGCTCGTCGTCTGGGGCGGAGAGTTCGGCCGCACGCCGATGGGCGAGAATCGCGACACCACCGGCCGCAACCATCACATCGATGCGTTCACGATGTGGTTTGCTGGCGGCGGCGTGAAGGCGGGCCACGTGCTCGGCGAGACCGACGAGCTCGGCTTCAACGCCATCGCCGACAAGGCGCACGTGCACGACATCCACGCGACCATCCTGCACCTGCTGGGAATCGATCACACCAGGATGACCTTCCGTTTCCAAGGCCGCGACTTCCGGCTGACGGACGTGCATGGCCGCGTGCTCACGAAGCTCTTTGCGTAGTTCACCGGGGCGACGGACGCTCCGCTTTTTTTCCGGTCGCCCTGCGCGGGTGGGCCGGACCAGACTCGCCCGACTATCCCCCATGAAATTCCGCCTCGCCTCCCTCGTTTCCCTGTTCGCGACCGCCGCGTTCGCCGCCTCTCCCGCACCGGTCCGCGCCCTCCTCGTCACCGGCGGCTGCTGCCACGAATACGATGTGCAGGCGAAAGCGCTCACTGAAGGCTCGAAGAAATTCGGCGCCATCACGTGGACCGTGCGGAACGAGGGCGGCAAATCGAAGAACCACCAGAGCCCGCTCTACGACAATCCGGATTGGGCCAAGCCCTACGATGTCGTCGTGCACAACGAGTGCTTCGCCGATCTCAACGACATCGCCTACGTCCGCAAAATCACCGCCGCGCACAAGGCCGGCAAACCCGCCGTCGTGATCCACTGCGCGATGCACACCTACCGCACCCTCGCCGGGGACGACTGGCGCGAGTTTCTCGGCGTCACGAGCAAGCGGCACGACCACCAGAGCCAGTATTCCGTGAAGGTCCTCGTCGCGAATCATCCCACCATGCGCGAGTTTCCGGCGAACTGGACCACGCCGATGGACGAGCTCTACGTGATCGACAAGCTCTGGCCGAAAGCGCGCGCGCTCGCGACCTCGAAGAGCGAGAAGGACGGCAACGATTACGCCGTGATCTGGACGAACGACTACCACGGCACCCGCGTCTTCGGGACGACCTACGGTCACGGCAACGTCACGTGGCACGATCCCGTGTTCATCGCCCTCGTCTCCCGCGGGCTGCTTTGGGCGGCGGGGAAGTGAACCCCTCCTTGGCTTCATCACAGGATGAAGCCTTGCTCATGCGCTGCGGCTCATCGCCTCCGCGACAGGAAGAGGCAGAGGCCCGCCCATGACGGGCCGCCGGCCATTGGCCGGCCCATCTTTTATTCCGGAGGCGATTAGCCGAAGGGAAATCCAAGTTTCGCCCTTCGGCGAAACCCATCAGCGGTTCTCTTTCCTCTCCGCTCACTTCTCCTTCATCACGTAGATCCCGCCCCAATTCTCGGGCGGCGGATCGTTTTCATATTCGCGCAAAATCCCCAGGTAAACGAGCGAGGGATTGCTCTTCACTCCCGGCGTCCTGCCCGGCTGGTTCGGTTCCAGGGTGGCACTGCGCTCAAAGCCCGCCCGCGCCGCCGCCCAATCGCGCGCGTAGTAGTTTTCGAGCGCCGCGTTGAAAAGGCTGAGACATTCGCGCGCTTCCGCGGTGATGCTCTCCTTCAGACCCGCGATCTCGTAGATCGGCACCGCCTGCGAGCGGCCCATCACGACAATGCGCCCCAGCGGCCGGAACACCACGCGATCACCGCCGTGTTGCTCGCACGCGAGCTTCGTCGCCTCCGCGCACATCGAATACACGCCCCAGCTTTTCGCGCCCGACTCCATCCGCGCCGCCAGGTTCACGTTGTCGCCCATCATCGTGTAGTTGAAACGCGTGCGGCTGCCGATGTTGCCGATGATGCAGGAGCCTGAATTGAGCCCGATGCGCGACTGCATTTTCCCCACAATCTCCGGCCAGGTGTCACCCTCCGCTTTCCATTTCAGCCGCAACTCGCCCAGTTTCTGGTGGACGCGCTGCGACGCCACGCACGCCCGATACGCGTGATCTGGCAGCGCGATCGGCGCGCCAAACATCGCGACCACCGCGTCGCCGATATATTTGTCGAGCGTCCCGCCCTCTTCCTGCACGATGTCGGTGCACGCCGTGAGGTATTCGTTCATCAACTCCACCAGCCGGTCCGGCGGCAGTTTTTCGGAGAATGACGAGAAGCCCTGGATGTCGCTGAAATAGGCCGTGATCTCCTCCGCATGGCCGCCGAGTTGCGGACGCTCGCCGGACTCGACCATCCGGTTGACCAGCGCGGGCGAGAGATACGTGCCGAACATGCCTTTGATCTCCGCCTTCGCCTTCTGCTCCGCCATCAACCTCCGGGTGATCATGAAAACCTGCACCCCCGCGAAACCCAACAGCGGCCACACGATTGGCAGCCAGAGACTGAATCCCACCCAGGCATAAAACGCCGCCCCGGCATAGATGAGCGGCAGGATCAGGGCGAAAGCTCCCTGCGCCAGCAATGGCCGCTTCGAGAAGGCGGCAAGCCCGCCGACGCTCACGGCCACGCCGCCCAGCCATATCCACAACGTGGATGCCTGCCGCGCGAAGTCGTTGCGCAGGATGTTGTCGATCACGTTGGCGTGGACCAGCACCAGCGGCGTATGCCCGGAGAACGGCGTCGGCCCCATATCCGTGAGGCCCGTGGAGGTCTGCCCCACCACGAGGATCTTGCCGGACACATCCGGCAGTCCGGGCACGGGCTGCTTTTCGACGAACGTCTTGTTCCAGGCATCAATCATCTCGACAAAGCCGAGTGTGTTGGGCGGCGCCGCCACGCCGAAACGATAATTCACAAAGTAGCCGCCCGTAACGTCGATCGGGATACGCTGCTCGCCCGTGGGGCCGGGATAGTAAATTCCATCGCCGAGCCGCACTCGCACGGCCTCCAAGGGCACCTTGTAATGCCGCAGGACCGCTTGCAGCGACAGGCTCGGGTAAACGAGATCGCCCGCGCGCACCAGCAGCGGCGCCACGCGCCTCACGCCGTCGTTCCCCGGCGGCGTATCGACCCCGCCAAAGTGCGCGATTTCTTGCAACGGCGGCAGCGGCGGCAACAGCGCCTTTTCCCCGTGAATCCGTTGGATGTCGCCTTCCACCTTCTGCATCGGCTCGGTCAACGGCCGGAGCGAGCCCATCCCGGGCTCTTCGTTTGTCACCGCGCCGAATATCACCTCCGCCCCCGCCCGCTGGGCCAGCAACGTTCCCCCAAGCAGTTTCATGTCGTTGGCCGGCTGATCCAAGTCCGGCTCGGCAAACAGGATGTCCCACGCGATCACTGACGGCTTCGCGTGCGCCGCGTTCTGCATGAAGCTTCCAGACCAGTGCCGCTTCCAGGGCCAGAGCCCCACCGCTTCGATGCTCGCATCGTCGATCCCGATGACCACCGGCTCCGGCACGTAATCCTTCTGGAGCGCCGCCCGCCAGATGGTCCGTCGATCCAGTGTCACGTTCTCGAACCGCTTCACGAAATCCACCTGCGCAATCGCCAGCGCGATCGCGAACGCGATCGCGACCGGGCCGACATGATCGCGGAGGAACGCGAGGCTGGACTTCATGCGTGGCGGCCAGCTTGCCCCCGCCCGGCCCCAGACCAAGGCGAATTTTCTCGCGAACGGCTACGGCGCGGCGGCCACGAGTTGGGGCTTGTCGAGCACGGCCGCGAGATTCGCCGCGCGCTGCGCGTAGTTGTGCGCGACCCGCGGCGCCCGGCCGGAGATCGCGGCGTTCACGCCGCCGTTCCAGGCCAGCGCGATGTTATACGGCGTCGCCGGCTTTCCGGCCGCTTCGAGCTTCCCCTTCAGCCATTCGTAATGCTGCACGGCAATGATGTCCGAGGTCCGTCGATCCAGCGCCTGGCTGAACGGAAGCGAGGTGTGTATCCGCCACGTGGTGACGCGAAACTGATACGCCCCCAGCTCGCCAAACGGACCCGGCCGCGTCAGGTTGCGCGGATTCTCGAGATGATGGATCGCCTCGAGCGTCGCCCAGCGCCCCGCCGCGTGGGCGGCGGAGGCGCTGAAAAAACAGGCGAGCAGGATGGCTCCGAGGGAGCGGACAAGGCGTTGAAACGGACTTTCTGGTGTTCTCACGGCGCTCCGACGACCGCATGTTCCGTGCAGGGGTGCGCCCGATCCCGAAAATTTTTTTCGGCCTTCGAGGGAACCGCCCTGCTAGGCTCAGCGCGCGTGCGACTTACGCTGGGTGCACAAAAGTTACTCACCGCTTATTATTGTTGAACGCTGGCAATAGTCGCCGCCAAGACCGGCAAAAACCGCCCAATCGCCGGCCCGCCATGCGGAATTTTCCGCAGTTCGCGCCCCAACCCGGGCGACCCCGCGCACCGGGCGCAGGACCTCACAACAACCGCTGGAGGGTCGGCAGATCGGCATCGCTCACCACGACGTAATGATTCCGCGCGTCCGACCAGGCGCCAGCCACCAATTTGCCATGCCCGTGAAAGCGCGGCCCCGCCGTATCCGCCGTATCCGCCAAAACCTCACGCCGCGCGACGAACACGTGAAACTCTTTTCCGTCGCGCTCGAAACACACCAGCGACACCTCGCGCCCGCGAAACTCCAGCGTCCGGCAGCCCAGCGCGCGCAGCGCCGCCAGCTCCGCCGGCAGTGCCGCCGGCAGCGGACCGCGCTTCTCGGCGAGCCAGGCCTCGAGCTCGGAGATATCCGCGCTGTGTTTCTGCAGCCGGAAGCCCCGGTCCACGAAATTCACCGCGAATTCCTCGAACGACGCGCCGCCCACCGGCGCCAGCCGCCACCACGCCGCCACACTGAACAACACCGCCATCGCTGCCGCCATCGCCAGCCACGCCGGCCGCCGCCACCCGTGCCGCCGCCTCCCTGCCGCCGTTCCGGCCCGCGCCCCCGCGAGGATGGCGTCACGCAGCCCGGCCGGTGGCGCGATCAGGCGCAGCTTCGTCGCGACGATTGCCGCATGCGCCTGTTCGCGCTCGAACCAGGCCGCCAGCGCCGGATCCTTTTTCGCCTGCTCCAGTGCGGCGGCCAGCGCCGGATCGCCGGCGTCCCCGCCCCCCGGCCGGTAGGCCCGCAGCACAAATTTCGCCTCGTCGTTGTTCATGATTTTCCTCCCTTCGCCGCCGCAAACGCGACGACCTTCGCCCCCGCCCCCCGCTCCTCCGCCGTCAAGGCCGCGCGCAACTGCGCCTTCCCGCGCGAAAGCCGCGACATCACCGTGCCGATCGGCACCGCCAGCGCGTCTGCAATTTCCAGATACGACAACTCCTCCAGGTAAAACAGGGTGAGCGGCGCCCGGAACACGTCATCGACCGACTGCAGCGCCGCCATCACCGCGCCCGCGTCGAGGCGCGCCACGCGATCGATCTCCTCCGCGGCGATGTCCTGCTCGCCCGGCGGCAGCTCCTCGATCGAGGTCGCCCGTGCCTCGCGCCGCCGTCCGCGCAGAAACTCGCGATACAGCGTCGTGAACAGCCACGCCTTTGCCTTCGCCGTGTCCCGCAGGCTCCCGCCCTTGGTCGCCCAAATGAAGAACGTCTGCTGCACGAGATCCCCCGCGTCCGCGCCGTTGCGGGCGAGGCTGAGCGCGAAGCGATGGAGCGCCCCATAGTGCGCATCGACCAGTTGCGTGAAGGCCTCGTTCGACATCGTTGGGTTTCTGAGTTCCCTCGCGTTCACTTTATTCCCGGAATCCGGCCTTTTCTGCAATCATGCTCCGACTTCACCTGCCGCCCAACCTCGTCGCCGCCCTCATGCGCGACGCCGTGCCGGTGCGCGTGGAGCTCAACCTCACCGCCGCGCCCGGCCCCGAACTCCTGCCCGTGCTCGCGCTCCTCCAGTGCTGGTGCGGCCCGCAGCCTCCCGCCTTTCTCCAGCTTACGCGCGCCCAGTTGCGCGATCTCGCCTCCGCCGCCGGCTCTCAGCCCCTCTTCGTCGAAAACGGCCAGCTCACCGCCTGGCGACACGCCGATCTCCTCGCCCCGCCGAAACCGCTGATCTCCGACTCACCGGTCGCCGCTTTCAACAATCGGCAATCGGCATTCGCCAATCGGCAATTGCGCAGCGCCGCCACACCGCTGGCCGTCGACGGCAGCGAACACTTCCTCGCGCTCACCCTCCCGTCGCGCGAACACCCCCGCTACGCCGACGCCTTGGCCCTCGTGAAGGAAAACGGCTTCACGCTCGAACCCTCCAATCGCAAGTGGTGGCTGCGCGATCGTCACAAGGTGCTCAACTTTCTCGCCACGCATGGCTCGCGCTTGCGCACCGGTTTCGATGCCGACTTCACGTCGAATTTCGAAAAAAACACCGGCCACCTCCGCCCCGCCGAGATCGCCACCGAGATCACCGAGACCGGCGACAGCTTCACAGTCACGCTCGGCCTCCGCGCCGGCATCGCCGACGAAGCCACGGTCCGCACCGCCGTCGCCACCAACCGCGGCTACCTCGAAGCCGGCGGCAAGATCTACCTCTTCGATCAGGAAAAACTTTCGAAGCTCACCGCCGCGCAGCGCGCGCTCTCCGGCGATGCCACCGCCGGCCTCTCGCCGCGGCGAACCCAGAAGATTTCAGCCGCCCGCGCCGCCGAAGCCCAGGAAATCCTCGAGGAGCTGTCGCCCGGATTCCAGCCACCCGAGTCATGGAAAGCCCGCAGCTCCGCGCTGCGCCATCTCAGCGCCCTCACACCGGCACCGATCGCCGAAGCGCTGAACGCGCAGCTCCGCCCCTACCAGCGCCTCGGCGCCGCCTGGCTCTGGCACCTCTGCCGCCACGAACTCGGCGGCATCCTCGCCGACGAGATGGGCCTCGGCAAAACGCTGCAGGCGCTCGCGCTGCTTTCAGCGCTGCAGGTAGGGCGCGTTATCCCTAACGCGCCGCCTCAGGATCCACGGAAGCTCCCAGACCGGCGGGTTAAGGATAACCCGCCCTACCGCGTCGCCAGCCTCGTCGTCTGCCCCGCCTCCCTCCTCGAAAACTGGCGCCGCGAGGCCGCGCGCTTCGCGCCGCAGCTCCGCGTCTTCGTGCATCACGCCGATCAGCGGCTCGCCACCGCGGCCGATTTCTCCGCGCACGATCTCGTCATCACCAGCTACGGCACCCTCGCGCGCGACCAGGCGCTGTTCGTCGCCGTGGAGTTCGCCGTGATCGTCGCCGACGAGGCGCAGCACATCAAAAACCGCCGCTCGCAAAACGCCGCCGCGCTCCGCGCCCTCCGCGCCCGCGCGCGCTTCCTCCTCACCGGCACGCCGCTCGAGAATTCACTCGAGGACCTGCGCTCGCTCTTCGAATTCCTGCTGCCCGGTTATCTGCAGAAAGTCCCCGCCGGGCTCCGCGGCGACGACCGCGCCTGGTTCGATGCGCGCCTGAAGGCGCAGACCGCCCCCTACATTCTCCGCCGCACCAAGCAGGCCGTCGCGCCCGAGTTGCCGGAGAAACTCGAGCACGTCATCTGGTGCGAGCTCGGCGCGGGCCAGGCCAAACTCTACCGCGACACGCAGGAACGCTCCGAGCGCGAGCTCTTCGACCTCGAGGCCGGCGGCGCCAGCGAGGGCAATCTGCAGTTCGCCGCGCTCACGCAGCTCCTCCGTCTCCGCCAGATCTGCTGCGATCCGCGATTGCTGCCGGAGCAACGCAGCGATTCCGAGGTAGGGCGCGTTATCCCTAACGCGCCGAGTCAGGATATTGGCAACTCCGCGGAGCGGCGGGTAAAGGATAATCCGCCCTACCCCGACTCCGCGAAACTCGACAGCTTCAACGAGCTCCTCGCCGAAGCCGTCGACGACGGCCATCGCGTGCTCGTATTCTCCCAGTTCACCTCGCTGCTCGCGCTGCTGCGCGCCGATCTCGACGCGCAACAAATCGGCTACTGCTACCTCGACGGTTCGATGCCCGCGCGCGCGCGTCAGGCCGAGGTCGATCGCTTCCAGGCCTCGTCCGACATTCCGCTCTTCCTCCTCTCGCTCAAGGCCGGCGGCACCGGGCTGAATCTCACCGGCGCCGACACCGTCGTGCACTACGACCCGTGGTGGAATCCCGCCGCCGAAGCCCAGGCCACCGACCGCGCGCACCGCATCGGCCAAAAACGCGTTGTCACCAGCTACAAACTGATCGCCGCCGGCACCGTCGAAGAAAAAGTCCTCGCGCTCCAGGCCGAGAAGCGCGCGCTCCTCGCCGATGTCTTCGAGGCCAGCGCCGCCGCCGCCGCGAAGCTCTCGCTCGCCGACCTTAAATCGCTCCTGAAAAACTGAGCGGCCGGGTCACGTCCTGAATTGCGCGCCAGTTCGCTGAGCTGTTTGGGCGCGAAACCACGCTTGCTGAGACATCCCGCCCTTCGTGCCTCCGAAGGTGCACGTCTCAACTTGCTGGTTACGTTCCCCATGAAACTCCCCCTCTGGCTGGCGTTCCTCCTTACTCTTGCCCCGGCCGGGCGCGCCGAGCCCTATGTGGCGGCCGCCGCTGGACCGGCGTGGATGACGTGGTTTTCTTTTCCCCGCACCACGTTTACGCGCGTCGAAGCCACCGTCGGCTGGCGCTTCTCGCCCCATGTCGCGCTGGAAACGTCGCTTTCCACGGGTGGAGTCGCCCACTCCTCCTACCGCTACGGCGTTCAAACCGCCATCAGGTTTGCATCAGGCACGCCCGATTTCAACAGCGTCTACCTCGTTGACGTGCAGCAAAGCCGCAAAAGCAGCGCGTGGACAGCAGGGCCGGCCTTCTCGCTCCCGCTTGGCCGGCAGTTCTGGCTCGTTTCCCGCCAGCAGGTGGCCTTCGTCAAAAACACCCGCTTCACCGACGAGCGCATTTCCACGGGATTCGCCTATCAACTCCCCAACCTGCCCAACAGTTTCCGGAATCGAACCTGGGAAACCTTTCACCATGTCCGCTGGCAGCCGACCGCCGGCGTGAAGTGGAAACCCTCGGCCACTTCGCCTTGCGCATTCTCGCTCGAGGCCGTGCATTTCGACGCCGCCGAAGTCCGAATGCTCGCGGCGCTCGTGCGCGCGTCGGTGCGTTTCTAGCCCGCATTTTTCACACTTAAACTGATTTTGGCCCATGTCCCACCTCGAAGATTTCACCTCTCCGGCGCGCGTTTCGAGTTCATGCGGGGGCAGGCTCAAGGATGAAGTCGAAGATCGGGGCAAGCTATTGCGGTTTCTCTTTTAGCTGCTCTGTAGCCCGGCCGTAGCCGCTCCATCAATTACCGAGTTCCCCGCAATATCTT
>Ga0163144_10019708_pt1 | contig 13547 bp, 12 predicted proteins | sample OliLak19BULKMAT1_FD_123175 | JGI IMG/M metagenome (GOLD analysis project Ga0163144, IMG submission 123175) | Freshwater microbial mat bacterial communities from Lake Vanda, McMurdo Dry Valleys, Antarctica - Oligotrophic Lake LV.19.BULKMAT1 | ecosystem: Environmental > Aquatic > Freshwater >... | reverse complement strand
ATCCCCGCCGGCATGTGGGTCATGACCGTTTTCTTCGCCTTCAGCGATCTGCTCGACGGCCTGAGCGTCTTCACGCTGTACATCGCCCTTCCCATTCTCGCGCTTTGGCTCATCAACCAAGTCGTCGGCGTCTGGGATCCCTTGCTCAACATCGCCTACGATTGGCTCAAACCCGTGGAAGTTTGATTCGTCCCGCGGGCAGCCGTCCGCGGGCATTTGAGGAGAGAATTCGATGACGCAACTGGAAGCTGCCCGCAAAGGCATCATCACCAAGGAAATGGAATACGTCGCCCAGCGCGAGGATCTCGACGCGGAACTCATTCGCTCCGAAGTCGCCCGCGGCCGGATGGTCATCCCCGCCAACACCGTCCACCTCGCCAAAACGCTCCAGCCCATGTGCATCGGCGTGGCGTCCAAGTGCAAGATCAACGCCAACATCGGCAATTCCGCCGTCACCGGCACCGTCGAACAGGAACTCGACAAGCTGCACATGGCCGTCCACTACGGGTCGGACACGGTCATGGATCTTTCCACCGGCGGCGACATCGACAACATCCGCGCCGCCCTGATCGACGCCTCGCCCGTTCCCATCGGCACCGTGCCGATTTACCAAGTGATCCAGGACGTCAAGGATCCCGCCGACATCACGCCGCGCATGTTGCTGGACATGGTCGAGCATCAGGCCAAGCAAGGCGTCGACTACATGACGATCCACGCCGGCGTCCTGCGCGAATACCTGCCGCTGACGACCAACCGCATCACCGGCATCGTCAGCCGGGGCGGCTCGATCATGGGCGCCTGGATGATCGCCAAGCACGAGCAAAACCCCTGGTACACGCACTTCGATGAACTGTGCGAAATCATGAAGGCCTACGACGTGACCTTCAGCCTGGGCGACGGCATGCGGCCCGGTTGCCTCGCCGACGCCAACGACGCGGCCCAGTTCGCCGAACTCAAGACCCTGGGCGAGTTGACCCTCAAGGCTTGGGAACATGGCTGCCAGGTGATGGTCGAGGGACCGGGGCATATCCCCATGCATCTGGTGAAGATGAACGTGGAGAAGGAACGCGAGATGTGCCACGACGCGCCGTTCTACGTCCTGGGCCCGCTCGTGACCGACATCGCGCCGGGCTACGACCACATCACCAGCGCCATCGGCGCCGCCATCGCCGCCGAGGCCGGCGCCGCCATGCTCTGCTATGTGACGCCCAAGGAACACCTGGGCCTGCCCAACAAGGACGACGTCCGCCAGGGCGTCATCGCCTACAAAATCGCCGCACACGCCGGCGACATCGCCCGCGGCCGGAAAAACGCCCGTCAGCGCGACGACGAACTTTCCAAGGCCCGTTTCGCGTTCGACTGGAACCGCCAGTTCGAGTTGTCCCTCGACCCCGAGACCGCCCGCGCGATGCACGACGAATCGTTACCGCAAGAAGTGTTCAAGTCCGCCAAGTTCTGCTCGATGTGCGGCCCCAAGTTCTGCTCGATGCGCATCACGCAAGACATCCGCAACATGGTGGGCGAACCCGCGATTGCTGGGAGTTAACGTGGTGCCGGTATCCTACCGGCACGATTCGCCCGTGGCACGCTCTTGGTACTCCAAGGGCGTGCGGCAGCGGCATCCACGATAAATGTCATTCGTCACTTGCCAAACCCAATCGCGGCAGATTCCAATGACCGAGAAAATCACCCTTGAGTTGCCAGTGGAACTGGCACACCGGGTGCGCGCCATCGCTGCCGAGGCTCACCAACCGGTCGAGACGTTACTGGTCCAGTGGGTGGGTCAGGCAGCGACGGAACCGCCGCTTGAGGCGCTTTCCGACGCGGATATTCTGTCGCTGTGCAACGCACAACTTGATGGGAAGGGACAGGCTGAACTCAGCGAATTGCTGGCGCGAAGCCGCGAAAGCGAACTCGCGGTCGCCGATCGCTCGCTACTCGATGCGCTGATGCAGTCCTACCGCGAGGGCCTGATCCGAAAAGCACAAGCCTGGAAAATAGCTGCTTCTCGGCAAATCCGTGGCCCCCTGAACTAACATGGCAGCACGTCGACCGATACCTCAAGATGCTGCCGATCGAGCGACAAAAAGAGAACGCGCCTCGTTGATGTCGCTCGCCTACTTCATGACTGCGTGCCATGCCCACGGCTTTGCGTGGGCATGGGGTTGACTGCCAGTGACGGCGACGTCGCACATGCCCACCCAAAGCGGTGGGCATGGCACCCGGCGACTCGTGCCGGTAGAGTTTCCATCTCGAATGTCCTCGGGCGAACAGTACGAGACCGAAACCCAACTCGGCGCCGATGAAGATAAAATAGGGCGTGCGAGTCCATGCGAGAATGAACATTACGACAAGAAAAGCTCCCCCTGCCATCGTCAAACCGCAGCCCAAACGCATGTCGCGATGCGCCTCCCGCAATAATTCTTGCCGGCTTTCCGGCGACTCGCGAAAACGCCGCAGATCATCGGCGGCGCGGTCGACGAACCGGGCGGCGGCGTCGGGGGTCCAATCCAGGCGCACCAACTCGTAGATCAATTCTTCGCGGCTGCGACCCCTGGCGAGTTCCCGAGGGACCATCGTCTTGGGGTCTTCCGCCGCGAATTGCTGCTCCGGCGTCAATTCGTCGTCCATCGCTGCCTCGCGCTAATACACCCCCACCACCGTTGTTGCCGCGATGCCGCGGAAGGGTTTGACGCCGCTGACGCCGTCCCAGGCGTACTTCGCGGTCGGCTTTTCGCGCTTGCCCTCGTCTCGCTCCAGGAAGCGCGGGATGAACAGCTCCTTGGTCAGCGTCGTCAGCATCACTCGGCCGTCTTCGCCGTAGCCGACGATCTGCTTCGGATCGTCGAAGTCGACGACCTGCACGACGGCGCGCGGCTCCGGGGCGTAATAGGCGATCGTGAAATCCGGCGCCGTTGGCTGATCCGAGGCGGCCAGGCCCATGAGCGTGTTGCCATAGGTCGGCGCAATGTAAATATCGGGCCCGAGATACTCTTCCATGGCGAAGCGGATCCACTGGCTGGTCATCTCGGTGCCCCCGCAGAAGATGCCGGTGAGGCCCGCCTTGGAGAGCGACGAGCCTTCTTTTTCCAGCCGGCCCGCCAGCGCGTCGAGCAGCTTGGGCGTCATGAAGGCACACTTGATGTCGTGACCTGCGGAAAGGATCGTCAGGGCCTGATCGATGACGTGTTCTTGATAGGCCTTCAGGTGTTCCATCCAGCCCTTCTTGATGAGCTTGACCACCCAGCGCGGATCGAGGTCCAGGCAGAAGCTGATGCCGCCGCGATGCTGCGCGAGATGTTCGACGGCGAGTCGCAACCGGCGCGGGCCCGACGGGCCAAGCATCAGCCAGTTGGATCCCTTGGGAAAGTATTTGTCGGGCAGCGTTTCGCTGAATTGCTCATAGTCGATGCGAAAGTCGTCGACGACGACCCGGCTTTTGGGGATGCCGGTCGTGCCGCCGGTTTCGAAGACATAGGTCGGCTTGTTCCAGAGCGCTTTGGGCAGCCAGCGGCGGACGGGCCCGCCGCGCAACCAATCGTCCTCGAAGAGGCCAAATTTGTTCAGATCGTCGAAGCACTTCACTTCCTTGCGAGGATCGAAGTTGAGTTTGAGCAGCGGGTTTTTTCCGGCCGCCGCCTCGACCCAGAAGGGCGAACCCGTTTCGGGGTTGAAGTGCCATTCGACCATTTCGCGAACGTGCTTGTCGAGTCGTTCTTTTGCCTGGGCGGGTGTCAAGGTGCTCATGAGGGTAGGTCTTCTCCGAATAAAAGGCGCCAGTTAGCGGTGGCGTGTTGCAAAAGTTGTGGCTCGGCGAGCAAGGGGCCGGCGGTTTCTTGGAGGCGGCGTGTCGCCTTGCCGCGATCCAGTTGCGCTTCCAACATCCGCAAATCGTCCTTATCTTTACGGCGAGCGCTGAACATTTTACTCAAAAACACGTCGTATACATCAACGAAAAAAACATTCAATCCTCCAAACTTGCCCAAGGAATGTGACCTTTCTCGCCATCCGGTTGGCAGGTAATGAGTTTGCACATGCCCCAGGTGCAAACCAAAACTGGCTTGCAATTCATCAAGCAGACGATGATTCTCGCGAATTTCCGCCGGAATCTCGCCGACGATGTCTACATCCTCCGTATAGCGGTCAAGATATCCAGATAGGATCAAAGCGACGGCACCCGCCACGTCTATCCGGTAATCTTGATGCACCGCTCCACCAAGCTCGATGAAGAATCGCGTTACGTCGTCAGGTTTCGTTTTTTCCATGAGGCGGCCCATGAGCGAGGGATAACCGATCTCGTCGAATTGCTCCTGGGAAACATCTCGCAACAAATCCCGCTCGGGAATGTCGACAAGCCAACGCTGATAGCGTGCCTCCCCCCAATATCCCCTAAGCGCCTCCAAACTGTCGCGGACGAGCAGACGGCAGCGATAATTGTCAGACAGGGAAATTACTTCCGTGCGGATTGCCTCTGCGAGATCGCCGGAATCAATCCACGGCCGCTTTCGCACCAAAGTCCAGAGGTCGAGAGTTTGCAGTGCCATCGCAGGTTTCCTCCGGGGGCTTACGCCGCCCGGCTCGCCAGCGGGCGCGCCAGCTACTTGCCGCTGATCGCGTAGAGTTTCCCGCGCGGCATGACGTAAAGGATGCCGTTGGCGACGACGGGGGTGCTGTGGATTGTCTCTTCCATGTTGATCTCCGCCAACACTTCGAGTTTTTTGTCGGCCTTGAGGATATGGAGCACGCCGTCCTCGACGCCGACGAGCACTTTGCCGTCGACGACATAGGGACTGCCCCAGATGGCCGTCTTGAAATCGTGCATCCAGTGCCGCTCGCCGGTCTTGGCGTCCAGGCAATGGAAGTAGCCCGCTTCCTCCGTGATGAAGACCAGGCCGTCGTGAACCGCCGCAGTGCTGAGCGTGGGGCCGAACAGGACAGGCCGACCTTTCTTGGGCCGAGGATTGATGGCGCCGCCGAAGGCCCAAACAAGACCAGACCCCTTATTCGCGGCCGCTTTGTGGTCGAAGCTCTTGGCGGTGATGTCGCCCTTTTTCGTCGCGTCGATGCAAAGAAACCAGCTGTCGCGCGGCGCCTGGGCATGCTCGGGATAGGTTCCCATGCCGATGAAGACTTTGTTGTCATGCACCACCGGCGTCGACACGAAATAGGGCGGCAACGGCTCGCTCAGTTCCTTCTTGATGCCGTCCGGGTAGCAGTTGAATTTCCAAATAACGCTGCCGTCTTCCGGCTTGAGGGCGTAGATCACGCCGTCGCCGCCGGGGAAGATGATCTGCTTTTGTCCTTTGATGACCGCCAAGGCCGGGTTGGACCATTGGCCTTCGATGATCTTGTCGCCGGGCAGGTTGGACTGCCAGGCAACCTTGCCGGTCTTCTTGTTCAGGGCGAGAAAGCTGGGCGCCTTGGGCGAGGCGATGTGGCCTTCCTCGTTCACGCCGTTGCCCGTCAAGACAAAGACAAGATCGTCGACCACGAGGGGCGAGCTATTGCTGCAATGAAAGGGAATGACCTTGAGTTCCTTCATCATGTCGAAGGTCCATGCCACTTTCCCTTTCGTGGTCGCGCCTACGACTTTGGAATCCGGCGTGACGTAGTAGAGCATGTCGCCGTCGACCGCGGGCGTGGACAATAGTCCCATGCGCGGGCCGGTCACGTCCTTGAAGACTTCGTCCTCCGGCATCGGATGGGTGATCTGCCAGAGAAACTTTCCGGTGGCCGCGTCGAAGCACTGCACCACGGCCAGGTTGCCCTTTTCCTTGGGGTCGCGCGGCGTGGAATTGTTGGTGCCGACATAGAGTTTGCCGGCGGCGATCACCGGTCCCCCGTAGGCTTTCGAGCCAAGTTCCGCGACCCACTTGATGCCCTTATGCTTGCCCTCTTCGACCGAGAAGTCGATGGGGATGTTCTTCGCGGTCGTGTTGACCATGTTCCGCGAAGGGCTGCCGCCGAAGGTCGGCGCATCGCTTTGCGCCTGCGCTCGGATTGCCAGGAGACCAACCAACACGATGGAAACGTATTTCATACGAATGCTCTTGAATTTGAATGACGAGCCGGAAGCGTAAGCGACGAATTTTCGAGCCAGTCCGTCGCTTACGCTTCCGGCTCGTGAAACATGGACGAAATCGTTAGTCCTTTTTGTTGCGTAGGGCCCAGAGGCGGTTCTCCGTCATGACATAGAGCGTGTCGCCTACCGCGACCGGTGTCGCGCGGACGCGCCCCAGCATATCGTTCTCGGCCAGGATGTTTTTCTTCTTGCCGTGCTCAAACACCAGGACCATGCCGCCGTCCGTGCCCATGTAGACCTTGTTGTCGGCGTAATAGGGCGAACTCCACACTGGCGCGTCGCAGTCATGTCGCCAGAACACTTCGCCCGTATTCGCGTCCAGGCAGTGCAAAATGCCCTGGATTTCGTTGACGTAAAGAATATCGTCCTTGATGGCGCAGGTCGACATGGTGCGGCCGAAGTAATAGTTGCGGCGCAGCTTCTTGCGATCTTCCGGTGTCGTGAAGCCGCCGTAGTGCCAGATCTTGGCGGAATTGGGATTGGGCTTCGTCTTGGGCGGAAAGACCGACGGATCGATGACGAGGGTCGGCGAGACGTCGCCGCGCTTTTTCATGTCGATGCAATACAAATGGCCGACGCCGGTTTCATGCTCCGGATCCTGGCCCACGCCGATGTAGACGCGATCCTTGTAGATGACGGGCGTGGCGATGAAGTCGTTGCGCGTGCCGCGTCCTTGCAATTCGTACTCGGCGTCCTTGGGGTTGCAGTCGAACTTCCAGAGCAGCTTGCCCATCTCGTCGAAGGAATAGATCCAGCCATCGCCGCCGGGAAACACGAACTGATCCTGGCCGTCGACCTTGGCATAAGCTGGGTTCGACCACTGGCCGTGCTGAATGAGATCGCCGCGGTTGACCAGGCGCTTGAAGAACGCCTTCTCGTCGTCGCCCTTGGCTTCCTTGGTCAATTCGATCGTGGGGCCGTTGAATTCCCACAGAACTTTGCCGTCGGCCTTGGCGACCTTGATGAAACTGGGCGCTTTGGGCGCGGGCACGTTGATGTGTCCCTCGTCGACGCCGTTGGCCGTCACGACCCAAAGGTTATCTCCGACCAAAAGCGGCGAGCATACCGCGATGTTGTGCGGAAACACTCCCAGCTTGCCGATCATGTCGAGCTTCCAGACGATCTCGCCGCTTTCGACCTTCGCGCAGACCACCTCGCAACGGTTGCTGACGAAATAGAACTTGTCGCCTTCAACCACGGGCGTCGAGCAAATGCCTTCCTCGGGCCAATCGACCACACGCCCGCCGGGAAGCTTCTCGAAGACGATTTGATATTGAAATGTTCCTTTTGCCCGGTCGAACCCCATGACAATGCCCAGGTCGACGGGCTTGCCGTCCTTGACCCACTTTGGGTCGCGCGGCTTCTGATTGTTGGTGCCGATGATCACCCGCCCGCCGACAATAATCGGACCGCCGTAGGCCTTGGAGCCCAGATCGGCCGACCAGACGGTGTTCTTCAGTTCGCCTTCCTCGACGCTCCATTCGACGGGCAAACCCTTGGCGTGCGTGTTGACCATATTGCGCGCGGGCGAACCGCCGAACATTGTCCAGCCGTTGTCCTTGTCGCCCTTGGCCGCGCCGCCCTTTTTCGGGGTGGGATCGTCTTTGGCACCGGATCCTTGCAGGCTATTGAGCACGAAGATGCCGACCGCCAGCGATCCGGCGGCCAAACCGCATCCCAGCCAACGTTTCCAGTGACGTATCTGCGCCATCGCGTTACTCCGTTCCTTAGATTTTGGAAACCGGCTCGCGTTCGTTTGCAGCACGGGCGAACCGGATTTGCTTATTGACCAATGTCTTATCCAAGCCACGTCGGCGTTTTACTTTTTGTTCGGGGTGATGCGCACATTGTCGTAAAAAATATCCGTCCCCTCCCCCGTGTCGAGGATGCCGGTCACGTAGCCATACAGAGCCGGCGTGCCCGTTTCGTTGGCGACTGGATCGTTGGCGCGGATCAACCATTCCTTCGGCTCCGGCTCGCCCTTCTTCCAGCATTTGCCCATGGCGACCGCCTTGCCGCCGCTGGATTCGACCGTCAGTTTCATCGTATACCACACGCCGGGCTGCCAATTGAACGGCATCGTGATGTCCACGCGCGGCAACGCATCCCAGGAGACGATGCGCAGCTTTTGAATGTTCCCCGCGAGCATCAGGGTATACCGATTCGCGATCAACCCCATATCCGGCAGGTCCGTGCCCGCCTTGCCGCCCATCAGATCGGCCATGATCGTGTAATCTTTGTCCGTCGGCTCGCCGATGTAGGCGTTGCCGCGGGCGAAGAGCGGACTGGCTTTGCTGGTCACCTTCGCCAGCACTTTGTTGCCGTCCTTGAGCGTCTTGACGTACCATTTGCCTTGGGTATTCACCCAACCGCCCGGCACGGCGCCGTCGGGGATCTTTTCAAAATCTTGGCTATACGGATACCTGGGCGCGACCCGGATGCGGGCTTTTCCGGTCAACTTGCCCGCTTTGATCAACACGTATCCGCCTTGATTGGGAACCTTGGGGTCCACCATCAGTTTGCCGTCGTTGATCGTGCCTTTCAGGGGCGGCGGGGAACCCTTGACGCCGGGCGGCAGCTTGGGCGTCGGCAGGCTCCATTCAAGCTTTTCCTTCGATTCCATCGCATTGCCGTATTCATCGTGGAAGCGTGCTTCGAGCGCCAGGGTTTCACCTGGGTACATCGTTACTTCCGCCGGATAGATTTGCACCGATGCCGGACCACTGCCTTTCGTTACGGTCTCCTTCACCGGTTCGACCTTGGCCGAGCCCTTTCGGCCCTCCGGCGTTCCAATGCAGTATGTTTCTTCGCTGGTCGAGAAGAAAACGCAACCATTCGCGGCGGCGGGCGTGCCGTTGATTTCGATGTCGAACCGGCCGTCCTTGGAGAAAAACTCCATCTCGAACAGGCGTTTGCACTTCTTGTCGCTTGGTTCCAAGATGTGGAACGTCGCGCCGACCTCGCCGACATAGATCTTGCCGTCGGCGTACATTGCGGAGCCGCGCGCGTTACGGCCATAGCTAAACGCCCACAGTTTCTTGCCCGTCTTGGCGTCGAAGCATTGCATCTTGCCGATGTCGTCGGTGAAGTAAACGCGATTGCCTTCGATGAGCGGCGAGGCGTAGCGCGCCCGGATGCCGTCTCTGCTCCACACGACCTTCGGTTCGCCGTCTTTAATTTCGGACGCGTCAAGGCAGGCGATGCGGCCGAGAAGGTTATTGCTGTAATTCTCTTCGCCATGCGCGGCGTACACATAGTTGCCCTGGACAACCGGCGACGCATTCACCATCGCCGTGCCGATGTGATACTTCCAGAGCGTCTTGCCCGTCGCCAGGTCGAGACCGACGATGTGCCCTTCGCCCGTGCCGCCGATCACTTGCTTGCGGCCGCCGATGACGGCGACGACGGGATTGCTGTAATAGGAGTCCTTGGGCGGGCCGACCGGTTCCGCCCACCAAACGACCTTGCCGTTGTTTTTGTCCAGGGCGACGAAACGCGTCGATCCCTTGGCCTGGTCTCCCCAGCTGCTGTTGTTCATGCTGAGGATCACCAGATCGTCGGCGACGACGGGGCTGACGATGCGGCCGCCGTAGCCGCTAATGCGGCCGAGTTCTTCGGTCAGCGAGCGTTCCCAGAGGATTTTGCCTTCGGGACTGAAGGCGATGAGCGAGCCTTGGGTGCCGTGAGCGTAGACGTTGCCCGTCGCGGGATCGCCGGCGAGGTTCGTCCAGCCGAGGCGGGCGCTGACGATATCGGTGTGCCAAACGTTGAATTTGTGTTCCCAGAGGAGCTTGCCGGTTTGTTCATCGAGGCAAAGGACGCGTTCCTGTTCGGTGATGTCCTTGCCGACGTTGTTGATGATGAAAACGCGGCCCTTCAAGATGAGGGGCGTGGAACGCGAGCCGTAGGGGGCGCGCCAGACGAGATTGTTTTCCGGATCCTTGGGGTCCAGGGAAAACTTGGCCGGCAGGTTTTTCTCCGGCGACGCGCCTGTTTGCCAGGGGCCGCGCCAATGCGACCAGTCCGAGGCGACACTTGTTGAAACAACCGTTATGGACGCCGCTAGGCAGAGGATGCACTTCCAAAATCGCATGGGGGGGAGGCCTCTCTATGGGATCGCGACCCGATTCGTCGCCTGGTTGGTCCGCCGCAAGCACACGCATGCTACTCGCATGAAACGCGAGACGTCTGATTCGTCAGGGCTTTCGGATGGTGGTGTTTTATTTCTCTTCACTCTGGCAGGCGAGAGTTATTTTCACGCCCTTGGCCTCAAGAATCAACCATAATTCGCCGCGCCTTCATTTCGAAACGCGGCAACGAGCCGACCGCGGCCAGCTTTACGTCCGCGCGAAAGTACAATTCATCCCGAATCACCGCCGCGATGCGTCCCGCGATTTCCTCGCCATGTTGTTCGGGAACACACTCGATCTCGATCTGCAATTCCGCCAACGGCGACGTGCGATCTACGCGAACTCGATACTCCAAAACTTCGCTGAATCTCCGCAGAACATTCTCCAGCGCCGAAGGGAAAAAGTTGTTGCCGCGGATCGCGACCATGTCGTCCGTGCGGCCAAGGATGCCTCCTTCCAACCGGATAAAAGGCGACCCGCACGCACAGGGAGACGTTGCCGCGCGCACGAGATCGCCCGTCCGATAGCGTAACAAAGGGCTGCCGATCCGGCCCAGATTCGTCACCAGCAATTCTCCCAGCGCTCCCGGCGCGCCGGCTTCGAGCGTTTCCGGATCGACGATCTCCACGAAATAGTCGTCCTCTAATACATGCAGACCGCCGGGATGCTCCAAACATTCGAACGTCATCGGCCCGATTTCCGTCATGCCGCTATGATCGAACAATCTCGCTCCCCACGCCGACTCGATCCAGCGCCGCGTCGCCGGGATGCTCCCGCCAGGTTCCCCGGCGACAACGATTTTTTGCAAAACGCCTTCGATTGGGATTTTGCATTCCGCCGCGGTCTGGGCGAGGTGCAAGGCGTACGTCGGCGTACACAACATGACCTGGGCGCGGTTATCGAGCAACATGTGCAAACGAGCCGCGCTGCTCATGCCGCCGGCCGCCAAACACAAGCATCCCAGCTGTCCCGCGGCTTCGAACGCCGTCCAGAATCCCAGGAAGGGACCGAAGGAAAAGGGAAAGAAAAGTCGATCCCCCTTCTGGACGCCGATCTTCTCGAAGATCTGCCGCCAGCAATCCAGCATCCACTGCCAACTTTCCGCCGTGTCGAGCCAGCGCAGGGGTTTGCCCTTCGTGCCCGACGTTTGGTGTAGTCGAGTGTAATGCGCGATCGGGAACGTGAGATTCGTTCCATAGGGCGGCGCGGCTTCTTGGTCGGCGAGCAACTCTTGTTTGGTCGTCGGCGTCAAACGGCGGAAAGCGTCCAACGAGAACGCAGCCCCCTTCAATAAGCCGGCCTGGGCCAACCGCGGCGAGAAGAAGGAATTTGCGTCCGCCAAGCTCTCAATCAGACGCGACAATTTCGCCGTTTGCCTGTCTTGCAAACCTTCACGCTCCTCCCCAATCGACGACATCAATCGAACTCCAACTTTTAAACACTAATCCTCGCTGATCCGCCTAATCGGGAAAACAAAATCCGGATTTTGGATTAGCGTCGATTAGCGAGGATTAGTGTTCACAGAGTGTTGCCGTTACTAGGTCGCGACCGGGTTCGCCAGCAGATCCAATTGCTTCAGATGATCTTTATGCCCGATGGCGACGAGGATGTCTCCCGCGTCCAGCACGGATTCGGGCGCCGGATTGAAAAGCATGTTCCCGGACCACCGTCGTCACCGTCATCACGGTGAGGTACAGGGACTCGCTCAGCGGCATACCTTCCAAAAAATGATAGGCAAGCGTCCCCACGACAAGGAGCACGATCGGGACGAGCAGTGTGAGCAGGAACTTGCTTAGGACCAAGTCACTTATCCCCATGCTAAAACGCGAAGGGAAACAATCGCCGAGCCGTCGCGTCGTCGAGTGGCGCGCCATATTCGCACGGCTCGAACGCCTCCGCGAATTCCACCGCCGCGCCGCGTTCCTTGCCAAACTGGCGCACCAGCAATGGGCGAAACCGCTCCGCTTGCGTTCGCAGATGATCCCGCGCCCATTCGCCGAGCCAACTTCGCCGCGCCTTCGGCTCCTTGGGCACATCGCCAATCGTTCCCATATTGTAAGGCAGCCATTCGTAAAACTGCGAAGCGTGGCTCGCCAACATATCGACGATCTGGTCGATCACCGGTCCCACGTCGATCGCGACCGTCGGCTGAAACGGAACCGGTTTCTGAAATCGGTCCGGCAGATAGGCGATTACGGGATCCTTCGCCAGGCGCGGCGTGTCCGCGGCGATCGCCGGCACCGTCACCATGTATGCCGCATCCTGCACCAGTTGGCTCGTATAGCGATGGTCGGGATGATAGTCGTTGGGCCGATGCGTTAGCACGAGGTCCGCTTGAAATGTTCGCAACAAGCGGATGACGGCCAAGCGATTCTCGATGGTGGGCTGCAGGAATCCGTCGTGATTGTCGAAGACCTGATGTTCGGCGCCGATGACCCCCGCCGCGGCCTTTGCTTCCGCCAAGCGCCGCTTCGCCAGTTCCGCACCGGATATTTCATGATGCCCCGCGTCGCCGTTGGTGAGACTCACCATGCGGACCGTGTGCCCCGCCTGGCGCGATAGCGCCGCCATGCCCCCCGCCGCATATTCCGCGTCATCCGGGTGCGCCCCAATAATCAACAACCGCATCGCATCCCTCCCCCGTTTCGCGCTCGCCCCGCGCCGCCAATACTTGATGCCCACGCCACATTCGCGCGGCAAAAAAAAGACGCCCAACTCTCGCAAGTCAGGCGTCCTTTATCCTATGCCCCTTGGCGTCTTCAAGACACAGCGTCAGCAATTTCGCGAACAATCCGCCGAATCGAAGCGTTACTTCTTCTCGTCGGAACTCTTCTTTTCGGGCGCGCTCTTTTTCTTGGTATCCTCCCCGGTGAACAGCTTGCGCGCCAGGCTTTTCTGTTCTTCGTTCAGAACGGTGAACATCTCCGCCCTTTCCTGTCCCTTCGCGGCCAAGATCTGTTCCTCGATCGCGGCGATTTTCTCCTTGTACGAGTTTTGGATCTCGTAGATTTTCTGCACCTGCTTGGTCGTGAGGTTGAGGGCCCTCCAACCGTTCGGGAGCATCCCCTTGAACTTGGTCTTCTTTTCCTTGTCTCCGGATTGGCTCGCCGTCGCGATTAGAACCAGACCCAGGAATCCCATGCAGACAATGCCAATGAACCGATTCATTTTCCATCCCCCGACAAGATTTGCGCCGAGTTAACCCAATGCCTACGGGAAAAGGATAAATGAGGCGTGCGGCCTATTCAATGAAAAAAACGAAAAAAATCGTCCCCGCCTCCCGCCCCGCTTTCTTTGTCGATTTCCATCAAGTTGATAACCAGGCTTTCTTCGCT
>Ga0163144_10019707_pt1 | contig 13548 bp, 14 predicted proteins | sample OliLak19BULKMAT1_FD_123175 | JGI IMG/M metagenome (GOLD analysis project Ga0163144, IMG submission 123175) | Freshwater microbial mat bacterial communities from Lake Vanda, McMurdo Dry Valleys, Antarctica - Oligotrophic Lake LV.19.BULKMAT1 | ecosystem: Environmental > Aquatic > Freshwater >... | reverse complement strand
GGTCGACCCCGTCGTCGTTGACCAGCAAGATCACGCGAATGACCTTTTCTTCGGAATTGTATCTGATCTAACGTCACGCAAACGTCCTGCGTCCTGCGTCCTGCGTCCTGCGTCTCGATTTCGATTTCGCAAACGTCCTGCGTCCTGCGTCCTGCGTCCGGCCTCTTCGGATTTCTCGAAGTCCTTGCAGTCCGCAGTCCGAGGTCCGAGGTCCGAGGTCCCAAACCCGCGTGGCAGGGGAGTGGGTGCGTTGGGAATCGCGGGGAAACCAGCATGACCTGACATCGGTGATAGCGTGGATGGTGACGCTGCAATGAATTTCAGACTTGCGAAATTCCAGAAATTGGAATCCGTTGAAATTTCACTACGCGAAGACGCAGGACGCAGGACGCAGGACGCAGGACCAGTGGCACTGAAACATCGAACGTCGCGACTCGAAGACGCAGGACCAGTGGCGTTGGTACAATTTCGAGACCTAGGACCTAGGACCTCGGACTGAGGACGGCCTCGTTCCAACCCAGCAATATCGTGTTCAATCGTTAAATCTGATAAGCGAATAAAGCTCATTCATGCACCCCATACGATTCTAGTTTCCGATACAGGGTTTTGACGCCGATATGGAGGAGGCGGGCGGCCTTGGTTTTGTTGCCGTCACAGTGGGTGAGGGTGGCCAGGATTACTCGTCGTTCGATTTCATCCATAGGCAGTCCGACCAGACTGCGGATGCCTTGTTCGCTGTCATAGGCGCCGGTCGCACTGGTGCTGCTGCCGTTGCTGCCAGTGGGGCTGAGGGCGCCATTGGACTGGTGGCTGCGCGGCACAGGCGTTTCATCCGGAATGGGACGTCCATGGCCCAGCCCGTCCACGCCCAACTGGCGACCGGGCGTCAGGACGTAGAGTTTCTCTAAGGTATTTTCAAGCTCGCGCACATTTCCTGGCCAATCCAGACGTCGTAGAGCGCCGAGCAAAGTATCTGTCATTTCCTTGTTCTGATGATGGCGCCGGTTGAGGCGCTCCAGGAAGGCAGTGGCGAGCAGGGGGATGTCCTCGCGCCGTTCGCGCAGTGGCGGCACGGTCATCGATACCACGTTCAAGCGGAAATACAGGTCCATGCGGAAATGGTTCGCCATCACTTCCTGCTTGAGGTTGCGGTTGGTGGCACAGATCAGGCGCACATCGGTGGCAAAGGGTTGGTTGCCACCGACGCGGGTGACCGAGCCATCTTGCAGCACGCGCAACAGTTTGACTTGGCTGTCCATTGGCATTTCGCCAATCTCATCAAGAAACAAAGAGCCGGTATCGGCTGCCTCGAATTTCCCTTTCTTCTGGCCGACTGCGCCGGTGAAGGCACCGCGCTCGTGGCCGAACAATTCGCTCTCCAGCAGATCGCGTGGAATTGCCGCAGTGTTGATCTTGAGGTAGGGACGTCCGGCGCGTTGGCTTAAAGCATGCACGGCGTCGGCGACCAATTCCTTGCCGGTGCCGCTTTCGCCTTCGATCAGGACATTCGCATCGCTGGGCGCGGCCTGCCGAATCATCACCTTGAGTTGCTTGATCGCCGGGCTGACCCCGACGATGCGTTCCAGGGCCTCGTCGTAGCCGAGATCCTTGCGTAATTGGCGGTTCTCATTGTTAGCCAGCGCCAAGCGGGCGGCGCTGGCGACGGTGGCTTTGAGGCGTGCAAGATCAACTGGCTTGGGGAGATAATTGAAAGCACCCTGCTTGATCGCGGCGACGGCGGTTTCCTCGTTGCCGTGCCCGGTGACCAGGATCCACGGCACCTTGCCAAATTTCTCGTGCGCCAATTCCATGGTCGCCAGCCCATCGAGATTGGGCAGACGCAGGTCGCAGAGGACTGCATCGACGGCGGCAGCGCCCATTTTGGCTAGGCCTTCTTCGCCGGATCCGGCACTCATCACGCTGTGGCCATCACTTTCCAGGACATCGGTGAAGGTCTCACGATTGGTCGGATTATCGTCGATTACCAGGATGTGTGCCATGTTCAGGTGCGGCTCTGCCGGCGCCGCCGGCTGGTTTTTGCAGGGGGAAAGGGGGCTGGTTCGCTGGCGCGCACGGTGGCTTCGGTCAGCGGTATCGACAGGGCGGTGCGCGGGCGCGCCGGACCCAGGCTGGTAGGAAATTCGAACGTAAAGCTGACCCCTTGATCGGGATCGGAACTGACGGTGACAGTACCGTGGTGCAATTCGACCAGACGACGGACGATGGCCAACCCCAGGCCGGTGCCGCTTTCCTTGGTGCTGTGGAACGGTTCAAAAAGATGCGCTGCGACACTTTCGCTCACAGGCGGGCCATTATTGGCGATCACGATCCGCACCATGCCCGGCGCGTGGCGGGTGAAAACGACCAAGCTGCGTTGATCAGCGCGATCCAGCAGGGCCTCGCGGGCATTAGTGATGATATTGGTGAATACGGCGCGCAGATGCTGGCGGTCTGCCGCGAGCAGGCACAGATCGCTATCCAGGCGGCGATGGACTTTGACCTGGGCCTGTTGCATCAATTCATGCTGTTCGTCGAGCACGGTGTTGAGCAGAGCGTTGATATCGACAGCTTCCGGATCGACGCGACCGGGCCCAGCAAAGGCGAGAAAGCTTTGCACGATCTGCTGCACGTTGCGGGCGCTATCGACGATGCGCTGCACGCGCTTAGTCGAGCGCTCGGACAGTGCATCGCGAAAGGGGGCACTGTCCAGAATCAGCTCGGCGTTCATCAGGATGACCGCGAGGGGATTTTTCAATTCGTGGACGAGATCGCCGGCAATTCTACCGAGTTCGGCCAGGCGGTCCGGGTCATCCTCAGGAAGGGCGAAGGAATGGGCCATGAGTCAGCGACGCAGGACCGCGCCGGCGTTGCCGTGTTCGGCCTTCCAATCCGTTTCCAATTCACGCAGCTTGCGCCGCAGCAGAGTCAGCTGCGCCGGGCTGAGATGGTCGACGAATACTTTGCCTTCGAGGTGGTCAAATTCGTGCTGGGTAACCACCCCCAGGAAATCTCCGGCCTCGATGTCGAACTGCTGTCGCTGTTCGGCACCGGTCAGATCTTGCCACACCAGGGTGAACCGGTTGGGGCGGGTAACCTTGGCGTAGATGCCGGGAAAGCTCAGGCAGCCTTCTTCGTAGGTCTCCTCGCCCTCGGCATCTTCGATGCGGGGATTGATGAAGACGCGGCGGTCGTGCAGATCCTTGGCTTCGCGTTGGGTATGATCGGTGATGAAGCAGCGGATGCTGACCCCGACCTGGGGAGCGGCGAGGCCCACGCCCTTGGCGTCGTACATGCATTGGTACATGCGCTCAACGAAGGCGGCCAGGTCCGCGTCAAAGACGGTGACCGGTTCCGCCTTGCGGCGCAGGACGGGGGCGGGGTAGGCCAGGACACGGAGCGTCGTCGGGTATGTCATTGATGCACAAGGAGTTCGGAGGGCGCTGTCCGGTCTTGGCAACGCCAGTTGGAAGCTATAGTCACCAACCTACCGTGCAACTGACCGATGGTCTTTATGACACGGAATGGACGCGCAAAGGGACAAAACGAACATGGTCGATCTCAGCAAGCACCTCACCCGCGCCCGCCAGGCGATTGATAAGCGGTCGTATGATCTGGCCCTGGAAATTATGGGCGAATGCCAGGAGCTCGATCCGCGCAATCTGGAGGTCTACCAGGTGACGATCGACGCGGCCAAGCGCAAATGGAAAGAAAAAGGCGGAAAATCTGGCATGTTCGGCTCCCTGAAAATGCCGACCATGAGCTCAGATCCGCAGAAGCAGCTTTCCGGCGCGGTCAAGTTCATGGCAAAATCGCCCGACTTGAAAAATTTCGCCTCCGCTGGCGACGCCGCGTACAAACTGGTTCAGGGTGGACAGAAGCAGATGGTCGACGTCGCCATCCTTCTCTATGAAGAAGCCCGTGCGACCGGCCTGTTCAACGAGACCGTGCTGTTCAATCTGGCCAATCTCTACTTCGACCATTTCCGCGAGACCAAGAACCCCGACTCGTTGAATGCCGCCCTGCGCACCATCGGCGAATTGGAGCGCGCCAAACCCGACCATGCGACCGCATCCAAGCTGGCGCGCGACTGGGAGGCAGCGCGATCGATGGTCGTCCGCGTCGACAAGCAGACTGGCGCCAAGGATGATTTCCGCAGTCAGGTCCACAGCACCGACCAAGCCCGCAAACAAGAAGTGATGAATCGCATGATCCGCACCTGGGAAGACGCCCAGGAGGTCATCGCGTTCATCGAGGCCGATCTCGCTGCGAACCCTGCGGATAAACACCTGTGGGTGAAAAAAGGCGATATCCACCGGCGTTTCCAGCAGTACCCGGAAGCCAAGAATGCCTATACTCACGCCGAAAAAGTCGATCAGCACGACTTCACGGTGACCATGCGTCTGGGTGACGTGCGCATGGAGGAAGCCAAGGCCGCAGTGGTCCTGGCTGAAAAAAATGGCGGCGATGTGGCCGCCGCCAAGCTCCAGCTCCAGCAAGTGCAGATCGAGGAGTTCCGCACCCGCGTCGGTCGCCAGCCGACCGAAATGGAACATCGCTATAATCTCGGCAAGTGCCTGATCGCCGCCGGCGAAATCGAGGCTGCCGCCGGTGAATTCCAGAAGACCGTGCACGACCCCCGCCATAAAAAGGAAAGTCTGCGCTACCTCGGGTTCTGCTTTCAGAAAAAGGGCCTTATCGACCTCGCCGTGCAGCAGTACGACCAGTTCCTCAAGATCGTCGAGGACAAGACTGGCGACCAATTCAAGGAAGTGCTGTACCTGCGCGCGCGCACCTTCGAAGGCGCCAGCCGCACCGACAAAGCCATCCAGGACTACACCTCGCTGGTGCAGATGGACTTGGGCTACAAAGACGCTGCCAACCGTTTGGCGGCCCTCCAGGCCTGAGCCAGCGGCTTTTCCAACAACCGGGTGGGTCATCGCCGAGATAAGCCCGCCCCCTGGGATCGCCGAGTTGCACTCGGCTCGAACAGCCGACGCCGCCCGCCCGGCCCACATCGAGAGGGAGATGGGCTGAGCGCCGGCCTGAGCACCACCCCCGCCATCCGGGAGGGCCTTGCATTCAAAAAAACCCCGCTAGGTTGTCCGACCCTTCCAGGATCCAGGACTACGACTCATGCCTCATAATCTCAGCGCTGCCAAGCGTCTGCGCCAGAACGAGAAGCGCCGCCTCCAGAATAAGGACCGCATCTCGGAGCTGAAGACCATCAAGAAGAAGATCCTGCGCGCCCTGCACGACCAGAAGGCGGACGAGGCCAAGGGCCTGTTCCAGGACTTCACCAAGCGTCTCGATCAGGCCGCTGCCAAGCGCGTCGTGCATCCGAACGCCGCGAACCGCCTGAAGTCCCGCGTCCAGCTCAAGCTTAACGCACCCCCGGTTGCTGCGACCAAGTAAGCGCAACGGAGTAAAGACAGCGGCCTGCCCGCTGGTCTCCCCGATCTTTCGACATTTTGACCGAGTGCCGGCGCCATGCCGGTTCACTCCTGGCGGCCCTTGAGGCCGCGTTTCGGGGTCAGGCACGTCGCCTGACCTCCTCCCGCCGCTGAGCGGGAGCCCACGCAAACCGCTGGAATACCCCATGCGCAGTTATGAAACCACTATCCTTGTCCACGCCGGCCCTGCCCGCGAAGATCGCGACGGCACTATTGCCGCTGTGCGCGCCTTCTACGAAATCGAAGGCGTTGTGTTCTCCGAATTCGGCGTCTGGGACGAACGCAAGTTGGCCTACCCGATCGCGGGTCAGAGCCACGCGTTGTACCTGACCGGCTATTTCGAAGCCGATCCGCTCGCCATCACGAAAATTGATCGTCGCTGCGAGCTGTCCGACTTGGTCCTGCGCCAGTTGATCGTCGCCCGCGAAGGCACGGCCCTGGAAAACATCAAGCTCCAGCGCGCCAAGGCTGCCGAAGCCGCCGCCGAAGCCCAAGCCGCCGCTGCGGCCAGCGCCAACGATTACGAGTGAAGCCATGAGCTTCAATTACAACAAAGTGTTCCTGGCCGGGAACCTGACCCGGGATCCCCAGGTTCGGTTCTTCGCCAATGAACGCGCGGTCGCCGACTTCGGTCTGGCCATCAACCGCCGCTACAAGACCGCAGACGGCCAGGCGAAGGAAGAAACCACCTTCATCGACGTCGAAGCCTGGGGTCGCACCGCCGAATTGGTTGGTCAATATCTGACCAAGGGCCGTGGCTGCTTTGTTGAAGGTCGCCTTAAGCTCGATTCTTGGGATGACAAAGAATCTGGCCAAAAGCGCTCCAAGCTCAAGGTCGTTGCCGATGTTGTTCAGTTCGTTGATTCCCGCGGCGGTGGTGCGGGCGGCGGTCCCGGTGGCAGCCTCGGTGGCAACAATGCCGGTTCGGCCGACGGTGAAGACGATGCTCCTTCTGCGCCCGCTGCGCGCGGTCCCGCTCCGGCGGCCCCGCTCGACGACGAGCCGCCCTTCTAACCTTTTTATCCTGGAAATATCGTATGCCCCCCAAGTTCGCCAAGAACAAGAAGCGCAAGCCGCGCGCCCGTAAGACCGAAGCCCCCAAGGCCTGTCGTTTCGAGAAGGAAAAAACCTTCGAAATCGACTACCGCGACATGGGCATCCTCGGCCGCTATGTCACCCCGCAGGGCAAGATCCACAGCCGCAAGCGCAGTGGCGTCACCGCGTTCTACCAGCGTCAGCTGGCGATCGCCGTCAAGCGCGCTCGCTTCCTCGCCCTTTTGCCGTACGTCGGCGAATAAACCAACTTTTTAAAGGATTCAGCCATGGCCAAGAGGTTCGAAGTCCTGCTCATGCAGGATGTGCTCAAGGTGGGCAACATGGGCGACGTCGTCAAGGTCGCGCCCGGATTCGCCCGCAATTATCTGTTCCCTTACGAGCTCGCCATCCCGGTATCGATGGCCCACAAGCGTCAGGTTGAAGTCCTGCGTGAGCGTGCCTCCAAGAACGAGGTCGAACGCGAAGGCAAGGCGGGTGAGCTTAAGAAGAAGCTCCTCGGTCTGCGCCTGCGTCTCGGTGCCCGTGTGGTTGCTGATGGTGAACTGTTCGGCTCGATCGGTGCCCGCGACATCGTCGCGGAAATCGCCAAGCTCGGTTTCGCTGTCGACACCAAGCAGGTTCACCTCGGCGAGCGCTTCAAAAAGCTCGGCACGTACCAAGTGGAACTCAAGCTGCATCGCACCACCAGCGTTGACATCGTCGTCGAAATCTACGACAGCGATCCCAACTCTTCCATCGGTGAAGCGATTGCGGCCAGCAAGCCCGAAGCCAAGGCGGATGACAAGGCGGCAGCCGCCGTCGCGCCCAAGCCGGCGAAAACCAAGGTCAAGAATCTCGGCCGCTCGTCGGTTGAGACTGCGGAATAAGGGATCCCATGAAAGCAGACATCCATCCTAAGACCCGTTGGGTCATCTTCCAGGACACCGTTAGCGGTGCCCTGTATCGTGTGCTCAGCCCGATGAAGGCCGAGCAGAAGATCACCGTTGACGGCACTGAATATCCTCTGGTCAAGACCGACGTGTCTGCCGCCAGCCATCCGTTCTACACCGGTCAGCAGCGTATCCTCGATACCGCCGGCCGCGTCGAGAAGTTCGGCAATCGCTTCGGCAAACTTGCTGGTCTCGCCAAGCTGTCCAAGAAGCAGTAGATTCGGTCCACGAGTATCAACGCCGACCTCACCGGTTTCCGGTGGGGTCGTCGTCGTTACGGGACCTGCCCATGCGCGCAGTTGCATAGCGAGGTGCGCCCATTCTTTTGCCCCGGATAACCTGCCATGGATCTCGTCACCAATTTGCAGCGGGTCGCCCAGCGTTACGCTGAATTGGGCGAAATGCTTGGCGATGCGGAGATTATCGCGTCGCCGCGCTACCTCACCTTGATGCGCGAACACGCGCGCCTCGGCACCGTGGTCGAACCATTTCACGCTTGGCAGCAGGCCAACGCCGAGGCCACCGCGGCTGAAGAATTACTGAAAGACCCCGAACTTGGGGCGATGGCGCGTGAAGATGTCGCCACCAATCGCGAACGCGCCGTCGGTCTCATGGAAGAAATTCAGGCCCGCTTGGTTCAGGCCGACGCGGTCGGCGGGCGCGACTGTATTTTAGAAATCCGCGCCGGCACCGGCGGTGATGAAGCGTGTCTGTTCGCCGGCGATCTGGTGCGCATGTATCAACTCTGGTGCGCAAAACACGATTTGCGGCTTGAACCATTGAGCATCAGCGAAGGTGAAAAAGGCGGCTTTAAAGAAGTGATCTTCCACGTCCGGGGAAATAGTCCCTACGCCCTCCTGCGCTATGAAAGCGGCGGTCACCGCATCCAACGCGTGCCGGAAACCGAAGCTGCCGGGCGCATCCACACTTCGGCCTGCACCGTTGCGGTGCTGCCCGAAGCCGAAGAAGTCGAAGTCGATATTCGCCCAGATGACTTGCGCATTGATGTCTTCCGCGCCGGTGGCGCCGGCGGCCAGCACGTCAATAAAACCGAATCTGCGGTGCGCATTACCCATCTCCCGACCGGGGTGGTGGTGAGCTGTCAGGATGAAAAAAGCCAGATTTCCAACCGCGAACGGGCGATGAAAGTCCTGCGTGCGCGCCTCTTCGAAGCTGAACGCGAACGCATAGACCGCGTTCGTGCCGCCGACCGCAAAGAACAAGTCGGCACCGGCGACCGCTCCGACCGCATCCGCACCTACAACGGTCCGCAGAATCGGCTCACCGACCATCGCCTGAACTGGACCAGCTACGCCTTGGACCGGTACATGACGGGCGCCTGCGATGAACTCCACGCCGCCATGGTCGATGCTGAAAAGGCACGCTTCTTGGCCTCGTGGGATGGCGTGCTGTAGCGGTTCGGGGCGCTCATCTATCGCTCTTGATCCCCGGAGTTATTGCTATAATAGTCCGCATCTGCGGCGAATTGCCACCCTATTTGAGGCAAAATATGCGATGAATAGGGCGGCAAATCGGAGATTGAAGGTATATTCGCCGCAGACTGTTCAGCCATGGCCTCCATCCACGAACTCACGACTTGGCCCAAATTCACTGGGGACCTAGCTGCCTTGGCTGCGTCGCTAGCCGCGATTCGACGTCGCCAAGGCCTGCACCTCGGGCGGATCCAGGCTTTGGGTTTTGACCTCGGGACCGAGGCGAATCTGGCCGCCTTGACCGTCGAGGTCGTGCAATCCTCGGCCGTCGAGGGCGAACTGCTCGATAGTGCTGAGGTGCGCTCCTCCATCGCCGGTCGCTTAGGACTGGATGTCGCCGGCTTGCCCATTCCCAGCCGTGCTGTCGAGGGCGTGGTCGACATGATGCTCGATGCGACCCAGCACGATGAGCAACCCATGACAGTCGAACGGCTGTGGGCTTGGCATGCCGCGCTATTTCCGACCGGCCACCGTGGGCATCAGGCGCTGACCGTCGGCGCCTGGCGCGGCGCCGAATCGGGGCCCATGCAAGTGGTATCTGGCGCATTGGGCAAGGAACGCGTTCACTTCCAGGCCCCAGAGGCAGCGCGCATTGCCGCCGAGATGGATCAATTTCTGAGTTGGTTCAACGCCCGCAGTGATCGTGATCCGGTCCTCACCGCAGCATTGCGCATTTCTGGTTTGTCACCATCCATCCTTTCGAGGACGGCAATGGTCGGATCGCGCGCGCTATCGCAGAGCTTGCCCTCGCCCGCAGTGACGGGGTGCCGCAGCGCTTTTATAGCATGTCGGCGCGAATTGCGGCCGAGCGCAAAGAATATTATCGGCAATTGGAAGGCGCTCAGCGCGGATCGATGGATATCACCGCGTGGATCGCTTGGTTTCTCGGCTGTCTGGACCGGGCCCTGGAAACTGCCGATGCCATGCTGGCCACGGTTTGGCGTAAAGCGCAGCTGTGGCAGGCGCGCCAGGATCGCCCAGTGCATGCTCGCCAGCGTCTGGTGCTCAACCGACTCCTTGATAATTGGCAGGGTCATCTGACCACCGCGAAAAATGCCAGCTTGGCGAAGTGCTCCGCGGATACCGCGCAGCGTGACATCAAGGATCTGGTCGAGCGGCAGGTATTGCTAGTTAATGCTGCCGGGGGCCGCAGCACCAGTTACCGTTTACGGGAGGCATGAAAACAAGACGTGAGGTGATCGCTCAGCCCGTCATCTCGCGCAGCCGTGTGGCCAGTTCAGCTTCTGTGATCGCTGGGGCCAGACAGTGGGTGCCGACGCAGACTAATGCCTGCGATGTGGTTAGACCCGTACGATCACTGACGGTGGTCCACCCGGTATGGGCGCACGATTGGGCGGGAATAATGGCGATATCCGCACCGGGCCACGTTCGGGCTGTGGTCAATAATGATTCTGGCTGCGGGCCAGTAATGACCACGCTGCGTTGACCCAACTGGCGCAATCGCCACGCCGCGAGCAGCGTGCAACAGGCAGTCGGCGCGCGTCCCGCATGGAAGGCGCTGCTGGAGAAAATCCCGTCCGCAATATCGCGAAAGCGATCATCGCCGGTAATGCTCCACAAGCGCATGCAGCCGACCGCCAAAGTATTCTGCCCGGCGGGGCTGGCGTTGTCGGTGCTTTCGCGGGAACGGCGGATCAGATCTCTGCGCCCGGCCGGCGTGGTCCAGAAACCGCCGTCGTCGCCGCGCAGGCGTGCGCTGGCCTCGTCGACAACGGCTATGGCCGCGGTGATCAGCGTCGGATCTCCGAGCAGCGAAAATGCAGCCGTCAAAGCGGATACCAAGTGGCCATAATCAGTGATGAACGCTGGGCGTTCCGGGCTGCGTTGCAGGCCGTCGACAGAATGCCGGGCTTGCAGAATCGTCAGCAATTCTTCGGCTGCAGCACGAAACCGCGGTTGGTCGGTAGGTTCAGCAAAACGCGCCAGGGCGCAGAAACCTTCCAGGGCTAACGCATTGAGATCGGTCAGCACTTTATCATCCCGCCCCGGGCGGGGCCGCTGATTCCGTTTCGCCCGCAAGCGCAGCAGGAAGGGCTCCCACGCCGCGCGCCGCTGCTGAGTTGCGGGATCAGCGCCGCTGATCCCGGCTGCCCGCGGCTGCGGAATATGGGTCAGGACCGGATCTTCGTGGCCATGTGGGCCGATTTCGCGCTCTCCGGGGGCCAGGGCCCAATCTGTGACGACGCGCGCGCCGTCTTTTTCACCCAGCACCGAAATGACGTCAGCGGGACTCCACGCATAAAACGAGCCTTCGCCACCCGGATCGTCGGCGTCTTCGGCGGCGGCATAGCCCAGGAATTGTCCAGCGCTCTCCACACGCATATCGCGCAGCAGGTAATCACCGATATTCACCGCCGAGCGCAAAAAATCAGGGCGGTCAGCCAAACGACCGGCGCGGGCATAGGCCGCCATCAACTGGGCATTGTCGTAGAGCATTTTCTCAAAGTGCGGCAGGCGCCAATCTTGGGTCACGCTATAGCGATGAAAGCCGCCGCCGACGCGGTCATGCAAGCCGCTGTCTTGCATCGCTTCCAAGGTAGCCAGGGCCATGCTGCGCATGTCGCTCTGATCAAGATCCAGCAATAAGGGGATCAATTGCGAGGCCGGAAATTTCGGCGCCTTGCTGGCGCCGTAGGCAAATCCGGGATCGGCTGGATCAAAGCTAGAACGAGCGGCCTGACCCAGCGTGTTCCATATTCCGGCTGGCATCACGCCGGCAGGGGGAGGATCCAGAGCCAGATGCGCAGTAATGTCCGTCGCCGCCTTCACTAGGCGCGGGCGATCCTCGCGCCATAAGCGGGCCAATTCCGCGCACAGACCCTGCCAACGATCGCGTGGCAGATACGTTAACGCATAAAAAGGCCGGCCGTTGTGGTCGGTCATCGCGTTCAACGGCCAGCCGCCGTGCCCGGTCAGCGCTTGCACCGCGTCCATATAGATCTCGTCGACCTCTGGATGCTCTTCGCGGTCGACTTTGATGCAGATATAATCGCGGTTCATCGCCGCGGCCGTATCGGCGTCCTCAAAAGATTCGTGCGCCATGACGTGACACCAATGGCACGTACTGTACCCAATCGACACCAGCACCGGCACATCGCGGGCCCGGGCTTCGGCAAAGGCTTCATCGCACCACGGCCACCATGCCACCGGATTGTCGGCATGTTGGCGCAGATAGGGGCTGGAGCTGGCGGCAAGGCGATTCATGGGTGCAGACGCTAGGCTGTGGATGAACAGTGCCACTGTTGTCTGGACTTCCTTGCGCGCGCCAGGACAGTGATCCGTATGTGCGGAATCGCTGGCTATATCGGACCCAAAGACGCTGATTCGGTTTTGACCGTGGCCTTGGAACGCCTGAAATATCGCGGTTACGACTCCGCCGGCATCGCCGTGGTCGATGGTGGCGAGATCGGTCTGCGCCGGGCCCCGGGTAAGCTGAAGGCGCTCACCGATGTCATCGCCACCTGGCCTTTGGCTGGACACTGCGGCATCGCCCATACGCGCTGGGCCACGCACGGAGCGCCGACCGAAGCCAATGCGCATCCGCATTGCAGCGCCGATGGGCGCGTCGCCGTGGTCCATAATGGCATCATCGAAAATCACGAGCAGTTGCGCCGTGAACTCGAAGCCGCTGGGGTCATCTTTCGCAGTGAAACCGATACCGAAGTTATTCCGCATCTGATTGCGCGCGAATATCGCAAGGATCCGATCGCCGCCTTGCGCGCCGCAGTGGCTCGCCTGCACGGTAGTTATTCCCTGGCGGTCGTGTTCGCCGATGTGCCCGGACGTATTTATGCGGTCCGGCAAGCATCACCCTTGTTAGTCGGCCGTGGACGCAAAGAAATGATGCTTGCCAGCGATATTCCCGCTTTGCTGCCGCATGCGCATGAAGTCTGCCATCTCGACGAAGGCGTCATCGCCGAATTAACCGTCGACACGCTGCGCTTATGGACCTTTGATGGCGTCGCCGTGGAACCGAAATTTGCTGTCATCGAGATCACGGCCGAAGCAGTCTCAAAGGGCGATTACGATTCATTCATGGCCAAGGAAATTGCTGAACAGGCCGATGTTCTCGACCGCCTGATCGCCAGCCGTCTGCGCGGCGACAACGTAGTCGAACCGGATCTGGGTTTGGATCTGGCCGCGGTCAACCATCTGGTTTTCTTGGCCTGCGGCACCAGTTGGCATGCGTCGCTATTGGGCAAACGATACCTAGAACATTTCGCCCGCGTTCATGTCGAAGTCGATATTTCTAGCGAATATCGCTATCGCAACCCAGTTGCCTCGGGCGATACCTTGGTCGTGGCGATTTCGCAATCTGGCGAAACCGCGGACACGTTGGCCAGCCTGCGTCTGGCCAAAGCTAAATTTATGCCGGTGGTGGCGCTGGTGAATGTGGTCACCTCGACGATTGCGCGCGAAAGCGACGGCGTCATGCCGTTGCTTGCCGGACCGGAAATCGGCGTCGCGTCGACCAAGGCCTATACGGCCCAGGTGGTCGCGTTGTATCTGTTCGCGCTCCAGGTGGCTAAGGCCAAAGGTGTGTTGGATCCCGCCGTCGAAAAAGCTGCCGTCAGCGCGGTGCGGGCGTTGCCAGAGCAG